>Ga0268265_10000596_pt1 | contig 36362 bp, 31 predicted proteins | sample KBSSwiS52_FD_190355 | JGI IMG/M metagenome (GOLD analysis project Ga0268265, IMG submission 190355) | Switchgrass rhizosphere microbial communities from Kellogg Biological Station, Michigan, USA - KBS Switchgrass S5-2 (SPAdes) (version 2) | ecosystem: Host-associated > Plants > Roots >...
CAGCCGACCGAGCTCGTCGCGATTGCGGTTGCGCACGTCCTGCACGTGGCGCAGCCAGTTGTCGATCAGGCCGAGCTTGTCGTCGCGCATCGCCGCCGCGACGCCGCCGCAGCCGTAGTGGCCGCACACGATGATGTGTCGGATCTTGAGCACGTCGACCGCGAACTGGATGACCGACAGGCAGTTCAGGTCGCTGTGCACGACCACGTTCGCGACGTTGCGGTGGACGAAGATCTCGCCGGGCAGCAGCCCCAGGATCTGATTGGCCGGCACGCGGCTGTCTGAACAGCCGATCCAGAGGTAGCGCGGCGCTTGCTGCTGTGCCAGTCGGGCGAAGAAGTCGGGATCGGACCTCGTGATCAGATCCGCCCACGATCGGTTGCGCTCCAGCAGGGTTTCCAATGAAGGGTGGTCGGTAGTCATCGGTGCCCTTGTATATCCCGGCGCGCATTGTAACTGCACCGCAGGACCTGCACTGTAGTTCGTGCATGACGCGACGATGACACGACGAACTTGTGATTTGCACAACGAGAACCCGGCCGGACGAGCCGAGCACTCATGACTTGCGCACTTCGCAATCTCGAACAATACCGAACAGGAGGTCTGTCATGCGTCGCAGAGCATTGCTGCCCGCTTTGGGGATTTCTCTCACGATGGTCGCCCTCGGGGTTACCGCCGACAACCGGCACCGGACGTTCCGCGCCTTCGCCGAGCTGGTTCCGGCCAACGAAGTTCCCTCGGTCTCGTCGGGCGCACGCGGCCGCTTCAAGGCGACGATCGATCGGGAAAATCAGACGATTTCATATGAGGTGAGCTACGAAGGCCTGGAGGATGCGCCCACGCAGTCGCATATCCATTTCGGTCAACGCCACACACTGGGCGGCGTCAGTGTATTTCTGTGCGGCAACGCGCCGGCCGTACCGCCGGCGCCGTTCCCGGCACCGCCTGCCTGCCCGGTTTCCCCGGCAACAGTGACCGGCGTGCTGACGGCGGCGAATATCGTGGGGCCGAACGGCCAGGGCATCGCGCCGTCCCTGAACGGGGTCAACGAGTTCGACGAGCTGGTCGAGGCGATCCTGAGCGGCAATACCTACGCCAACGTTCACTCCGCGAAATTCCAGGGCGGCGAGGTGCGTGGCCAGATCCGCACTGACGAAAGACACGGGAAACACTAGACCGAAGGGCCAACCCGTCGGGCCGGACATCGCCGTATACTCGCGCAGGGAGACTTGCGCGGATGCGGCGATGTTAGCGCGTAGGATCAGTGTCACGTGCATCGCATGGGTAGCGATGCTCGGCTGCCTATTGCCCGCATTGCCCGCTGCAGCCGGTGACGTGAGCGGCTCCGTCGCGATCACGACCGACTACATCTACCGCGGCATCTCGCAAACCGACGGCCAGCCGGCGGCGCAGGCTGGCGCACAGTTTCATTCGTCCGCGGGCTGGAACGCCGGCATGTGGGCATCGAGTGTCGACTTCCAGAACGGCGCCGACCTGGCCTACGAGCTCGATCTGCAGGCCGGCTACTCGTGGCAACTGAATCCCGACTGGTCGGTGCAGCTCGGCTATGTTCATTACGCGTACCTGAATGATCACGACTCCGGTTACGACTACGACGAGGTCAACGCATCGGTCAGCTATCAGCAGCGCGCGACCGCCAGCGTCTCCTGGTCGCCCAACACGTCGAAGCACACGTACTGGGGATCCATTTGGGACAAGCAGGCGGTCGCATACGAGCTGTCCGTACTGCAACCTTTGCACCCGCGCTGGTCGATCTACGCCGGCGTCGGCTACTACGATCTCAGCGATCTCGTTGACACCGGTTACTGGTACTGGAGCACCGGGCTCGCCTTCACCTGGCAGGGCATGCAGGTCGATCTGCTGCACATCGATACCGATTCCACGGCGACGCGCCTGTTCGATAGCGGCAGCCGCTGGACGGCGGCCCTGACCTGGCGCTTCTGAACCTCACACCCCCTCCGGGGTACTCAATCACAACGGCCACGGCTGCAAATGAACTCGGTGTCTTCCAGCGGTCATTCACTTAGTACGTCCGGCGGCAGTTCCTCGAACGCTCGCGAGCTCGAGCTGCTGCGCCAGGTCGCGACGGGCGATAGAACGGCTTTCAAAGAGCTGTATCTGATCTATCACCGCCGGCTCGCTCGTTTCCTCATGAGAATGACCTCCCGTCACGACCTGATCGAGGAAGTGATCAATGACACCTTGTGGACTGTGTGGTTGAAGGCCGGAGACTTTCGCGGCGACTCGCTGGTTTCGACCTGGATCGTCGGCATCACGTACCGGCGGGCGCTCAAGGCGCTGCGCCGGCACGGAGCGCCGCGACCGATGCTGGTCGAAGAGGTCGCTGTTGCGCCGGACGCGCAACAGGAGGACGAGAATCGTCAGTGGCTCGGGCAGGCGCTCGCGGAGCTGCCGCTCGAGCAGCGCATGGTGATGGAGTTCTCGTACCTGATGGGCCACTCCTGCGAGGAGATCGCGCAAATCATGCAATGCCCGGTCAACACGGTGAAGACGCGGATGTTCCACGCACGCGAAAAGCTGCGTCGCTCGCTGCCTCGCCTCGCTGGCAGTAATCAGACCGGCGGAAACAAGTAAATCGGCAATGACACACAGCCCCCACACTGGACCTCTCGGCGCGCATGGCGAATGCTGGAATCTGCTGCCCTGGATCGCCAACGAAAGCGCCGCGGCCAAAGACGTCGCGCGCGTCGACGCGCACTTGAGCGAGTGCCGCGAATGCCAGGAAGAGCTGGAATTCCAGCGCCAGCTGCGTAACGCGATCCGCGCCGAAGAGGCGATCGTGCTCGCGCCGCAGACCTCGCTGCAGAAGCTCATTCAGCGGATCGATACGGTCGAGGACCTGGACGACGATGAGCCGGAGACGGCACCCGTTGCGGCGGCCGAGCCGGTGGCGATTGCGAGCCGGCGCGAGCCGGTGCGTTGGTCGCGCTGGTTGGCGATTGCCGCCGCTATACAAGGCGTCGCAATTGCAGCGCTGCTGGGCGCCCTGTGGACGCAAGCGCAGTCTCACGACGACCTCACTGCCGGCCGATACGACATGCTCACCACGCCGACGGCAACGGTGGCGCGCGTGCCGGCGATTCGCGTCGTATTCACAGGCGACGTCGCGCTCGACGAGATGAATCGAGTGCTGCGCGCGATCGATGCGCAGATCATCGCCGGCCCGAGCGAGGCCAGCGTTTACACGTTGGGGCTGGCCGCGGACGCTGCCGACAAATCTGCTGTCGAGAAGGCGATCGCACGGCTGCGTGCAGACGGCCACGTGATGTTTGCTGAGCGCGTATCCGAGGCACCATGAAAAGCCTGTGGCTCTTCTGCGCCTGCATTTGGTTGCTCGCTGGCTGCGCGACTTCGCGCAACGTGCCGGCCGAACCGTTGATGGAATCCGATCCGACGCGTTTCGTCGTCGTCACTCTGCGCAACGACTCGGCTCCATCGATGCCGCGCGCAGGATCGACCGTGCGCGGCTACGAGCCGCCGCCGTCGTATTCGCTCGCGCCAGCTACGCGAGCCAGCGCCCAAGCAGTCGCGACGACGCATGGTCTGCGCGAAATCGCAGCGTGGCCGATCGGCTTGCTCGGCATTCACTGCATCGTCTTCGAATTGCCGGCCGGCGCCGACCGCAATGCCGTGCTCGAACGATTACGCCGTGACAGCCGCGTGGAGACTGCGCAGCCCTATCAGTCGTTCGCAACGCTGACGAACGACACGGGCACCACGACTAGCGATCCGTACCGGCCGCTGCAGAAAAACCTCGACATCATGGATGTCACGGGCGCCCATCTGTGGTCGCGCGGCGAAGGCGTGCGCGTCGCGATCATCGACACTGGCATCGACGCGACTCATCCCGACCTGGCCGGCCGCATCGTCAAGCAGGAGAACTTCGTCGACGGCAGCAAGGCCGGTCGCGATCGTCATGGCACTGCCGTCGCCGGCGTGATCGCGGCCGTCGAGAACAACAGCCAGGGGATCGTCGGCATCGCACCGGCCGCGCGGCTCTATGCCATGCGGGCCTGTTGGCCATCGCCGCGCGACGACTCCCGCGCCACGTGCAGCACGCTGACACTTGCCAAGGCTCTCGCGGCGGCTGTCGAAGCTCGCATGGATATCGTCAACCTCAGCCTGACCGGACCCGCGGATCCGCTGCTGACGCGGCTCGTCGAAGTGGGCCTGCGGCGCGGCATGGTGTTCGTCGGCGCCACGCCTCCGAACAGCGAGGGCAGCGTCTTCCCGACGGGGATTCCAGGTGTGATCGGCGTGGATGCTGCCGGCGCCAAGGCGTCTGCCGATTCGGTGCTCTTCGCCCCTGGCAGTGAAGTGCTCACGTTGGTGCCGGATGGTCGTTACGACTTCCTGTCCGGCAGCTCGCTCGCCGCGGCAAGCGTCTCGGGCGGAATTGCTCTGCTGCTCGCGCGCGATCGCAATCTGCCCGCGGAGAACGCGCGTGATCTGCTGGCGCGATCGAGCCGCAAAGTACCTGCGTCGCAGGGCGACGCCGCGAGCGTGAATCTGTGCGCGGCGATGGCCGCACTGATGCATCAAGGGGAATGCAAAGAAGAATGATGTCCCGCCGCAGGCCGACCTGCAGCGCCTGACCCGCAGGCGATGGTGTTAAAGTCCGCTCCGCTCTCACACCATCACCAGAAGGAATTTCCTCGTGCCGTTGAATGTCCGCGCGGCTGTCGTGCACGGCCCGAATCAGCCTTTCGTCATCGAAGAGGTGCAGCTCGAAGGCCCGCGCGCCGGCGAAGTGCTGATGCAGGTGAAGACGACCGGCCTGTGCCACTCCGATCTACACGCCTATGAAGGCAAAGTCCCGTGGCAATTTCCCGCGATTCTCGGGCACGAAGCTGCGGGCGTGATCGTCGAATGCGGGCCGGGCGTCACGCAGTTCAAAGTCGGCGATCACGTGATTCCCTTCCTCATTCCACAATGCGGAAAGTGCGCGTTCTGCAACTCGCCGAAGACGAATCTCTGTGTCGAAGCCTTCGCGCGCCTGCGGCCGCGTGAGAGCCGCTTCTCGCTCGGCGGCAAACCCGTCACGCAACTGTGGGGACTGGGTACGTTCGCCGAATACACCGTGCTGCCGGTGGACACGATCGCGAAGGTGCGCGACGACGCGCCGTTCGATCCGATCTGCTACATCGGCTGCGGCGCGACGACGGGTCTGGGCGCAGCGCTGTTCGCGGCGAAGATCGAGCGCGGCAGCTCGGTCATCGTGTTCGGCCTCGGCGGCATCGGGCTCAATGTGGTGCAGGGCGCGCGTCTCGCCGGCGCCAAGACGATCATCGGCGTCGACACCAATCCCGACAAAGAATCGATCGCACGACGCTTCGGCGCCACGGAATTCATCGATCCGCGGAAGGTCGAGAAACTCGTCAGCCACCTGATGAAGCTGACTGGTGGCGGCGCCGACTACACGTTCGAGTGCATCGGCATTCCGCAAGTCATGCGCCAGGCGTTCGAATGCACGAATCCGGCGTGGGGCACGAGTTACGTGATCGGCGTCGCGCCGCACGGTGCGGAGGTCACGGCACCGCCGGGCAGCCTGATGATGGGTCGTCACTGGACGGGCTGCTACATGGGCGGTGCGCGCCTCGGTCGCTTGCCCGAGATCGTCGATTGGTACGTCGAGAAAAAGATCGACCTCGACTCGCTCATCACCCACCGGCTCAAGCTCGAGCAGATCGGCGAGGGCTTCGAGATGATGAAGCGCGGCGAGTCGATCCGCTCCGTCGTCGTCCTCTGACCGTGGGGCAGGAACGCAGCCAGCCAGTCGTGCCGCGCCCCGCGGCGACCGTGCTGTTGTTGCGCGAGGGACACGGCAACGTCGAAGTGCTCGTCATCCGCCGGCACGAGAAGCTGGCTTTCATGGGCGGTATGTGGGTCTTTCCCGGCGGCACGGTGTGCGCCGCAGATGCCTCCCCGGCCGCCTTCGCCCGAATTCCCGCCTCGTCGCAGACGAATTGTGCGCGGCTTGGCACTCTGCATGGTGAGCCGCTCGCCGCGAGCGACTGTCTCGCGCTGGCAGTGGCAGCTTGCCGCGAGACGTTCGAAGAAACCGGGGTGCTGCTCGCGAGCGACACCGCCGGTGAGCCTTGCGACAACGATCTCACCGCGCGATTGCAGGAACGGCGGCGTGCGATCGCCGCGCAACCGGAACTGTTCGCGGAATTGCTGCAGGCCGAAGACCTTTTTCTGCGCGTCGAACGGCTCGTGTACTGGGCACATTGGATCACGCCGTCGGTCGTGCCGCGACGCTTCGATACGCGCTTCTTCCTCGCAGCCGTGCCCTCCGATCAAGCCGCGGTCATCGACAGCACGGAAACGGTCGACCACGCATGGATGAGCCCCGCCGCGCTCGTCGCAGCAGCGCAGACAGGCAACATGCCGGTTTCGCATCCGACGCTGTACAACCTGATGGAGCTCGACACGAGCCTGCAGCTGCATGGCTCCTTGCAGGGTTTACTGGCGGCGGAGTCGCAGCGCAGAGTCGTCGCGATCCTGCCGAAGATGGTTCACGAAGAACAAACCGCAATGGTGCTGCCGTGGGATCCTTTTTACCGGAATTTCGTAGGAGAGAGCGCGCCGGAGCATCTAGAGTATTCGGCACATTTGCGCGCGCTGCCGCCACGCATGATCGCGAAACGCTGAACGACTCCAGCATTGCGGGAAGATGAATGCGCGCAGTCGGATGCTCACGCGAAAAATATGGGTGGATACGTTTTCTCTCGCCCGTACAGTGATCGACGGAACGGAGGGCCATGGTGGCCCTGGATACAACACTGCTTTCATACGGAGGTGGCAGAATGTCGCGTCGTCAACGACTACACGTTCCGGGAGGAACGTACTACGTAGTCCAGCGGGGCAGTACGACTCGCCCGATCTTCTCCCAGCATCAGGACTACCAACTTTTCGAACGTCTGCTTGCGACCGCGCTGCGCAGGACCGGCGCGCGTCTGCACGCGTACTGTTGGACGCCAGACGCAATTCACATCGCGTTGCAGATCGATACTGTTTCGGTCGGCCGCTTCATGCAGGGAATCACCAGTCGCTACGCGCGCAGCATTCATGAGCGCGCAGCGGAGTCCGGCCACTTTTTCCGGCAGCGCTACAAGGCGATCCTGATCGATCCGGATGCGTACCTGCTGAAGCTGGTCCGCTACATCCACCAGTTGCCGGTGATCGAAGGCCTGAGCGCCGATCCCGGCGCGTTCCCGTTCACTAGTCACGCCGCGTATCTCGGCAAAGGCGAGATCCCCTGGCTCACGACGCGCACGGCCTTGCGGCTCATGAGCGGTTGTGACCAGAACAGCGAGTACGCCGAATACATGGCGGTCGCACCGGCGCACGAGGAGCGCACGTTGTTCGAGCACGGCAGCAAGCACGACGCGCGCATCGTCGCGAGTCCCGAGTTTCTCGAGAATCTGCCGCGCCACCTGCGCGTCTATCGCAGCAAGCTCACGCTGGAGCAGATCATCCAGACCGTGACGTGCCGGCTCGGCGTCGATCGCGAGCACGTGCTCTCGAACTCGCGCCAGCGCGAAGTCACGCTGGCACGCGCGCTCATCGCCTGGTATGCGACCGAGCGACGAGTGGCGACGTTGAGCGAAGTCGCGCGCTATCTGCGCCGCGACCCTTCGACGCTGTCCGTTGCCGTGAGCCGCTATCGCCTGTGCAGGCCGGAGCTGTTCAAGCTGACGGCGCTGCACGACGTGGTGCCGCTCGCACGAATACAACTGGAAGTTTCCGAGCCGCAGTGGGAGGACGAGGTCGAGGTCGAACTCGAGGAAGAGTCGGAAGAGGAGCTGTACTCGAACGCCAACCGCGCGACCGCGCCGGCGGCGCGAGTCGGCGCCGGCGCCCGCCGCTGACCTTGCTCGCTTCGCTGCCTGCAGGACGCGGGCAGCGAAGCGGGAGCCGTGACTGACCTCAATCGGCTACGACCAGCATTGCCGCGTTCGGCGCGAGCACCGCGAGCATGGGTCCGGCCGCCACCAGGGCACGCGTCGGAAGCATTCTTCGTTTCGTACAGCCGTCAGCCACAGTCCCGAATAGCTACAGAGCCTCGCGCAGGGGTTGCAGGGCTGTCCGCGGCGGCCAGGATGAGGTGTTAGCGTCTGGCGCGACATGCTCAGGGCTCACGTGCTGCGCGCTCCACTGCGACGTCCCGTCCCGCTTGCGGATTCGGTCGGGTTGCACGTCGAGAACGTGGTGAACTGACCTTTCGGCAGGCCATGGGCATGCACGAACTCGACGTGCAGATGGAACGTCTCAGGATCCTCTGCCCCGAGATCGCCGTGTGCCGGATGCCATTCCAGGCGCCCCGGCGGTCGTGTTGCGAATATTGCGAAGCCTGACATCGACGCTCTCCTTTGCCGGCAAGCTGCCACAGCCGCTGCCGCGCGAACGTCCGGGTCTGCCGCTACGGGTCCGTTCGCGCCTCTGCGAGAAAGTGCAAAGCCTTGCGAGTGCTGCAGTAATTCGCGGGCTGCGTTACATCGGCGAGCGAAGCGCACGGCGTGTGTCAGATCAAGTGTTGTTGGTTTGGCGTGCTCGCGCCGATCGCAGCAATTTGGCCCAGCAAGCGAAAGATATATTCCAATAAGCCAAGACTGTCACGGCGCGGCCCGCTTCGTTCAATCCTTTGCCGAATAGTCCTAACTGCGCATATCCATAGATATATGCACGCAAGCTTGCGTGAGTGATAACGCTCCTTATTGACATCGTCGTGCATAGGAGCAGGTTTGCGCGCGCAGGGAGATATTTTTGGAAGCCAAGCTACTCAACAAGGTGGAACCGTCATGACGATCAAGCTCCAACTGGTGGATCTCGGCGATGCAATGGTGGAAACGCGGCAGCTGCCGGTCGTGCCGCTGTTCTTCGACAACCTGACTGCGTTCGGTCTTCTCCCGTTCTGAGGACGACCTTTTGCGGGTGCGTGCACGGCACGCACCCGCTTCTTCATATGCACCAATACTGGATTCCTGCGCACGTCCGCGTGTGTCCACTGCTCGCCAGCACGATCCTGCTGGATCTCGAGCGCAACCGTTACTTCGGCATCGGCATGAACGAGACGCGCGCTCTTTCGACGCTCGCGTTGAACTGGAATGAAGCGAACGGCAGCGCGGCAGCGGTCGAGCAACTCGCACCGGACGCGGCGATCGCCATGGCAGACGCACTCATCGCAGCCGGCTTGTTGAGCCGCGATCCTCCCGGCGATCGGGCGACTTTCGGCGCTCCCCCGCTGACGCTGAGCGGCGTCACCAGCGCAGGGCACGAGCTGAGCCGGCGTGCAGCGCTGCGTCTGGCACACGTAGCGAGTTTTCTCGCGGCGCTCGCCTGGACGCGGCGTGCGCTGCGCTCGCGCACGCTGTACTCGATCGCGAGCGAGGTCCGCGATCGGAAAGCTTCAGCCGGTAGCGCCTTCGATGAGCAGCGGGCCGTCGAACTGGTCGGCATCTTCCGGCGGCTGCGCCCGCATACGTTCGCCGCGCGGGACCGCTGCCTGTTTCATTCGCTGGCGCTCGTGCGCTTCATGGCGCGCCATGACGTGTTTCCGACTTGGGTGATCGGTGTGCGTGCAAAGCCGTGGGGAGCGCACGCCTGGGTACAACAGGGCAAGCTCCTGCTCGACGCGAATCCCGAGCAGGTTTGCGAGTACACGCCGATCCTGACCGTTTGACGACAACAAGATTGCGGCGGGAAACCGTGCGCACGGCGTAGCGCCTGACAGGCAAGGCGCATGGACGAGCGCGTGCGCGCGGGTAACAAGAAGAATGGCCTGCGTAAGGGGCAGCGCATGTTTCGCTACATTGCGCTCGTCTGGAACGTCACCGACGAGCAGCAATCACGCACAGCGGAGTCGCTGGACGAGCGGCTGCGCGCGCGACCGTGGGGGCGTGTATTTGCGAGCAACGGGCTGCGAATCTTCTGCGCTGACGAAGGCACGACGCTGCGGGCATTGCCTCTCGTGAACAACGCGGGCGTGGTTCTCGGCACGCTGTTCGAACGCAACCGCTCCATCGATGATGATGCTCCGGCACGACGCGCAGTGCTCAGCACCCGCAGCTGCGAACAGATCCTCGCGAGCCAAGGTCGATGGCTGATCGAGAACTGCTGGGGCAACTACGTGGCTCTGCTGCACGACGCTGCAGCGGGCACGGTGCGGGTGTTGAAAGATCCCACCGGCACGTTGCCCTGCTTCAAGACCATTTTCGAGGACGTGACCCTCCTCTTTTCGCATATCGGCGATTGCCTCGAGCTTGGTGTGCGCAAGGTCAACGTCGATGCAGCCTACTTGCGCGCACGCGTGCTTGGTTTCAACGATCTCGAGAAGGACGCGATCGAGCAGGTACAACAGATCCGCCGCGGCGAATGCGTCGAGCTCGACCCCGCCGTGCGGCCGATCATGCGGTCGCGCCGCTTCTACTGGGATCCGTTCAGGTTCCTGCAGCCGGGAAGCGTGCTCGAGGATCCGGAACGCGCCGCCGCGTCGATGCGCGCGACAGTGCGCTCATGCACGCACACGCTGTCGGGGGGTCACGCGAGCTTGTTGCACCGGCTGTCCGGTGGACTGGATTCCTCCATCGTCGCGGGTTGCCTCGGCCGTGCTTCCACGGAGCCGCGGATCGCGTGCTACACGTTCTTCAACCCGCACGGCCGCTCGGACGAGCGTCCTTGGGCTCGCCTCGCGGCGGAGCACAGCGGCTTCGAGCATCTCGAGTGCCCGGTCGCCCCTGAGGAGGTCGACTTCCCTGCACTCGTGCGGACGCGGCCCGCGACTGAGCCGTTGTCACTGCTGTCGTACCTGATGCGCGCCACGATCGATCACCGCCTGGCGGCGGAGCGCAAAGCCACAGCGGTGTTCACGGGCGATGGCGGCGATTCGGGATTCTGCAGCGACTCTTTTCCGTACGCAGTAACGGACTACCTGCGGCGCCACGGACCGCGTCTCGGAGCCCTGCGACTCGCATCCGAAGTCGCGCTGCGCACCGAGCGATCGACAGGCGCCGTACTGCTGAGGTCGATCCGGCATTGGCTGTTCGGCGGGAAGATCCGCGAGCAGCTCCCTGCCCTGCTCATGGGCTCGCGGCTCGTGAGCACCCAAGTGCGCGACGCCTTCGCACTACCGGAAAGCTATCCGCATCCGTGGTTCAGTCATCTTCGTCACGTGCCTTGGGACGTCATCCGTCGCCTCGGCACGCTCGTAGTCGCGCCTGAGTTCTACAACGTCATCGACGCTGCGCAGCCCGAGCCCGAGCTCATATCGCCGCTCTATGCGCAACCTGCGATCGAGTTGTTCCTGCGCATTCCGATCCACGTCCACGCACAAGGCGGGTGGGACCGTGGACTGGCGCGACGCGCTTTCGTGCGCGAAGTGCCGGAGCCGATTCTGCAGCGTCTATGGAAGGATCGAGCTCCCGGCTTTCACAGCGAGCTGCTCCTGCGCAATCTCGACCTGGTACGCGAGCTGTTCCTGGACGGCGTGCTGGTCAGGGAGGGTTTGCTCGATCGCGCAGCCGTGGAAGCCGCGTTCGAGCCAGGCCCGTCAAAAACGGAAGTGTTGCCCGTCGAGATCTATCGCCACCTGGATGTCGAGATTTGGGCGCGATACTGGATGAGCTAGCTCTTCAGGCGGCGCGGAGAACGCCGCTGCAGCGCGCCGACCACCGGCGCGCCCAGACTTCGGTGTCCAGGTGCCGCAACAGCTCGCCCGGAAACACAGCGCTCTTGACCAAGCCCGGGGCGAGCGCACGTTCGACTGCCGCCTTGTCCAGAAAGCCTTCGCCAACGAGCACGCCGTCGAGGAAGACCTCGCGCAGCCAATCGAGGTTGCGGCGAATGATCTCGTCGTGGAAATCACCCGCCCGATCCTTCCAGAGGCGGTTCAGGATGGGCTGCGCGACGTCGCCCCGGAATGCGTGCCGGGCCAGCCCGCGGTCCTGTCCGCCCTGGAATAGCACGTCGGCGGGAATCCTGAGCACCAGTTCAACCAGCGGCTGCGCGTAGATCGGAGTGACGATCTCCGGCCCAGCCGCGCTCGGCTGCGCCTGGCCGGCGTAGAGATCCAGCGTACCGAGCAGCATCCCAAGCTTGCTCATCGGCTCCCACGGCACGTGCTGCAGCCCTGTGAGCCAGGGATGAACCGCGGGAGCCGCTTCGCATTCGCGCACGACCTCATCCGTGACAAGGCTGCGCGCCTCGCGATTCAACGATGCAAGACTCGTCAGCGACCGCCCCGTCAGCCACATCTGCAGCGCGCGCTTCAACGCGTGCCAGGTCGTCTGGCCCAGCACGGACGCGGACTCGGCTGCCAACCGGACTACGGCGGGCCTCGGCCCACGCCTGCGCAGATACGCAACGGCGGCTTCACCGATACAAAAGCTGCCGAATGCGCAATCGCCGCCGTCTCCGGTGAAGGTCGCGCTAGCCGCGTGGCGCGCTATCAGGGTTTGCTCTTCAGCAGCCGTCACGAGGCACATCAGCGTGCTGAACGGCTCCGCCGTCGGCGCCATTTCCAGAATCGTGCCGAGCCGGATACTCGCAGCGGTGGATTCGACCTCGACGTGCTCACAATCGGAATTGCCGATTGCGAGGCGCGCCCAAGGTCGCGGATCCATTGGGCCGTTGGGAGTGTATTGCGTGTACGCCAGCACTCGCGGCCCGTGCGTGATGCGTCGCAGGCAGGCAAGAACGATTGACGAATCGAGGCCGCCGGAAAGACGCAGCAGGACGTTTTCGTGCGCCGAGGCGAGAGTCGATGTACACGACCGCAAAGTACTGCGCAGCGCGGTAGCAGCCAGGGATGGATCGTCCAGCGGCGGGTGCAGGCGAGCGATGTCGAACGGATTCCAGAGAAAGCGGCGGCCGATCATCGCTGGCTGCCGCAACGGCGAGAATTCGGCGCATTCGCCGCGGCGGATCTGCGTGACCTCGTTGAGGGCGTCGAACTGCTGAGTCATTTCGCCGCTATGCAATCTGCGCTCGATGAACCGGCGATTGGCCGTAAAGCGCAGCGGGCCGAGGTCCATGCAATCCGCGATCGCTGAGAAGACGACTGTGATCCCGCGGAAGCCGGTGCTGAAGCACGGCAGGCTGCCGCATGGATCGTTCAATACCAACGTGGTGCCGACCAGCGGGTCGACGATGAAGGCGACGTAGTTGCCCCAGCCGTTGCGCACCAGCCATTCGCCGCGGCTGTCGACGATCGCAGCAGTTCGTGCTGCATCCAATTTGCAAAGTTGCGCAGGCGCGTCGTCGTCGAGAGCGGAGTTGCGAGCGAACAGCGAGCCGAGGACGACGCCCGCCCCTCCGGCGAGGGCGTGCGGCTCGAGCGAGCCGGGCCGAATATCCGTGCATAGCACTCGCAATCCAGGTCGATCCAGCGCCTCATGCCATTGCGACGAGGACGCCTTGAGACGACGCGTGGCCCCTTGGGCAGCATCCAGCTGCTGGGCATCCTGGGCATCCCAGATCAGCGCGACATAGCGAAACATGACCGCCTCCGCAGCAACTCATATGGCCAATATGGGCGTATATCCACTGACTTCTTCGGGAGTGCAGTCGAGTACCAAGGTGCCGAGCTGCAGCCAGCTGTGCGCCGCCCAGGGCGTGGGTCGCACCGCGATCACCCACGTTGGATGAATGTTGTAATGAGCCAGGAACTTCAGTAGCGCGAGAGCATGAAACAGACACTGATCTTTCGCCGCGAACCCATAGGGCCGCAAGCGATGGAAGACGGACACCAGCTCGACTGTACGTTGCAGGTGGATGTCCTGGGTTAAGGCGGGCTTGCTTTCCGCAACTTCACACGCGATTGAATACAACAGACGCCGGTCGACAGCGCGCTTGGCCCAGATGCAGGCGCGCAGGAAGGCGATGAGGTGATGGAGGTGCAGGTGCGGTGTTGCAGCGAGCTCGTAGCCGACGCTCGTCAGCGCAGCGCTGGAGTCGATCGTGGCAAAGCTCGGGCCTGGCTCGGTCGGAGCGACCGGCGTCAGGAAGCCGGCGTTGACCAGAGCACCTGCCAATCGGGCTGCGTCCTCTAGCTGCATCGGCTCCAGCGACGGCCCAGAGGAAGTCGACGCGGCGGACCAGTTCGAGGCGAGTGTCGATAACGATCGCGCCTCGCGATAGCCGAGGCCGAAATAGCGGTTGCGTTTCAGATCGAGCAGGACGGCGCCGGTTGCGGTCACACAAACCCGAGTGTGAGGCGGCAGCCAGAATTCTTTGTTCTTATTCGTGCCGATGTCGGGCACAGATTGTTCTACGTTGGCCCCCGTGGCCGGTTCAGTAAGACCTCAAGGGTGTGCAGTTGCCTGCACACCCCCTCCGTTGGGTTTTAGCAGCTCCGGTGTCCTGCTCCGTACAAGCTGTCGAACGTGGGTGCGACGTTGATAGTGCACCGTGTTTCTGTCATTGCATCACCCAAATCGATGATTTCGAGTTGCTCCATGATCAACCCCTTGCAAGTGAGTTTCCCAAGAGAACGCAAGGACGGAAGTTGGGACTCTGCGGCGATTCAGCTTTGCGAGAAGGTGCCTTGGTCCGGCCGTGAAGCCATCGTGGCTCCCAGCTACCCCTCGACGAGCGCAATCCTTATGTTCTACGCGCAGATTTTTCCGTCGGAACCGGCAGTAGGCCCGGAATTCCGGTTAGATGGACCGTGCATCCGAACACATCCACCCCTCGCAAAAGTCCGGATGCTGGAACCCCCTAGAACTTTTTTGCGATTTTCACGTAACCGAAGCGCTGCCTCAGGTCTGCCTCAGTGATGTCGTAGCCGAAGAACGAGGCGACTTCTGCAAACGCTGGCTCGGTGTCGAACAGGTTGAAGGCACCTACTCTGATCTCACAGCCGTTCCACGGCGACTGCCGGCCAACGACTTCTCCCAGGTCGATCGACAACTGGGCGTCGACGACGGCCTGTGCGGCGACCGTCCGGCCCATGGGGCCACCCAGAAAATCAACGTCGTCGTACGGGGGGATATACCTCAGGGCGCTCGTGAGGCCGAAACCCTGGTGATTCCAGCCGATGCTGGCCACAGCACGCCACCTCGGGATCGTTCCTTGAAAATTGGCCACGCCAACGCGGCGCACATTCGGACCATCGACGAGGTTCGAGGTCGTGAAGTCGTGGACCCACGTACCGGTCAGCTCGGGCGTGAACCGGCCAACGCCCGTATCGAACGCGACGGTGGCACTGACGTCCACCCCGCTGGTATGAATGGATCCATTATTCAGGCGCCGAACATCGACGAGCTGCAACGGTCCAGGGATGCCTGTGGCGATGTCCGAGGCGGACGGCGCCTCACGGACAACGCGATCGGGGAACAGGCCTTCGGCCGTGAGTAGTCGCGTGGCAGAGGGGATTGCGATCGTTTGGTCAATGTCGATTCGCCAGTAGTTTGCTCCCAAACGCAAATCTCGCCTTCCTTTCGGCTCGAATCGCAGACCGATGTTGAGAGAATTAGCGCTCGAAGGTTTCAAATCCGGATTGCCGCCTGCACGCAAGATCGGTATTGCAAATTCGCCGTTTCGGGCGGGATCCACGATGGGCGCCTGGATTTCGACGAGGGGCATGTGGAGATCGAAGAGTGGCGGCGGACGGAAGCTTCGGGCCACTGCTGTGCGCAGAGTCAGCGAGGATATGGGTCGCCAGATCAATGCATATTCGGGATTGAAGCTCTGACCGACGTCGGAGTAGTCGTCGAAACGCCCGGAAAACACCAAATCGAGATCATGCAGCGCTGGAACGTGCGCCGCTTCATTTATGAGCGGCACACGCAATTCGCCAAACGCTGCGACAATCGATCGTTGCTGCGAGCCAGACACGTCCGTCGGCGGCGCCATGTCGTACCGCACTCGTTCATCACGCCATTCCGTGCCGGCAATGAGTTCCAAGGTACCAGCCGGCAACGCTGCCAACGGACCCCGAACGGACAGGCCCGACTGAGTCGCTTCAGTCCGAAAGTGACTCTGCGATGGCGGCGCGAGCAATGACGCGAGCAGCGCCGGACTGTTAGCCCCACTAACGCCAAACGGATTCAATGCTTCGTTGAGATCTGAAGCAGTCAGTGCCGCGCCGACGACCATAGAGTCCAACTCTCCGGTGCGCACCGCGGCTGCATCGTCCTGACTCTTCTGCAAGAACGCCTCCCACTTCCATTCTCCGACTTGGCCGCGCAGCCCGCCGGCGGACCGAACCATCTCGGTTCGACGTGTGGAGGTTCGAGGGCCCAAGTCTGCCAGGAGAGTATCAACCATCACGTCGGTGCCAAATGGGTTGTATGGATTCCCACCGCTGACCAGCGCGCTGCTTAGTGCTGGTGGCTCATTCTGGTCCCGGATTTCGTGATCGACATACAAGAGCTCTGCGTAGGCCGTGAGCTGCTGCGCGAGGGCATATTCACCGTGCGCAATTGCAGCCTTGCGAGTACTCGCGGCGGCAATCGACTGGTACCGCAAGAGGCTTGCGAGATTTTGTTGCCCGGCCGTCGAAAAGAAGTCCGCTGGCGTCAGCGTAGCGCCCCGGCTGATGGTCGGTATTGCAGCGAAGCTCGCTGGCAGCCCAGGTAGGTTCTCCAGCGTAGCCGAGCTGACGTTACCGGGCGACGCGGTAGGAGAACGCCAGTCCCTGCCGCCGAAGCGCATGAAATTCTGATTGTTCCAGCGATCGCGTTCGCGACCGAGTAGCGGACTGCGATCGAAGTAGTCGAGCACAATTGAACCTCGTGCGCGACCGTAGCTTCCAGACGCGCCAAAGGCAGCATGACGCTCCACGGCACCCCCGTCCGCAGCACCGTAGTCGATATCGAGCCGGGGCTCGGCGAAGTTCTCGCGGAGCTTGATGTTCACAATGCCACCGATCGCGTCTGCCCCATAGATGGCGGAAGTGGAATCAGACACGATTTCGACACGCTCCACGGCACTGACGGGAATGCTGTTCAGATCGAAGGCGTTGACAGCGAGCGCGCTCGCACTCGGAATTGCGCGTCGCCCGCTGATCAGCACGAGTGTGGTATCGAATCCCAGTCCACGCAGATCCGCAAACTGAGTTCCGTCTCCCAAGAAGAAGCCCGGTTTCAGATTCGGCTGCTGCGGGACTAGGCGCATCAGATCACTAAGAGTCGAGGCGCCCGATGCATCGATAGCCTCTCGATCGAAGACCTGCGCGGGAATATCGAGGTCGAGGCCGTCGAAGACACTGTCGGAGATCTTCTTGCCCTTAACGAGCATGCTCCAGTCGAACTCATAGGGCCCGCGGGCCGACCCGCTCTTCCCACCGCCGTTCTCCATACTCAGCTGCTGATCTTTCGACAGCTCTGAGTGCTGCCGGTCCTTCTCCGCGACTGCTTGGTTCACGCCGCCCGGCGGTGTATCCGCCGGCGGCGGCAGGATGGAGACCGTTCGCTGATTGACCCAGCGAAACGTGAACCCTTGGGGTAGAAGTTTGCTCAGGATCTCGTTGACGGTGAGACGGCCATGGACCGGGCCGACCATCATTCGTTCTTCATCATCGTCGGTTGGGAAGTAGGCGTATTGCAGCGTGGTCTGCCGAGAGAACGCTTCCAGGGCTTGCGACAGCGGCAGCTTCTCGATGTCGATGGGGTACTGGTGCGTATCCTCCTCCGCGCGCGCCGGAGTGCTACCCCACAGCGCAACGCAGACGAAGACGCTGGCTAGAAACGCCCTTGCCGCAGACTCTTTCGCTTGCCGGTTCATTGCGGGCCGCAGGCCGAACCGTCTCAGCGCTGGTGCCCACGCTGTCCGATACGCACCAAGTCCGGCGACTCATGCACGACCGAAACGTCTGCTGTCTGCCTCACGGTCTCAGCGAATGACAGCGGATCGATGGCATCGAACGCACCGCGTATCTGCCGCTCACTCGTCTGTTCGTCGACGACGATCTTGGTCGAGTTGTACTCGTTGAACTCCGCAACTGCATCGCCAACCGTGTCGCCGAGCGTGAGTACGATACGTGCGCTCGACCAACCCAACTCCCGGTCGGCGTCGACGTGCACGCGGCGCGGCACGGCGGACCCGGACACAGTCAATTGATCATCGGCAACCAGCGACACGCTCGCGAAAGTCGTGTCGCTGTCCGGGCCTGGAGTGACGGTCACCGTACCTTCGCGCATCGTGACCGTGACATCCTCGTCGCGAACTTCCACACCGAACTGCGTACCCGTCGCGGTGACGACGATTCCGCCAGCTTTCACCAGGAACGGACGCGACGGATCCTTCGCAACACGAAACATCGCCTTGCCTTCCTCGAGGCTGATGACTCGCTGCTCGTCACCCATATCGTGATACAGCCGGGTGTAAGGCGCCGCGCTGATGGAGCTGCCGTCGCTGAGCGGCATGCTGCGCCATTCGCTCGCGCGCGTCTGGAATGTGTGATCGAACCACACGATCTTCGCGGCGAGACCGACCACGGCGGTGAGGCCGAGGGCCCCGATGCCAGCTGCGACGCTGACCTTCCAAAGGTTCGCGTGCTTCGAGCGGCGCGCCTTCTTCCCTTCACGCTGCGGCGGCGCCAGCTCCACCACGTTCGAGAACGTGTCCTCGTTCGTGACGAACAGCTTCAGCTTCGCGCTATCGAGCCACGAGTACAGCCGACACATGCGCAGCATCTCCGCGATGTGTACCGGCGAAGTCTTGAGCCACTGCAGATATTCGTAACGATCGGCGATGCTCAGATCGCCACAGTGCCAGCGCAGCAGCCACTCCGCCGCCTGCTCTGCTATCGACATCATGGGCGGGTTTTCGTCGATGCGGTCCGTCATGACAGCTTCCTCAGCGTTGATCCATGTCCTCCAGATCCTCAAGATTCAGCTGCGTCCGCAACTGGCTGTACGCTCTTGTGAGATCGCGCAGCACGACCCGCGGGCTCAATCCCAATCGGTCCGTGATCTGCTTGTAAGTCAGTCCTTCGTTCACGTGGAGCAGCAGTACTTCGCGCTGGCGCGGCGGCAAGCGTTGCACCGCCGCCTGAACGTGCTCGCGTGCGCGGCCGTACGCGACTGCGTTCTCCGGCTCTGCGCCCGGTGCGCTCTGTAAATCTTCCAGCCAGCTGTTGTCGTGCGGTTGACGATGCTGTGCCCGCTCGCGCCATTCGTTGGCGACGTTCGAGGCGATGCGGAATAGATAGCTCTGCGGATTGTCGATAGCGATGTCGTCGCTATAGCGGAGCAGCCGCAGGAACACTTCCTGCGCGAGATCGTCGATCTCCGCGGCCGGCACCGAAGAGCGGCTCGACAACCAATAGCGGATCGGCCGGCGCCAGCGCTGAAACCATGAAATCAATCGACCGTCACGAGGGTCCTGCGCACGCTCTCCCAAGTCACCTCGCGCATCGGACATCGACGCACCCTCCCCATTACTGCACACCAGCAGCTTTTGTTTTGCTCGACCGCTGAATCTGCGACATCGCTCTTCGATCCGTCGCCCCGAGCCGCTCGGGGTCCGCTGAGCAAGAATGTCAAGAAAGCTGAACTGCCTTAAATGTAGACCGCCTCACGTCTCGTGATAAGCCCCTGAATGCTGTTCAGGCGCTGTGATCAATACGTACGCAGGGTTCCAGCCGTATTTTCCTGAACGTTATTGATTAAGTCGCGCGGCAGCGCGCGTCGGTTCTACCGATGCGAAGAATCGGCAGCGCGCTCCGGCACGGTTGGAGTTATGTCAGCGACCGACATCTTGGTGCGCGCCGAGAGCAGCATCAGCGCGGCCGCGTACAAAACGATGACTACGACCAGCCAGCGCAGCCACGTTAATGGCAATGAACGCACGACATAGGCCGCGAGCAGCACGGCAGGAATTCCGCCCAGTGCCAGGCCGAGCGCGGCGCGCAGGTCGTATTTGCGATCGCGGATGAAACGCAGCGCCGCGACCGGCATCAGCACCGCGCACGAGCCCATCATGATCGGGAACGCCGCGATCGGATTCATCCCCAGCAGGCTGACGAGAATCAGACACGGCGCGTACAAGCCGATGCCAAGCGTCATCAGCGCGCCGAGCACGAAGTTGATCGCAACAGCGACGACGAGCTTTGCGCCCGTGAGCTCGAGCGCGGCTCCGCCGCTCGGCAACTGATCGAGATTCATGAGCGCGAACAGAATCGCTGCGACCGAGAGCGCCGCACCCATGCCAAGCTGAATCGCCCGCCGTGGCAGCCTGGCGACAACACCCGCACCCAGCCACGCGCCGATTGCTGAGGCCGCCATCATCGAGACCAGTGTGGCCGGCCCCACGCGCACGACGCCGATGAAGATCAGACCCTGCGCGACCGTGGGCACCATATGACCCACGTTCAGCGTGCCGGGAATCATCTCGTCGGCGACGACGCGACGAAACTTGAAGGCGGCGGTCGTCGGCGCGAACGAGCCGATGCCGAGCGTATCGAAAAAATTCGTAACGAAGCCGATGGCCAGGTGCAGCACACCCGGCTTCGCCGGAGCACCGGCGGATTCGACCCGCGCCATGCGAAACCAGCGCCACGCGCAAAACGCGCCCAGCGCGGCGATCACGGCGAGCAGGATGTGTGCTGTGGTCACGCCGCGCGCCTAGCGTCGGACAGGCGGCCGGGATTTCATCGCGTGTGCCAGAATTCCCTTCACTGTCTCGAGCTCGCGAGCATCGAGCGGCAAGCGCGGCCCGCGCACGACGTAGGTTCCGCGACCGACTTCCGCCTGAACCCACTTGATGAACTGAACGAACTTCGGAACGGTATCGAGCCGCAACAGCGGCAGGAACCAGTTGTAGATATCTCGCGCACGCGCCTTGTCGCCGCGCATTGCCGCCTCGAACAGCGCCACGGACTCCTCCGGGAACGCGTTGACCAATCCAGCGATCCAGCCCTCTGCGCCGGCGGCGACGCCTTCGACGATCGCGTCATCCATGCCCACAAGTATGGTCAGCCGATCGTGCAGCAGCGCTCGGATCGCGGTCACGCGGCGCGCATCGCCGCTGGACTCCTTCACGGCGTGCAGATTCGGATGCTCCGCGGCCAGCTCGACGATCTGCTCCGGCAGAAAATCGGTTTTGTAGGCCGGCGGATTGTTGTAGAGCATGCATGACAGGTTCGTCGCGCCGATGATTGCGCTGACGTGCGCCTTCATCTCCCGCCAATCCGTGCTGTACACGTAGGGCGGCAGCACCATCAGCCCGGCGCATCCTGCTTCCTCGGCGCCGCGTGCAAGCTTGACGGCTTCAGCAGTGCTCAGCGACGCGATCCCGAGTACGACAGGAGCTTGTCGGCCGATGGCGCGCACGCACGTGGCTGCGATCGCGAGCTTTTCGTCGAAGCTCAAGGTCGCGGCCTCGCCGAGCGACCCGCAGCAGACGATGCCCGTGCAGCCGCTGCGAATCAGCCACTCGCAATGACGGACCAGCGCGGCGTGATCGACGGCGCCGCCTGCGTCGAGGTTGGTCGTGATCGCAGGAATGACACCCTTCCAGTTCATCCACCGATTCCCCGTATCTTCGTTTTCATGAATAGCGCCGCGGGCTCATGGGTTCGAGCGCGATCCGCGGCTGCTCGCCGGCGAGCACCTGGCTCACCAGCTGCCCGGTGATCGGCGCCAGGCTGATCCCGAGCATTGCGTGCCCGGCGGCCACGCACAGGTTCGAGTATGGCGCAAATCGACCGATGTACGGTAAGCCGTCCGGCGAGCAGGGACGCAGCCCGGCCCAGGGTCGTACCTGTGCGATGTCCTGGGCTCGAAGGGCGGGAAAGTACTGGGCCGCCGCCGCGGCGATGGCCTGAGTCCGACGCTCGCTGACGGCACGGTCCAGACCGGCGAGCTCCATGGTGCCGCCGATGCGCAGCGCGCCGCCCATCGGGGTCACGGACACGTGCGCTTCGCTGAGAATCGAGCACAGCCGAGGCATCTGCGCTGGCGCAGGCAGCGTGAAGCTGTAGCCCTTGCCACCTTGGAGCAGCAGCTTGCAGCCGAGTGAGCGCAGCACTTGCGCAGACCACGCGCCCGCAGCCACGACGAACTCATCGGCAGCGAGCTCGCCCTGAGAAGTTGCCGCTGCCGCGATCCGTCCGCTCGCAGTTCGCCATGCATCGAGCTGCGTCGACCAGTGGATAGTAACGCCCGACGCGATGACCAGCTCCGTGAGCTTGCGCATCAGCAAGCGCGGATCCATATGCGCATCGAGCGGGTAGAACACCGCGCCCGTAATGTCCATCGTGATACCCGGGTCGATATCGGCAGCGCGCGTCGCGGAAACTATCTCCACCGGCAGATCCAGCTCGCGCGCCCGGCGCGCTGCCCGCGTTTCCTCTTCGAGACCCGCGCGCGTACGACACAGCATCAGCAAGCCGCGCTTCGTCAGCCCGAACGCGTTGTCGCAGCGATCCGCGAGCTTCTCATACAACTCGCGACTGGCGATCAACATGTCGCGCAGGATCGGTCCAGCGCGGTTCGCTTGCTCGCGATTTGCTGCGCGCATGAACTGAACGATCCAGGCCGCGAGCGCCGAATCGAATCGCGGACGAATGTAGAAAGGACTGCCGGGATCGAGCAGCCAGCGCAGACCGAGCCCGATCGCGCCCGGTGCGGCGAGCGGCGTGAAGTGGCTCGTCGCAACAATGCCTGCATTGCCGAACGAGCAGCCGTCGCCACCGGCGCTGTCGCGCTCGATCACCGTGACCTGATAACCGCGCTCGCGCAGAAAGAGAGCGCAGCACAGTCCGACTGCACCGGCGCCGCAGATCAGGACGTGCTTCATGCGCCGGCGGAGCGCGGCGGGCGGATTCCCCAACGGAAGGGATCGTTCGCGTCCAGGCGCAACGTCGCTTCAGCAGTCACGTGCGCGCTGCCCGTGATGAACGGTGCGATCTCGCCGGTGCGACGATCGAGCCAGCGATAGCGCGCGGCGAACACGCTGCCGATCACACTCTCCTGCACCCAGACTTCGTCTTCGGCCAGTTTTCCATCGGCGGCGAGACAGGCGAGCTTGGCGCTCGTGCCCGTGCCGCACGGCGAGCGATCGTATGCCTTGCCGGGACACAGCACGAAATTCCGGCTGTTCGCGCCGCTCGCGGCCGACGGTACGAACATTTCGATGTGATCGACCTCGGGGTAGCCCCCGGCGTTCACAGCCTGGCGCACGCGCCAAGTGAAATCGGTCAGCGCCTCGACGTTCTGCAGATCTATGCGCAGCTCGTGGCGCTCGACCAGGAAGAACCAATTGCCGCCCCAGGCGATGTCGCCGCGCACTTCACCGACGCCCGGCACCTGCACGACGACCTGCTTGTGCTTGCGGAAGCTCATGACGTTGGAGACCGTAACCTGGCCGTCTGCGTGCAGCACCGCGTCCACCGGGCCGACCGGCGTATCGATCTTTACCAGCCCGGGCTGCACCTGTCCGGCGAGCGCGAGCGACGCCACGAGGCCGATCGTGCCGTGGCCGCACATGCCGAGGTAGCCGACGTTGTTGAAGAAGATGACACCGAAGCGGCAATCGCTGCGGTGGGGCGGACACAGCAGCGCACCGACGACGACATCGGACCCGCGCGGCTCGTTGACGATTGCGGAACGGTAGTGGTCGAACTGCTCACGGAAGCGCGCGAGACGGTCGCTGAGCGCCCCGCTGCCCAGGTCTGGTCCGCCATCCAGCACCAGCCGGGTTGGCTCCCCGCAGGTGTGCGAGTCGATGACGCGCACAACGCTCATATGCACATCCAAATGCACGATCCCCCGCCCTGCCGACTCCATTCGCGGTCGAGCGTAGCGGGGGCCCTCAGGGGCGCGTATGAGACCAAGGTCGTACCTCGCAAGCCAAGCCGGGAGTCATGACCCGGCCCGGCATTCTAGCGAGGATTCTAGGGCGGTGCGGGACGCGCGGCGGGTGGCGGCACAGCGGGCCGCGGCAGCAGGCGGATGATGTCGCGGGACTCGCGCAGGACGATGCCTTTGGTTGCGAGCGAGTCTGCAAACGACGCCGGATCGTCTGCATGAAACACGCCGCGCACCTGCGCCGAGCCCAACGCCGGATCGACGATGAGCTGGACGCGATTGCGTCGGTTGAATTCCTCAGCAGCGGCCGCGACGGTGTCGTTCTCGAATACGAGGCGGCGATTCGACCATGCGAGCTCGCGCGCAGCATCGACATGTCGAGCGACCGGCGGCCACGCGCCGGAAATTTTCAGCTGCTCCGCTGCAGTGAGCGAGACAGCGCCCGAACGTCCCTTGCCGTCGCTGACCAGCACCGTGCCTTCCTCGACCGTCACGATCACGTCGTGCTCGCGGCGGTCGACTGCGAAGCGCGTGCCGGTTGCGCGCACGATTGCCAGGCCCGCTTCAACGATGAACGGACGCGATGGATCCTTCGCGACCTGGAACAAAGCTTCACCGCGGGACAGGCTCAACAGCCGTTGCTGTGCGCCGAAGCGATCGCGCAATTCGGTGTGCGGACCGACGCTGACGAAGCTGCCGTCGTTGAGCGTCATGCTGCGCCACTCGCTCGCCTGCGTCTCGATCGTCGACTCCAGCCACACGCGACCCGACATCGCTCCGGCGACGAGCACGAGTCCGATCGCGACAGCAACGCCCAGCGCACGCACGTGCCAGCTGCTGCGCGTTCGGGTCGGCTGCTGAGGTTGCTCGCCCGACGGCAGCGGGATGACGTTCGACACGTCGTCCTCGTTCGTGAAGAACAGCTGCTTCTTCATCGGGTACAGGATGGAGTAGAGCAGGAAGGTGTGCAGCGTTTCGCTGATGTGCGCCGGCGAAGCCTTCAACCACTGCAGAAAGGCGAAGCGCTCGGCGACGTTCAGATCGTTCGCATGCAAGCGGAGGAACCACTGTGCTGCGTGCTCCCTGATCGACGACTGCGTGCCTTCTTCGGAACGTTCCATACGCGTGGTTACCCTTACACTCCTGTAGACCGCCGCATGAGGAGACGTCAGCCCCGGCGACGAGGATTTTGCCGGAAACTCACCGACGACCCGGGGCGCGACCTGCCCGAAAGGACTAAATTTTCAGCGATATTTTCTACCTGAAGATGTTCTCAGTCGTATGACAGCCGCGGCATCATCATCGCAAGCAGCCGGCTGCGGCTGCGCACACCGCACTTCTTGTAGACCGACGTCAGCTGCGTCTTGACCGTGCGCACGCTCTTGTCGAGCCGCGCCGCGATCTCTTTGTTGCTGAATCCGATGCGCACGAACTGCACCAGCTCACGCTCTGCGACCGTGAGCTCGCCGGGCAGCGCGTGAATCGCATCATGCTTCACCACCTCGTCGGGCTGCACTGCACCGGGCGCGCCCGCGCGCCGCTCCATCACCGACAAACGTTGCAGGGTTGTTTCCAAATGCGGATGCAATCGTTGCAGCAACGCAATTTCGCGCGCGCTGAAGTCGCCCTGCTGCGCTTTGCGCCGGATCTCGATTTCGGAGACGAGACGGTCCGCGTCCCAGAACAACAGCGACGCCGAGTAGTACCAGTCCTCCGCCGCCATGTAGCGCCGGAAAAACTCGGAGTCGCGCAGCTGCTGCAGATCCGTCATTATCTGCGAAAGCCGATAGACCTTGAGGCCGGGGCGCGACAGCGTGAACGCCGGCATCACGTTCACTTCACGCCGACGCTCCAGCCAATCGCGCGAGCGGCGCGCATTCGGCGTGGTCAGAACGCGGGACGCATCCCACGTCTTCGCGAAGTCGATGTAGTCGAGGTGCGCGACGCACGCGTCGTGCGGCATGAGCTCGTCGAGTATCGACAGCAGCGCGCGCCAGAATTCGTGAAAGTCGATGCTCGCGTGCAGGCGCAGCAACAGCGATTCGATGCGCGGATCGTCGAGTGACGGCGCCGCGATCCGCGCCGACCATTCAGGCGCGCGCAGCGTTCCTGCCGCAATTGACCGGTATGCCCCCATGATTCTTGTCGTCGCAGTGAGCGTCAAAGACGCGAGCCCAACAGTGAGACCCCATGTGCTCGCGCGATCATCCCGGTCCACTGCGTGAGGCGTTTCTTGCTTTCGCTATTCTGCTGTGATGAGCAGCGTGTCCGCCGCGAGTCGTCGCACGGCGACGACAGGTGATGTCTTGTCCACAGTCCGCGCAAATGCAACAGGATCGGAAGCATCGAAGCTGCCGCGCACTGCAGCGAGCGAGCGCGCGGCTCCAGACGCAGCTGTACTTTGTTGCGCAGATTGAACTCTTCGACGGCGTCCGCGAGCGTATCGCCGGCTTTGAACATCAGCTGCCTTTCGCGCCACGCCAGCGCGTAGCGAACATCGATGCGACTCGGCGTCACGGGCCAGGTGTCAGCGATCCGCAGCTGATAGTCCGCGCTGATCGGCACACTCAACGGCTCATCGTCGCTGTCACGCGCCTTCGAGGACTTGGGGTTCTGCGTCACGCGCACAGTGCCCTGGCGCACGGTGACGATCACCTCGCCCTTGCGGCGCGAGACCGCGAACTCCGTGCCCACTGCCCGCACGGCATAAGCATTCGCCTGCACGAGGAACGGACGCGTCGGGTCCTTCGCGACCTTGAAATAGGCCTCGCCGCGCACGAGCGCGATCGAGCGTTCCGCATCACCGATATCCAGAGTCACGCGCGAGTTCGGCCCGAGTTGCAGCTCGCTGCCGTCGGCGAGAGTAACCGTCTTCCATTGGCCCAACTCCGTGTCGACGGAGCGCTCGCGCCAAGCCGTGCCCACGCCGAGCGACAACAACGTCGCGAGCGCGCACGCAGCAACCGCAGCAGCAATCTTCCAACGCAGCGACCCGATGGCGCTTGCGCTCGATCGTTCGCTTTCGCCTGCGAACAGAGGCACGACGTTCGAAGGAGTTTCGCCCGTGAGCGCGCAGGTTAGCTGCGCCCGGCGCAGGTCACCGTCGATACCCGCGACCCGCAGGTATTCGGCGACGTGAATCTGGGATTGCTTCAACCAGCGCAGAAAGCGCTGCCGATCATCGAGCGGGACGTGGGGATCCTTCATGCGCGCAAACCACTCAGCAGCTTCCTGGCTGATCAACTCGCGCTTCCTGTTCTCGCGACGATCCGAGTCGCGGGTTCCTGCGTCGCTCATGGGTATCGACGGCGCCGCGTTCAGCGACGCAGCCGTCTCGTCCTGCTCCCGCCGAGCGGGGTCCCTTATGCCATACGATCGGGCGGGCCGGCAATTCCAACCCCTGGGAGACTACGTATTGCGTGCAGTCAGAGCGGATTGTGCTGAGCGGGCGCTTCGGCTGAGCCGGCTTGTCGCTGCACGATCCGCAGAGTGTCGCCCTCGCGGACCAGCTCAACATCCTCGCCGGCAGCGACGACCATGTTGGCAAAAGCTTCCGGGTCGCCGGCGTCGAAGATGCAGCACAGGTGCAGCCCGGCGACCTCGGGAGCCTCGAGCACCAGCTGCAAGCGGTTGCGACGATTGAATTCGCGCACCGCCTCGGCAACCGTTTCCTGCTGCAGGATCAGCTGGCCGCGCGCCCAGGCGAGCTCGGTCACCGAGTCGACCTTCTCCCTGCGAAGCTGAATGGCCGGAGCGTTGGCTGGAATCTGTACGCGCTCGTCCTTCACCAGCGCGATCGCGAGCCGCATGTCGATATCATGCTCCAGCATGGCGCCCTGACCGCCCTGGACGACCGCGACCTTTCCTTCGGCCACTATGACGCGAATGCTGTCTTCGCGCCTGTCGACCGCGAAGCGCGTACCGACAGCGCGGGCGAGAAGTCCGCCGGCGTCGACGATGAATGGGCGTGCGGGGTCCTTCGAGACCTCGAACAGCGCTTCGCCGCGCTGCAGATCAACGCGGCGCAGATCGTCGCTGAAATCGACGTGCAGGAGCGTGTTCGGTCCGACGTTCACGCGGCTGCCATCGGCCAGCTGGACGGTGCGGAACTCGCTCAGACGCGTTTCGATCGTATTGCTGGTCAGCGCAACCTTGGAAATAACGCCAACGAGCGCGAGGCAACAGGCGGCCGCCGCAACCATGAATTTCCGGGATACGAACAGCCGCCGCCGCTCCGGCTCCTCGACCCGGACCGACTCGCGCTGCATGAGCGCGATGACGTTCGACCCCAGCTCTTCCGGCGGGAGCGTCGGCACCTTGGCGCGCTTGACGCGGCCGTACAGCTGACACAGCCGCATGAACTCGGCTATGTGGCTCGGCGCCTGCTTGAGCCAGCGCACGAACTTGCGCCGATCGGCCATCGTGAGGTCCCGATCCCGCAAACGGATGAACCACTCGGCGGCCTGGTCGCTGACCGACTGCGCGAGACCCTCGTCATGCTCCTTCATCGCCATGTCACCTATTCTCCATGTCGCCGAGGTCATCCTGCTTGAGCTGCATGCGCAGCTGGCTGTAAGCGCGCGTCAGGTCGCGCAGGATCACCCGGTAGGTCAGTCCCTGTCGTTCTGCGATCTGCTTGTACGTCAACCCCTCGTTTACGTGCAGCAACAGGACCTCCCGCTGACGCCGCGGGAGCTTGTTGACCGCCTCTTGCATGTGTTTGTTCGCCACTTCGCGGGCGATCGTGTTCTCGGGCTCGTCGTTGAACTCCACCTGCAGATCCTCGAGCCAGCTGTCGTCGTGCGGCTTGCGATGGCGCGCACGCTCCTGCCACTCGTTGGCCACGTTGGCGGCGATGCGGAAGAGGTACCCCTGCGGATTATCGATGGCGACATCGTCGCTATAACGCAGCAGGCGCAGGAAAACCTCCTGGGCAAGATCGTCCAGGTCGGCTGTCGGCACGGACGAGCGGTGCGACAGCCATTGGCGGATCGGCTTGCGCCAGCGCTTGAACCAGGTGATCAGGCGGGTGTTGCGCGGATCGTTCGCGGGATCCGAGCTGTGCTGACGCGAGCCAGTGACCGGCTCCGCCGGGTCGGGCTGCTCTTTTTCATCCGGGTCGTTCTGCTGGCGTTCGATCACTAACGGCCTGCGCTGGCGGAATAAATCTGACTCCCTCAGATCTAGACCGGGCGAGAGGCAGGGGTCAGCTCCCCGGCCGTCCCTCTGCGCAGGCCGGGACGCCGCACCGCAGGCGGCGGTGCGTTACCAGTCGGCCGTCGTGAATGGCCGGAGCAGCAGTTCCTTGGAGATCGGCGTGACCTGGCGCAGGCGCTCTTCGTGGTACGCCTTCAGCGCCTGCCGCAGTTGCGCCGCCTCATTCGCTGCGGCCAGCGCGGCCAGCCGATCGATCTCGACGAACACGTCCGCGACGATCTCGCATTCCAGCACGCGCGCGTGATGCAGGCGGTCGTTCATGTTGCGGATGATCTCGACGAACTCCCCCACCCCGGAGCGCGTCGCGATCTGCAGGAACAGCTCGCCGGTCTGGCGAGCCAGCTGTTCGGCGCTGCGCTCCTGGACCGGGACCTCCTCGGTTGCCGCAGTGGGCACAGCCGGCGACTCTGCGGGGTGCTCGGGCCAGCGCGCGACGGCCGCATCGAGGATCGTCTGGTTCACCGAATACAGGCCGAGGATGTCGTCCTCGGACGGCGTCCGCGCGAAGAAGCCGCGCTTCGGTACGGACATAATCATGCGCTCGGCGGCGAGTCGGGTGAGCGCTTCGCGGACCGGCGTCGTGCTGACGCCGAGCTCGTCGGCAAGCACACCGATCTGCAGGAGCTGCCCGGGCACCAGAGTCTGCGCGAGCAACCAGTTCTTGATGCGTTCGTAGACGGCACCTTCGGTCATGGGGTCCTCGTCGCTCTTCCTGGAACCTTCGCTTCCCAGCTGAAGCGGAATCCGTCGCTTCAAAGAGATATGTGCCAGTGTGTTCATGCTTTCACTCTTCTCGCGTCGGCACAGCGACGCGTCCCCGGTTACGAGCGTGGCAGGAATCGGCAGGCGACGATGGGAGCCTTCCCCATTAAATTGAGTGATGGTCATGTCGGCTCCCCTCCCTGGTGCGGGCAAGACTGACTTAATTCCCCGGCAGGCGGAATTGAGCCGATCGGATCAATACGCGCTGTGAGGGAGCGGGCGGGCGGCTGGCTAGGGCCGGGCCCGGCGGCGCTCGTCGTCCTCGTCGGCAGTGGAACGGATGACGTCGCCGAAGGCGATCTGACGGCTGACCAGTGCGTGCACGATGGCCTGGACGCGAGTGGCCACGCCGAGACGGCGCTTCGCATGCTCGATGTGGTTGTGGACGGTGCGCTCGCTGATCCCGAGGATCCGGCCCGCTACCCAGTCGCTCTTGCCTTGCGCCGCCAGCTCCAGGCACTGGCGCTCACGCCGCGTCAGCCCGCGTGGCACGCCATTGCCAGCAGTCGTGTCGGCTTCCCGGCTCAGGGCGGAATACATGTAGCAGGCCATGAGCTGCACGGCGAGATAGCACTCGCTCGCCACCGCAGTCGAATCCGGCACCACCGAGCATGAGGCGCGAAACGCACTCGCCGGCCGCGGCGCGTGAATCGGTACCGTGTAACCGTGCTCGATGCCGAAGCGCCGTGCCTCCGCCATGATCTCCAGCTGCGGCGCCGTCAGCTCGGCGCGGAATTCGTCCGAGTCCCAGAAGAACGGCGTGAGCGAGCGATTCGCATAATGAAAAACGGGATCGACGTAATAGAAGTCGAGCTCGCTGAACGCCCGCACCCACTCGGCGGGATAGTTGTGCAGAACCACTGCGCCGCGCGGCGGCCGCAACAGATCCACATGCGAGCTGCACGAGAAAAACCGGAAGCCGAACCCGTCGAGCGCGCGCTGAAACGCTGTCGCGAGCTCGGCAGCCGGCATGCCGCGCCGGCACTGCTCGATGAAGGAATGTGCGAGATCGAGTTGGTTCACATCCGCTTCCTTTTCGGATTTCCCTGTCGCGCGGCCATCATCGTGAGGCCGCGCGCGAGCTCATACCGACAACGCCGTTTCCGTACGGACCGGGACACCCGCTGAGTTGCCGACAAAGTTTTCTACCAGACCGTTGAGGATACTCACTGAGACATTTCGGCAAAAATGTCCGGCAAGAGGATAAATACGGATTGGTCATTACATCGCGCATTATCACTAGCGCAAGTGTCGGCGACAGAAGACGAGCACCGGCAGTATGTCGGTGCAATCTGTCAAATTGCCTGGAGGATGATCTTGCCCTTGTGCTCGCCGCCTTCCATGCGCGCGTGAGCTTTGCCGGCTTCCGCCAACGCAAACACCGAATCGACCACTGGGCGGATGCGGCCCGCGGCTAACAACGGCCAGACATGCTCGAGCAGCTGATCGCGAATCGCGCGCTTGAACTCCGCAGAGCGCGGCCGCAGCGTCGAACCCGTGATGACCAGCCGCTGCTGCATGATGCGCATCACGTCGACCTCGCCTTTCGCGCCGCCCTGTGTCGCGATCATGACGAGCCTGCCTTCCGTCGCGAGCACTTGAAGATTTCGCGCCACGTAGCTGCCGCCGACCATGTCGAGCACGACGTTGACGCCGCGGCCGGCTGTTTCCTTGCCAATCTCGGCGACGAAATCTTCGGTCTTGTAGTCGATCGCGCGCCGCGCGCCGAGACTTTCGCAGAAGCGGCATTTGTCGGACGAGCCGGCAGTCGCAAACACCGTGTGTCCGAGCACGGCAGCGAGCTGGATCGCGGTGACGCCGATGCCGCTCGAGCCGCCATGCACCAGCAACGTCTCGCCCTGCTGCAGACGGCCGAACACGAAGACATTGCTCCACACCGTGAACATGGCTTCCGGAAGCGCAGCGGCCTGGATCATGTCGAGCGATCCCGGAATCGGTAATACCTGGCCCGCGTCGACGCGGCAGTACTCGGCATAGCCACCGCCCGCGAGTAGCGCGCACACCGCGTCGCCGGCTTTGAACTCCGTTACACCGGCGCCGAGTGCGTCGATCGTCCCTGACACTTCGAGCCCGGGATATGACGGCGCACCGGACGGCGAAGGATAAAAACCGCGACGCTGCAGCACGTCCGCGCGATTCAAGCCGGCCGCCGCGACTTTGATCAGCACTTCGCCGCGCCCCGGCTCCGGCACGGGACGTTCGGCCAGCACGAGCGCTTCCGGTCCGCCGGGCTGCGGAACGTCGACGACTTTCATGCGCTTTGCGGTCGCGTCCGCCATCAGTTCTTCGCCACGCCTTCGCCTTTCATCGCTTCGAGCGCCGCGAGATCGAGATCCGCGAGCGCGGCTTTCAGATCGTCGATGCTGTCGGCCTGGCCTTCGAGCTTGACCGTGAAACGATCGCCGAGCACCACGGTGTACTCGCCGCGCGAGCTGCCGCGATCCCATTGCTCGTGCACCAGACGACCGTCCTCGTGATAAGTCTTGTCGTAGCCGGTCGCCGTTTCGTTCTCGCCTTCGATGCCGGCCCAGCCCGCGAGCGAGAGCAGCCCCTTCGCGGTGCCAGTGTCCGTGACCTGCAGATCCCACTGGCGGCCGTCGTCGCCCGTGTACGTGGCACGCGCCTCCGTCATCTGCATGCCCATCGCGCTGTTGCGTTGAGTGGAGAAGTTCGAGCGGTCCTTTCCGCCGAGCGACTCGGGCAGGAACGGCTTGAGACGATCCGGCGCGAGCGCTTCGACGTTGCCGCTGCCGAGCGTCGCGCCCATCATCGCTTTCATCGCTTCGGCCTGCGCATCCTGGTCGCCGGACTTCTGCGCGGCTTCCATCTTCTTACCGGCTTCCTCGACCTGCTTTGCGTACTGTTCGAGCTTGCCGACCGTGCTGTCCTTGTCGAAGGTCGTCTCGCGCGAATCGTGCGACGCGCTGAATGGAGACGAGCCGCGCATCATCATGCCCGCGCCTGTGACGGTGCCCACGATCGCGCCGATCAGGAAGCCGGCGACGATTGCGATGATGACGACCACCGCGGTGTAGCCGCCGGCTCGATCCTGCGGGCACTTCATCGTATGAGGCAGGCCGAGGTACAGCAGGTAGATGCCATAGATGCCGGCCGCGATCGCGATCAGCCAGCCGATGAGCGGCACGATCGCCGCGATCCCGGCGACCCACGATGCCGTGATCGCGTAGGCAATCGTCTTGAGCGCCTGCACTTTGTCTTTGGTGCCGCCGAAAGTCGGCGCAAGCGCGTCGATGATCAGTGCCACGACGTAGATCAGCGCCAGCGACAGCGCGTACTGCAGGACGAGTTGGGTGACCGCGAAGCCAGGCGCGAACCGCGCCACGAGAAGGAACGTGAAGATCGGCGGAATCGCGGCGAGCCAGACGATGTAGCCCTTGTACAGATCCGCGACTGTGGTGGTCTCGCCGGCGATCACCGGCCACTCCGTCTTCGGGGTCAGCAGAATGCCCTTGATGCGTGCGATCAGCTTGTTGAAGTCCACGGCAGGTCTCCCCGTTTATCGTTGTTCGGGCCCCGCGGATTCTACTTCTTCTTCGGCACGTACAGGTCTGTCAAGGTACCTTCGAACGCCTCCGCGGCGAACATGATGGTCTCCGACAACGTCGGATGGGGGTGGATGGTCAGGCCCAGGTCGGCCGCATCGCTGCCCATTTCGATCGCGAGCGCGACTTCCGAGATCAGATCGCCGGCGTTCGGCCCGACGATGCCGCCGCCGATCACGCGATGCGTCGCCGGATCGAACAGCAGCTTCGTCATGCCGTCGTCACGGCCGAGTGTTAGCGAGCGCCCGCTCGCGACCCAGGGGAATGTGGCCTTCTCGTAGGCTGTGCCCTTCACCTTCGCATCGGTTTCCGTGAGCCCGACCCAGGCAACTTCCGGATCCGTATATGCCACCGAAGGAATCACGCGGGCATCGAAGGCACGCTTCTCGCCGTGCGCGACCTCTGCCGCGAGCTTGCCCTCGTGCGATGCTTTGTGCGCGAGCATCGGCGGGCCTGCGATGTCGCCAATGGCGAAGATGTGCGGCACGTTGGTGCGCATCTGACGGTCGACAGGTACGAAGCCGCGCTCGTTGACGAGCACGCCGGCAGCGTCCGCTCCGATGTTGCGACCGTTCGGGCTGCGCCCGACGGCGATCAGCACGCGGTCGTACGTTTGCGGCTCCACCTTCGGCTCGCCCTCGAAGGTCACGCGCAACCCTTCCTTCGCAGCGTCGACCTTGGTGACCTTCGTCTTGACCATGATCCGCTCGTAGCGCTTGGCGATGCGCCGCTCGAGCGGCCGGACCAGATCGCGGTCGCAGCCCGGCATCAAGCCATCGGTCAGCTCGACGACGCTGACCTTCACGCCGAGCGCGTCGTACACCGTCGCCATTTCCAGGCCGATGATTCCGCCGCCGACGACCAGCATGCGTTGCGGCAGGTCCAGTTCGAGCGCGCCGGTCGAGTCGATGATGCGCGGATCGTCCGGCAGATTCGGCAAGCGGATCGATTCCGACCCGGCAGCGATGATGCAGTGTGCGAAGGACACGCGCCGCGGCGCGCCGTTCCCCGCGACTTCGCCGTTCCGGGAAATTTCAAGCTCGTGCGGCGAGACGAACTTGCCCGTGCCGCGAATCACTTCGACTTTGCGCTGCTTCGCCAGAGTCGCGAGACCGCCGGTGAGTTTGCCGACGATCCTGTTCTTCCAGTCGCGCAGCTTGGCAGCGTCGATCTGGGGCTTGCCAAATTGCACGCCAGCGCTGCCCATCGCTTCTGCTTCCTCGATGACCTTCGCAGCGTGCAGCAGTGCCTTCGAGGGAATGCAGCCGACGTTGAGGCACACGCCACCGAGCTGCGGCCAGCGCTCGATCAGCGCGGTTTTCATGCCGAGATCGGCGGCGCGGAACGCGGCGGTGTAACCGCCGGGACCCGAGCCGAGGACGACGACCTCGAAATCGTAGGACGCGGGCGAAGTCGCGGGCGCGGGTTCAGACGCTTTGGGCTTCTGAGTCTCAGCAGGCTTCGAAGTCTCAGCAGGCTTCGAAGTCTCAGCGGGCTTGGGAGTCTCAGCAGCCTTGGGAGCTTCAGCGGGAGCCGGCTGCTTCGGCTGCTCCGCCGCTGCCGGCTGTTGCCCTTCCACTTCGATGATCGCGCTGCCTTTCGAAACGCGATCGCCCTTCTTCACTGCAACCGATTTCACGACGCCCGCGGCTGACGATGGCACGTCCATCGTCGCCTTCTCGGTCTCCAGCGTGATCAACGGCGTTTCGAGCTGGATCGTGTCGCCGGGCTTGACCAGCACGTCGATGACTTCGACGTCCTTGAAATCGCCGAGATCGGGAACGACTACGCGCGTCACGGCACGGCTTCCAGCAGGCCCTTGACGTCAGCGAGCTTCTCGGCGAGGAACGTGGTGAAACGCACGCCGGCGGCGCCATCGATCACACGGTGATCGTACGCGAGCGTGAACGGCAGGATCAGACGCGGCACGAACTGTCCGTCCTTATAGACCGGCCGCATGCTCGAGCGCGCGACGCCGAGGATCGCAACCTCAGGTGCATTGATGATCGGCGTGAACGACGTCCCGCCGATGCCGCCGAGACTCGACACCGTAAAGCTCGCGCCCTGCATTTCGAGCGCAGACAGTTTGCCGGCGCGCGCTTTCTCCGAAAGGGTCGCGAGCTCGCGCGCCAACTCATAGACATCCTTCTTGTCCGCGTCGCGGATCACGGGCACCACCAAGCCGTTCGGCGTGTCGGCGGCGAACCCGAGGTGCACGTACTTCTTGAAGACGAGATTCTGACCCGAAGCATCGAGCGAGCTGTTCACCATCGGGAACTCGCGCAACGCCTTGACGCATGCGCGGAGAATGAACGCCAGCGGCGTGAGCTTGACGCCCGCCTTGCTCGCGTCTGCCTTGAGCTTGTTGCGAGTCTCCTCGAGCTCGGTGATGTCCGCTTCGTCCATCTGCCAGACGTGCGGGACGTTGAGCCAGCTCGCCTGCAGGCGCGGACCGGAAATCTTCTGGATGCGGCCGAGCGGCTTGACCTCGACGGCGCCGAACTTGGCGAAGTCGACCTCGGCCACTTTCGGCAAGGCGCCGCCGGCCGCAGGCGTGCCGCTCTTGAGCGCCTGCTTGACCCACGCCTTGACGTCATCGGCCGTGACGCGTCCCTTCGGACCGCTGCCCTTGACCGCCGTGAGATCGACGCCCAGCTCGCGTGCGAATTTACGAATCGAAGGGCTGGCGTGCACCTGCGAGAAGTCGGTTGTAATAGCAACCGGGCCCGGTGCCGCCTGCGGCTGCCGCGCCGGTGCAGGCGAAGGTGCGGGAGCAGCCGGCGCTGGTGCCTCGGCTTTGGGCGCGGGCTGAGCAGGCGGGGTCGCTTGCGCAGCGGCGGGCTTGTTCTCTTCTTTTTTCTTGTCGCCGGCTTCTGCGCCCTCGACCTGCACGATCACGTTGCCCTTCGAAACGCGATCGCCTTTCTTGATGACGACGGCCTTCACCACGCCGGCGGCGGTCGATGGCACGTCCATCGCAGCCTTCTCGGTTTCCAGCGTG
>Ga0268265_10000602_pt1 | contig 36169 bp, 36 predicted proteins | sample KBSSwiS52_FD_190355 | JGI IMG/M metagenome (GOLD analysis project Ga0268265, IMG submission 190355) | Switchgrass rhizosphere microbial communities from Kellogg Biological Station, Michigan, USA - KBS Switchgrass S5-2 (SPAdes) (version 2) | ecosystem: Host-associated > Plants > Roots >...
CAGGTTGATGCGGTTGACGTCGATGGTGCGCCGCTGGCGGTAGACGGCGATGAACAGGGCGAGCCCGATCGCCGCCTCGGCGGCGGCCACCGCCATGACGAAGAACACGATGATCTGACCGGTGTGCTGCCCCCACTGCCGCGCATAGGCGATGAGGGCCAGGTTGCCGGCGTTCAGCATCAGCTCGATCGACAGGAAGATGCTGATGCCGTTGCGCCGGGTCAGCGCGCCGGCCGAGCCAATCGCAAAGAGCACCGCGGACAGCACGAGATACCAGGAGACGGGGACGCTCACGGTTCCAGATCCTCCACGGGCTTGTCCGGCTGCGGCGGCTTGCGCGCCGCCACCGTGGCGCCGATCACGGCGACCAGGAGCAGCATGCCCACGATCTCGAACGGCAGCAGGTATTGACCGAACATCTCGCGCGCCAGCCCCTTCATCGACACCAGCTCCTCGGTCATCGGATCCATCGGCCGGCGCGCGTTCCAGAAGAGCACCGCGAGCATGCCGCCGAAGACGAGGGCGCCGAGGAGCGCACCGCCGGCCTGCACCTTCTGCTGCGACACGGCCGACTCCTCGCGCGTGACGTTCAGGAGCATGATCACGAACAGGAACAGCACCAGGATGGCGCCGGTATAGATGAGGATCTGCAGCGCGCCGATGAACGGTGCGCCGAGCAGAACGAAGAGCACGGCCACCGAAAACAGCGTGACTACCAGGCTCATCGTGGAGTACACCGGGTTCTTGTGCACCACCACCACGAGCGACGAGCCCACGGCGAGCAGCGCGAAGAGCAGGAAGATCAGCGTCTCCATCAGGGAGCTCCGAGGACGCCCGAGAGCGTCAGCACCGCGACCAGGATCAGGTTGACGATGGCCACCGGCAGCAGCACCTTCCAGCCGAGCCGCATGAGCTGGTCGTAGCGGAAGCGCGGGAACGACCAGCGCACCCACACGAAGATGGCCATGCAGAAAGCGATCTTCGCCACCAGCACGAGCAGGCCGACGACCGCTCCGAGCCAGCCGTGCAGATCCACGCCCGGCAGGCTCCAGCCGCCGAAGTAGAGCGTCACGCCGAGCGCCGAGAGGCTGGTCATCGACATATACTCGCCCATGAAGAAGGAGGCGAAGCGCATGGCGCTGTACTCGGTGTGGAAGCCGGCCACCAGCTCCGACTCGGCCTCGGGCAGGTCGAACGGCAGCCGGTTCGTCTCCGCGAACGAGGCGATCAGGAAGACCACGAAGCCGAGGATCTGCGGGATGAAGTTCCAGACGTGCGCGCGCTGGTAGTCGACCACGTCCTGGAGGTGGAACGAGCCGACCGGGATCACCACGGCGAGGACGGCGAGCGTCAGCGCCAGCTCGTAGCTGATCATCTGTGCCGAGGCGCGGATCGCACCCATCAGGGAGAACTTGTTGTTCGAGGCGTAGCCAGCAAGAACCAGCGAGTAGACGCCGAGGCTCGCCAGGGCCAGGAAGAGGAGCACACCCGCGGGGGCGTCGGCGATCATCAGCGGGTAGGTCTCATCGCCGATCGTCAACGCGGGCCCGAAAGGGATCACCGAGATGGTGAGCAGGGCCGGCATGATGGCGAGCGCCGGCGCCAGCAGGTAGAGCGGCTTGTCCACCGCGGTCGGAGTGACGTCCTCCTTGAAAAAGAACTTCAGGGCATCCGCGAGCGGCTGGATCAGGCCGAACGGGCCGAGGCGGTTCGGACCCGGCCGGTCCTGCATCAGCGCGCTGCCGCGGCGCTCGACCCAGACCATGACCGGCACCACGGTCAGGATGAAGCCGACCATGACTGCGATGTTGACGATCGTGGCGAGCAGGTTGGCCGGCATGGTCAGGACACCTCCGGCAGCGTCTCGGCCGCGGCGTCGCTCATCGCCGTATGCGCTCCGGGCACGTGCAGCGCCGAGCCCGTGGCGGGCAGCGTGTGCCAGGTGTGGCCGGTGAAGGCCGGGACCTCGGACGCGATGCGGTCGAACACCTTGTCGGCGGTGAGCCCGGCCCACTTCGCGTCGAAGCGGCCGAGCAGGTCGGCAAGCGCCTCGACCGTGGAGCGCGCCTGGCCCGGCGCGGGGAAGGCGGCGTTGAACCGCTGCACCCGCCATTCGGCGTTGACGAACGTGCCGTCCTTTTCCGCGTGCGTGGCGACCGGCAGGGCCACGTCCGCCACCTTGGCGAGCGGCGAGTCGGCCCAGCCGAGGACCACGAGGAACTGCGCCCGGCGCAGGCGCTCGACCACCTCGGGCGTATACGCGCCGCGGCCGAAGTCGCTGTCGAGCACCACGAGCACCGCGCACTTCGAGGCGCCGTCGCCCAGCAGCAGCTCGTCCGGGTCGAGGACCTGGGGCTTCTCCTTGCCGTTGCCGGCTCCGCCGAGGGTCTCCTCCAGCTCGATGCCCGACCCCGGACGCAGGAACAGCTCGGCGCCGCGCCGGTTCGGGGCGAGCTCGGTGCCGGTGATCCCGCCCTGGAGGTTCGGGATCGTCCAGCCCGCGCCGAGGTCGACCGGCACGCCGCGATGGGGCGAGCCCGCGTAGTCGGCGAGACGGGCGGCGAGCCAGGCCTCCTCGTTCGTAAGGAAGCCGGAGCCGAGAAAGGCCACGGCGCCGTCGGTGCGCAGGCGCAGCCGCCGGTGGACGAGGTCGAGCGCCTCCTTCCAGCTTCCCATCGTCTCCGTCCCGGTCTTCTCCCCCTCTTGGCCCCGCATCCGGCAGGCGCGCAGGCGCGGGACGGTCTTGTAGCGCTCGAAGGTGGAGCGGCCGTAGTCGCACATCCAGTAGTCGTTGACCTCGGGGTTGAAGCGCGGCTTGTAGCGCTTGATGTCCCCGCGCCGGTGCTCGATCGTGATGTTGCAGCCCACGTCGCAGCCGGTGCAGATCGACGGCTTCTTGTCGAGGTAGAAGACGCGCTCGGCGAAGCGGAAACGGGTGGAGGTGAGAGCGCCCACCGGGCAGACGTCGACGACGCAGGTGGACAGCGGGTTGTCCAGCTCCTTGCCCGGGAACGTGCCGATCTCCGTCCGCGCGCCGCGGTTGAAGAAGCCGAGCTCGCCGGTCTTCGAGACCTCGTGCGTGAAGCGCACGCAGCGGGTGCACTGGATGCACCGGTTCATGTTGAGGATCACGTTCGGACCGAGCGGGATGCGCTCGCGGCCGGGATAGGTGCGCTTGTCCTCGAACTGGAAGCGCGAGAAGGCCACGCCGTGCTTGAAGCTGTAGTCCTGGAGCCCGCACTCGCCGGCCTGGTCGCAGATCGGGCAGTCGAGCGGGTGGTTGATGAGGAAGAACTCCATCATCCCCGCCTGCGCCTGGCGCACCTCGGGCGTGTCGGTCCGCACCTCCATGTTCTCCGCCGCCGTGGTCGAGCAGGCGGTCTGCAGCTTCGGCAGCTTCTTGCCGTTCTGCCAGACCTCGACCAGGCACATGCGGCACTGGCCCACGACGGTCAGGCGCGGGTGATAGCAGTAGTGGGGGATCTGGACGCCGACCTTGACGCCGGCCTCGATCACGTTGGTGCCGGCTTCCACCTCGACGGTGCGGTCGTTGATCGTGACTTTGGGCACTCTCTAAGCTCCGTCCTTAGAAGTAACGGTATTCCGGGAAGGGGCAGCGGCGCTCGCGGACGTGCGCGTCGATCTCCTCGGGGAAGCGCTCGACCAGCGACTTGACGGGGCCGACGGCTGCGTCGCCCAGCGCGCACAGCGAGTTGCCGCCGACGTTGCCGGCCACGGACTTCAAGAGCATGGCGTCACCCTCGCGCCCCTCGCCGTGCTCCAGCCGCTTGAGCACCAGCTCCATCCAGTTCGTGCCCTCGCGGCAGGGCGTGCACTGCCCGCAGGACTCATGGTTGAAGAACTTGGCCAGGCGCGCCACCGAGCGCACCATGCAGACCGTCTCGTCCATGACGATCACCGCCGCCGAGCCGAGCATGGAGCCGGCCTTGGCCACGGTGTCGAAATCCATCTTGATGTCGATCTCCGACGCCTTGAGGATCGGGGCCGACGCGCCGCCCGGGATGAACGCCTTGAGCGTGCCCTGGCGCCACATGCCGCCGGCCGCCTCCAGCATCTCGCGGAACGTGATGCCGATCGGGTGCTCGTAGGTGCCGGGGCGCTCGACGTGGCCGGAGATGGCGTAGAGCTTGGGGCCGGTGTTGCGCTCGTCCGTGCCGATCGACTTGAACCAGTCGGCGCCGCGGACGAGGATGTGCGGCACGTTGCAGAGCGTCTCCACGTTGTTGATCACCGTGGGCGCGCCGAAAGCGCCGACGACCGCGGGGAACGGCGGCTTGACGCGCGGCTGGCCGCGCTTGCCTTCGAGCGATTCGAGCATGCCGGTCTCTTCGCCGCAGATGTAGGCGCCGGCGCCGCGGTGCACGTACATGTCGAGCTTGAAGTTCGAGCCCAGGACGCCGTCGCCGAGGATGCCTCCCTCGTAGGCGTCCTTGAGCGCCCGCTCGAGGATCGCGGCCGCCTTCGTGTACTCGCCGCGGATGTAGATGTAGCAGGTCGCGGCGCGGACCGCCCAGCAGCAGATGGCGCACCCCTCGATGAGCTGGTGCGGGTCGTGCTCCATGAGCAGGCGGTCCTTGAAGGTGCCGGGCTCGGACTCGTCCGCGTTGCACACGAGGTACCTGGGCTGATTCGGATCTTTCTGGGGGATGAAGCCCCACTTCATGCCGGCGGGGAAGCCGGCGCCGCCGCGTCCGCGGAGGCCGGACTTCTTGACCTCCTCGATGACCGCGTCGGGCTCCATCTTGAGCGCCTTGGCGAGCGCCTCGTAGCCGCCGGTCTTCCGGTAGCCGTCGAGCGTCAGGGCGTCGCGGTTGCCGACGTTGCGCGTCAGGACCCGTTCGAAAGCCATCTACTTCAGGCCTTTCAGGATGCCCCGGACCTGGTTCGGGGTGAGGTTCTCGTAGTAATCGTCGTCGACCATCATCATGGGCGCGGTGTCGCACGAGCCCAGGCATTCGAAGTGGACGTACGAGCAGCGGCCGTCCGGGGTGACCTCCTCCTCGCCCACGCCGAGCTCATGGTGCAGGGTCTCCATGATCTCCGCGGAGCCGCGGAGCTGGCAGGAGAGGTTGGTGCAGACGCGGATGCGGTGGCGTCCGACCGGCCGCTGGTGGAAGAGGTCGTAGAAGGTGACGACGCCGTAGACCTTGGACTCGGGCAGGCCGAGCTCCTCGGCGACGGCCTGAATGGCCTCGTCCGGCAGCCAGCCGCCGGACAGGCGCTGGGCGATGTGGAGGGCCGGCAGCAGCACCGCCTCGGTCGTCGGATAGCGCGCGCGCAGTATGTCGAGCTGGGCGCGCGCCTCGGGCGTGAACCCGGGGAAGCGGGTCTGAGGCACGGGAGCTTCGGTCACGGGGTGACCTCCAGGCGCCGGCCGCCGCGCGCGGCGCGGGCGCGCTGCTCGCGCAGGGGGGCGAGCTCCAGTCCGCCCTTGAGCCAGACGTAGGCGTAGCCGACGAGGATCAGGAAGAAGAAGACCATCACCGCCCAGAACAGGGGCCAGCCGCCCTCCCTCATGATCAGCGCCCAGGGATAGAGGAACGCGGCTTCCAGGTCGAAGACGATGAAGTCGATCGCGATCAGGAAGAAGGCGATGGAGATTCGCTTGTGGGAACGGTCGAGCAGGGGGACGCCCGACTCCACCGTGGTCCCCTTGACACGCCCGCCGGTCTGTTTGCCCATGAGCTGGGACAGGCCCAGGATGGCGACCGCCATCACGATCGCGATCCCCAGCATCAGCAGGACAGGGTAGTACTGCTCCGGCAAGGCAGGGTCCTCCTCCAGGGTAGATCGGTAGAAAACGCGCCGGCCCCCGGAGCCGGGCTCCGAGGGCATGTGAAGGATGTCACAAGCTAGGGGCGCGAGACAAGCGGGGAGGGAACACGGACACACGGACGGACACGGACTTCCACGGACGGACACGGACCGGGTCCGGATCCGGGCTGTCCGTGCCGGTCCGTGCTCGTCCGTGTCAGTCCGTGTTCCGTGCTCCTACCAGGCCGGAGGCTCGCCCTGCACTCCCAGGTGCAGCCGCATCAGGCTCGGGCGGTGGGTGGTGGAGAAGAAGGGAAAGGCGCCGTTGTTGATGTAGAGGTTGAAGCGGTCGGCGCCGGTCCGCCCGAACGCGGCGGAGGTCGGGCCGTCGAGGCCGTCGGCCGAGGTCAGGAGGATCTCGGTGGTGCCGTCCGGGTCGAGCCGGACCAGCAGGCCGGTGGGATCGGTCGTGCAGTAGATGCTGCCGTGGACGTCGAACGCGAAGTCGTCGCAGCCCGTGCCGGTGGGCATGGTGGCGTGCACCCGGATCTCGCCGGCCGAGCCGTCCGGCTCGACGGGGATCGCGAGGAGCGTGCCAAAGCTGGAGTTGGCCACGTAGATCTCGTTGCGGAAGACCTGCAGGCCGTTGGCGCCCGGCAGCGGCAGCTCGGGCGTGATCAGCCCGGCGAGGAGCGGGTCCTCGATCCAGACCTCGGCGGTACCTCCTCCGACTGGCACGCGCCAGACGCGCGGCAGGGAGGAGTCGGCCACGTACACATAGCCCTTGTGCACGGCGATGCCGTTGGGGATGCTCGCGAGCGGCAGGGTGGCGAGCACCTCGCCGGAGCCGTCCGCGGCGGAGATGCGCCAGATCCCGCGGCTCTCGAGGAAGCACGAGACGACCGAGGCATATAGATTGCCGTGGTTGTCGAGCGTGATGCCGGTGACCGCGTTCAGGAACGGGCCGCAGACGGTCAGCGGCGGCCCGATCGGCAGCAGCGCCAGGGTGGACTGCGTTCCGTCCGGAGCGATCTTCCGGATCTCGCCGGTGAGCGCCAGGCTGATGTACGTGTTCCCCGCCACGTCGAAGGCGATGCTCTCCGGCGTCTCCAACTGGGCGGGGTTGAACAGGATCAGCGTCTCCAGGGTGCCCGCGTCGGGGCCATGGGCGAAGGCGGCCGCCGGCATCAGGCAGACAACGGCGAGCACGAGGTACGAGAGCTTCGTTTTCAAGAGGGTCCCTCCCTTTCGAGAATTGGAACGGCTAGCCGGATTCTACGAAAACCCGGAGGGGGGGCCGCCATGTGGCGTTTCGTTCAGGGCAGCAGATCCGCCACCGCGATCACCGCCTCCGGCCGGGCAAGGGGAGAAAACGTGTCTCCCGCCTTCAAGAGGAACTGCGTGCGGTAGCGCTCGCCGGAGGGATCGCGGGAGACCTCCAGGGTCTTGTTCCTGAGGTTCAGGATCCAGCATTCCGGGATGCCGTGCCGGGCGTAGGCCGGCAGCTTCTTCCTACGGTCGTGGAGGAGCGACTGGCGAGAGACCTCGGCGACCAGCAGCGCCGTCGAAGGGTGACCATCCTGGTAGTCCCAGAGGCTCCCCGGCACCACCGCCACGTCGGGCTCCGGTTCGGAGTCCTCACCCAGCGCGAGAGGCGACTGGACCCGGATGTAGCTCCCGGGGAAGGCCTGCCGCAGCGCTTCCAGAAGCGCATGGACCACCGTGGTATGGAAGCTCCCCTGCGGCGCCATGTCGTAGACGATCCCCTCGATCAGCTCCACCCGGGCGTCGGGATGGAAGAAGCCGGCCTCGGCCATCCGCTCGTACTCCTCGCGGGTCCACCGGTGCTGCTCCATTTCCGCAACCGCCATGTCCTGTGTACCTCCTTGCCATGCTAACACACGGAAACCGGAAACGGCTCCCGCGGCTCGCTCCCCGCGATGATACCGCGCCTCCCAGCGGCACGCGACGTGCATCTTCGCCCGGCGCTGAAGCATCCCCCGGAGAGCATCCCGGGTTACTCTGTTGCCGGAGGTGCCATGACGCCAGACGCTCCGAGGGTCGCCCGCCTGGCCGGGCGGTTCGGATGTGCCCTGACGGTGGATGTCGAGGAGTGGTACCACACCTGCCTGGTCCCCGGGTACGTGAACCCCGAGGACCGGCCCCCCCTCTGCCGGGAGCTCGACTGGCTCCTCCCCGAGCTGTTGGGGATGCTCGCCGACGCCGGCAGCACCGCGACCTTCTTCGTCCTCGGCGAGGTCGCCGAAAGCATGCCGCGGCGGGTGCGCGAGATCGCCGAGGCCGGCCACGAGATCGGCAGCCACGGCTATCTCCACCTGCGCGCCACGGAGCGCTCGCCGCGCGCCTTCGCCGCGGACCTGCGGCGCTCCAAGGCCCTTCTCGAAGACCTCGTGGGCGAGCCGGTGCTCGGCTTCCGCGCTCCGGAATGGTCGCTGCGCAGCCTCGGCAACGCGCGCCTGCCGCTGGTCGCCGAGGCCGGCTTCCTCTACGACAGCTCGCTCGCCCCCTGCGCCTTCTCCGGACGGCCCACGAACCCGCGTTTCGCCTCGCGCCTGAACTGGAGAACCCGGCAGCTCCTGGAGTTCCCGCCGCTCACCTTCGGCGGCGTCCTGCGCCTGCCCGCCGGGAGCTGGACCGGCCGGCTGGCCAGCCCCGAGACCCTGGTGCTCGCCGCCCTCGACCATCGCGACCGGGGAGGGCTCCCCGTGGCCGTGGTCCACCCCTGGGAAGTCTCCGGCCGGCCGACGCCGGGACGGCTCACCGGCCTTGCCTGGTTCATCCACGAGACCGGCCGGCTCGGCTTCGCGGAGCGCTTCCGGGAGCTGTTGCGGACGCTGCCCTGGGCGTCCATCTCCGACGCCGCCGGGCTCCGAGGCGGGGGCGAACGGGCCGCGGTGCCTCTGCACGCCTTGGCATGCCAATCCGGCACACGGACCTCCGGCTGGCTAGCCTCGGCGGCCCGATCTCTGCTATCTAAGGGAGTCTGAAGGGTTCGAGGGGTTGGTGCGAAAGGGGGGACTCGAACCCCCACGGCCTTGCGACCACAAGATCCTGAATCTTGCGCGTCTACCAATTCCGCCACTTTCGCGCGGGGCAGATTCTAGGGAGACAACCGTGGCCATGTCAACCGTATTTCCGGGAAACGAAGCGCTATTGCGGAGCCGGGTCCTCTCCGGTCTCCGCGATTCGGGCAGGAAGGGGCTCGCGCCCGAGGACATCAAGGAGACCGCAGGCGAAGGCGCCGCTCTCAGCGAGATCAGGGACACCCTGGATGCTTTGGAGGCGGCCGGCGAGGCTTTCGAGATCGACGGGCTCTGGTACTCCCAGGAGTTCGGCCCCTGGCTCGTGGGCGTGGTCGAGGTCCTGGAGGAGGGCGACGGTCTGGTCCGCCGGCCGGACGCGCGCGGCCAGCGGGAGCAGCCCGAGGCTTACGTCCGCCGGCGCAACCTGAAAGGTGCCATGACCGGCGACACCGTCCTCGTCCGCCGCATGGGCCATCGCGCCAAAGAGGGGGACTGGCGGGTCACGGAGGGCTCCGTCCAGAAGATCCTCAACGAGCGCCACCAGACGCTCGTCGGCACCCTGGAGCGCGACGAGTCCGGCGAGATCCTGCTCGTGCCCTACGATCCCAAGCAGGCCGTCGACCTGCCGGTGCTGGATGCGGACAACGTGCCCGAGGGGCATTACGTGGTCGTCCGCATCGAACGTGGGCGGGAGCCGGCCGGCCGAATCGTGGAGGTGCTGGGCGACGCCGGGGAGCCGGGCGTCGACGTGCTGGTCGTCCTGCGGCACTACGGCATTCCGGACGAGTTCCCGCCCGCCGTGCTGGAGCAGGCGGGCCGCCGTCCCAAGGACCCGACGCCCGCGGACTGGGAGGACCGGGAGGACCTGCGCGACCGCATCGTCATCACGATCGACGGCGAGAACGCCCGCGACTTCGACGATGCCATCTCGATCGAGAAGCTCCCGAACGGGCAGTTCCGGCTCGGCGTCCACATTGCGGACGTGGCCCACTACGTGGAGGAAGGGAGCGCGCTCGACCTCGAAGCCTACCGCCGCGGCACCAGCGTCTACTACCCGGACCGGGCGATCCCGATGCTGCCCGAGGCGCTCTCGAACGGCCTCTGCTCGCTGCGCCCGCACGTGCCGCGGCTGACCACCTCGGTCTTCCTGGATCTCGACCGTGACGGCAAGGTCCAGGACCGGCGCTTCGCGGAGACCGTGATCCGCAGCACCCGGCGCATGACCTACAACGAGGTCCGGCGCATCCTGGAGGAGCCGCAGGAGCGCGACCTCGCCGAGTACGGTCCGGTCCTCACCTGCCTGCGCGAGATGCACGTGCTGATGACGATCCTCCATCATTCCCGCCTGAAGCGCGGCTCGATCGACTTCGACCTGCCCGAGGGCAACGTCGAGCTGGGCACGGACGGCACGGTCGTGGGCGTGATCCCGGGCGAGCGCAACGTGGCGCACCGGCTGATCGAGGAGTTCATGCTGGCGGCCAACGAGGCCGTGGCGGTCGAGCTCGACATGCAGGGCGTGCCCGCGCTCTACCGGGTGCACGAGCCGCCGAGCCCGGACCGTCTCCAGGAGCTGAAGGAGACCCTCCGTCCCCTGGGTATCGCCTTGAAGGGGGAGCTGACCAGCCTGCACCCCGCGGCGTTGCAGCAGGTGCTCGCCCGGGTCAAGGACCTGCCGGAGGAGCCGTTCGTCTCGTCGCTGGTCCTGCGCACCATGCAGCGGGCGGTCTACCGGCCCGAGTGCTGGGGCCACTATGCCCTGGCCTCGAAGCACTACTGCCACTTCACCTCGCCGATCCGCCGCTACCCGGACCTCGTGGTGCACCGGGGCCTCAAGGCGCTGATCCACGGCACGGCCCACCAGCGCGCCGAGGACACCGCCCTCGCCGCGCGGCTGCCGACCATGGGCGAGCATTGCAGCGCGACGGAGCGCCGGTCCGAGCAGTCCGAGCGCGATCTCCTCCAGTGGAAGAAAGTCCGCTTCCTGGCCGACCGGGTAGGGGAGACCTTCAAGGGGAGGATCACGGGAGTCCAGCCCTTCGGCCTCTTCGTCCAGCTCGAGACCTACCTCGTGGACGGCCTGGTGCCGATCCGCAAGATGGGGGACGACTACTACCTCTACGAAGCCGAGTCCCACCGCCTGGTCGGAGACCGCACCAGGAAGGTCTACCAGCTCGCCGATGCCGTCGAGGTGGAGCTGACCGGCGTGAGCCTCCGCCACCGGGGATTGGATCTGAAGATCGTGGGAGTGCCCGAGCCGGGGGAGCGGGGGGAGTGGCCGAAGCAGCGGGAGCGCGGGGAACGCAAGGAGCCGAAGGCGCGCCGGACCTCGGGTGTGAGGGAGCGGAAGGAGCGCAAGCGGCGGTAGGGATCCGGGACCATCTGACGGAGCCTCGCCTTCCTGGCGGACGTACATGCTCCAACAATTCAAGGGGCTGCAGCATCCCAATGAATTTGAGAGAGCCGGACGCGAGGATTTGGAGCTTCTCCTCGCTAACATTCCCGCTCCCCCGGACGTAGAAAGGGCGATGCCCTCCTTTCGGTGCTCGATCCTTGTTCTCCTGTTCCTGGCCGTCGCCGGCTGCGCTCGGGTTCTGCCGTCGCGGGAGCTCGAGCTTTCCGCGATGAGCTTCCAGATGTGGGTACTCGGCCGGAGCGGCTCGGTGACGGAGGCCGCCGTCGTCATCCGGCCCGGGGGCGCCGCGGGGGTCTTCCGCGAGAGGGTGGACCTGAGCGGCGGCGACCGGATCGTGGCCGAGGTGGATGGCCGGCCCTACGAGCTGCGCGGGCCGGTGAGGCTCTCCAACGGGAAGAATGGCTATCGGGTGATGATCCCGACGGCAGCGCCCGGAACCCGAGTTCGCCTGCTGTTCGTGCGCTCGGGCAAGCCGGTCCCGATCGGCGCCGGAGCCCTACCTCCTCCCTTCGAGCTGGCCGAGCTGCCGCGCTCGCCGTCGGCCTCCCTCCCCCTGGAGGTCCGCTGGGGGCCGGTCAGCTCCGAGCCCATGGAGATCGTGGTCCAGGGCTCCTGCCTCTCGCAGACGACCCTCTGGATGCACCCGGATCCCGGCCACGCCGTGTTGAAGGCGGGCCTCCTCAGGCCTCCGGTCTTCAAGTGGGATGACTGCCAAGTGGACCTGGTCGTGGCGCGTGCCGGCGAAGGGCGTCCGGAGCGCGGAGTGCACCCAGGCAGTGGGTTTCTGATCCGGCAGGTGAGGAGCGTTCAATTGGAGCCGGTGCGGTAGCTCAGGCCCCCTGCACCTCGTCCAGCATCTCCATCAGGTCCTTCCGCCCGAGCTTCCCCCACACCTCCCGGGCCGCCTCGACGTGCCGGCTTCTTTCCTCGGACCCCTCGGGGGAGAGCAAGGCGAGGCGGACGTGGGCGAGGCCGATGGAGTAGAGGTCTCCGATCTTCCGGTAGAGGTGCAGCGCCTCTTCGTAATGGGAGCGGGCGGCGGCCGGGTCGGAGAGCGCCTGGTCGAGGTCTCCCAGCCTCTGGAGGACGTTGCCCTCGCCCAGGGCGTCTCCGATCTTGCCGTAGAGCGAGAGGGCCTCGCGGTAGCGGTCGAGCGCGCCCTGGACGTCGGACTGGAAGAGCGCCATGTCTCCCAGGCTCCGCAGACAGTGGGCCTCCCCCTGCAGGCTGCCGGCCTTCCGGTAGAGGACCATGGCCTCGGCGTAGCCCGTGCGGGCGGCCTCGGGCTCCTCGCTCTCCTGCGCAATGTCCGCCTCGCCGCGCAGGCAGTTGGCCTCGCCCAGGACATCCCGGATGCGCCGGTAGACCGGCAGGGCCTCTTCATAAAGGCGGCGGGCGGTGTCCAGGTGGTCGCTCTCGCTCTCGGCATCGGCCATGCGGCGCAGGCAATGGGCCTCGCCGCGGGGGTCCCGGATCAGGCGGAAGAGCGGCAGGGCGTCCTCGAAGCGCACGCGCGCCGTGTCGGCGTCGGACCCTTCGAGAGCGAGGTCCCCCAGGCTGCGAAGGCAGAGGGCCTCGCCCTGCACGTCGCCGGCGTGCCGGTAGTGGCGCAGGGCCTCCTCGTAGCCTTCGCGGATGCCCTCCGCATCGCAGCGGCTGCGCGCGAGCTGGGCCAGCACTCCGGCGCAGAGGGCCGCCAGGTCGTGGCGCTCCATCGCCCGCGCCACGTCCCGCGCGCGCTCCAGCTCGGAGCAACGGCCGGAGCCCCAGCCCAGGGAGCGGAGGAGGTCGCCCAGCCCGATCGCGGATCGAATCGCCGGCTCGGGATCGGGACCATCCAGTCCCAGCAAGACCATCGAATGGACGTTCCCCGGCTCCTCCAGCCAGCCCGCGGCCGCGCCCCGCTCCAGGTAGAGCTCCACGGCGCGGTCGAGGTCCTCGCCGAGAGGAGGATGCTCCCGTCGAACGGCTCTGCGCACCGGCGCCAGGATCCGCAGCCGTCCGCGCTCCTCGAACGCAAGCCCCGCCGTCTTCAGGATGCAGGCCGCCTTCTGGCTCTCTCCCAGGAGGAGGTCGAGATCGTCGGGACGAAGGCCGTCGGGGAGGTCCGCGAGCAGGGAGAGCAGGCGGCGGGCTCCGCTCGTGATGCGGGGGCTGGCGAGGGCGACCTCCAGCGGGACTTCGACGTGAAGCTCCCACTCCAGGGCGCCCTTCCACTTGAGCCGGCTCGCCCGCCTCTCCCGCCAGAGCTGCCAGCGCTGCCAGAGGGAGGAGAGGCTGGGCTCGCCCTGGGCCGCGTGCGCGAGGAGGACGACGGCGAGAGGCAGGAGGTCCACCGAGTCCAGAAGGCCGTAGAGGAGCGGATCGTCCCGGAAGTGCTCGCCGGCCACGGAGAGGAAGGTCTCGCGGGCCGCCGCGCGGCCGAAGGGATCGACCCGGACCGCGTTGCGCCAGGGCATGGCCGGAGTCGGGCCTTCCGGGAGCGTGGCTACGAGCACGAGCCCAGGAACGCCGGCGAGGCGTGCGAGCAGCGCTTCGACGGATTTGTCGGCCTGACAGGGCTCTTCCAGCGCGCTCAGAGCCAGGACGGAGGGGCCGCGCTCCAGCTCCCGGAAGAGGCGGTCCTCCAGGTCCCACGGCTCCAGGCCCATCGCCCGGCCGATCGCGATCAGCAGGGCGTCCCGGCGCCGGATGCCGTCGCAGCGAACGAAGTACCGCCGAGGTCCGAACCGGTCCGCCACCCGGGCATCGTGGAGCGCTTCCAGGACGAGCGTGGTCCGCCCCACGCCCGCGGGTCCCACGACCGGGATCGGAGCGGGGGAGGGCCACAGCAGAGCGGCGACGAGGTCGCGGAGGTCGTCCGCCCGTCCGAGGAAGAGGCGAGGCCGCAGCAACCTCGGAGCGGGCGGCGCCTGGACGGTGCTCATGTTACAAGCATAGCTAAAATGAATTGCGGGCGCACCATCCCGGCGGGTGGGGAAAAGGACCTAAAGGACGTAAGGGACTCAAAGGACAAAAGGCTTCTTGGATGTCCTTGTCCTTGAGGTCCTTGTTGTCCTTGAAGTCCTTTTGGTCCTTTCCCGCTGCTATGCTCCCCACCGCCATGGCCCTGACCCCTACCGTCGCCATCGTCGGCCGCCCGAACGTGGGCAAGTCGACCCTCTTCAACCGCCTGGTCGGGAAGAGGCAGGCGATCGTGCACGACCTGCCCGGCGTGACCCGCGACCGCATCACCGCGCTGGTAAAGCTCTCCGAGGAGCGGTCGTTCCAGTTGATCGACACGGGCGGGCTCATGCTCGCCGAGGACGACCCGCTCGGCCTCTCGACGCAGGTCTTCCTGGCGGTGGAGGAGAGCGATCTTCTCCTGCTGGTGGTGGACGGCAAGCAGGGGCTCGTGTCCGCGGACGAGGCGGTCTGGGAGCGCTTCCGCCGCTATGGCAAGCCCGCGATCCTGGTGGTCAACAAGGGGGACACGCGGGAGGCCCGCGACCGCTTCACCGAGTTCTACGGCCTCGGCATCGACCAGCAGCTCCTGCTGTCGGCCGAGCACGGCACCGGCATCGAGGACCTCCGGGAGGCGCTCGCCCTGACGCTCCCCGAGATCCCCGACGTGCCGACGCCCGACGCGCCGCCGATCGCGATCGTGGGCCGTCCGAACGTGGGCAAGTCGTCGCTGCTCAACAAGATCTCGGGCCAGCCGCGCTCGCTCGTCTCGCCCGTGGCGGGTACCACCCGCGACCCGGTCGACACGCTCATCACCCGCGACGGCAAGTCCTACCTGCTGATCGACACGGCCGGCATCCGGCGCCGGAGCCAGACTTCGGGCCAGCCCGAGGAGCTGGCGGTCATGATGGCGCGCCGCGCGATCGAGCGCAGCCAGGTGGGCGTGCTGGTGATCGACGCCTCACAGGGGATCACGAGCGGCGACCTCGCCATCGCCGGGACGATCTGGGAGCTGGGCCGCGCCGCGGTGGTCGCCATCAACAAGTGGGACCTCCTCGACGAGGAGAAGCGCGAGAAGCTGGAATTCCAGATGCAGCGGGTCGACGAGCTGCTCGCGTCTCCCGGCCGCGTCAACGTCTCGGCCCTGACCGGCCGCGGCGTGGAGAAGCTCTGGAAGCCGATCGACCGCGCGCTGGAGGCGTACCACACCCGCCTGAGCACGGGGCAGCTCAACCGTTTCTTCGAGAAGGCGATCGAGCGCGTGAGCCCGCCGGCCCTCCATCACCACCCCTGGAAGCTCTACTACTCGACCCAGGTCTCGACCGCGCCGCCGACCTTCATGCTCTTCGCGAACCGGCCCCTGCCGCGCAACCATACCTACCGGCGCTACCTGGAGAACCGCCTGCGCGAAGAGCTGGACCTCCCCGGCGTGCCCGTGCGCCTGGTCGTCCGCAAGCGGACGGAATGAGATCCTCCCGCGTCCTGCTCCTGGCCGCGCTGCTGCTCGCCGCCTGCCGCAACGAGCCGGCCGCTCCCGTCGAGTTCAAGCCCCCGGCCGACGGGCATCTGACCGAGGAGCAGGTCCGCAAGCACCTGGCCGGAGCGCCGAAGTCCGCCGAGTCCCGATGGGTGGCGGCGCGCGTGCGCGAGGCCCGGATGGCCGGCCTGACCAACGGCATGGACCGGAAGATCGCGGACAGCCGCCGGCGGATTCTCCGCTCGCTGGAAGAGCGGCGCCGGACCCTGAAAGACCCCGCGCAGCAGGCCGAGATGGACCGGCAGATTGCCGAGGTGCGCCGCCTGTTGCGGGGAGCGCCGCCGGAGGTGCCGGATGCGGTGCGGTACAACGCGGAGGTGGTGGCGCGGGTGGAGGGGAAGCCATGAGACCTCACCCCCTGTCCCCCTCTCCCATCTCCCGCCCCGGCCTTCGGCCGTCCCCCGCCGGGAGAGGGGGGACGTTGCTTTGGCTCCAGTGGCTGACGCGAGGCAAGGCTGTCTCAACTACGTCCCCCCTCTCCCGGCGGGGGACGGGGTGGGAGATGGGAGAGGGGGACAGGGGGTGAGGTCCTGGGCCACCCACCTCCGCTGCTCCCGAACCGGCGTCACCGCGCCCCTGGACGCCCCCGCCTTCCTCTCGCCGGCCGGAGCCCCTTGGCTGGTGTCGTACGACCTCGATCCCGTCAAGGGCGAGCACCTCCGCCGGGAGCTGCCGCACCGCCCCTGGACTCTCTGGCGCTATCGCGAGCTCCTGCCCCTCTCGGACTTCGAGGGGCGGGTGGATCTCGGGGAGGGAGGGACGCCGCTGGTTCGTTTCCGCCGGATGGCTCCGGACGGAGTCGAGCTGCTGGTCAAGGACGAGGCGCTCAACCCGACCGGCTCGTTCAAGGCGCGAGGGTTGTCGCTCGCGGTGAACCGCGCCCGCGAGCTGGGTGCCGCGGGGGTGCAGCTCGCGAGCGCCGGCAACGCCGCCCTGGCCCTCACTGCCTATGCCGCCGCCGCGGGCCTGAAGGCCCGAGTCGCGATGCCCGAGGACACGCCGCGCACGATCGAGGAGCGCTGCCGGGAGCACGGCGCCGAGGTGCTGCTCTCTCCCGGGACTCTCGTGGACGCGGCGAAGCTCCTCTCCGACTCAGACGGCTATTGGACGCTCTCGACCCTCCGCGAGCCCTACCGGGTGGAAGGGAAGAAGACCATGGGGCTGGAGCTGGCCGAGCAGCTCGGCTGGGAGCTTCCGGACTGGATCGTCTATCCCCTGGGCGGAGGCACCGGAATCGTCGGCATGCACAAGGCGTTCGACGAGCTGCGGCGGCTCGGGCTGATCAGCGAGAAAAAACCGCACTTCGTGGTGGTCCAGCCCACCGGCTGCGCGCCCATCGTCCGGGCGTTCGAGCGCGGAGAGGAGACCGCCGCTCCCTGGGAAAACCCGCAGACCCGCGTCTGGGGCCTGCGCGTGCCCAAGGCGATCGGGGACTTCCTGGTCCTCCGAGCGGTCCGGGAGTCCGGAGGCACGGCGATCGCCATCGACGAGGAAAGGCTGGCGGAGGTCGCATTGCGGGCGGCCCGGCTGGAGGGCCTCCGCATCGGACCCGAAGGCGCCGCGGCCCTGGCGGCGGTGGAACATCTGAAGCTCGGGAAGGGGGAGCGGGTGGTGGTGTTCCAGACGGGAGATCCGGGGAACTACCGGTGAGGTCCTTTCTCGACTCCCTGATCTCCACCCGCACCGCCACCGCCGTCGCCGCCCTGGTCGGAACGGCGGACGAGATCCTCTTCGAAGCCAACCCGGAGACCCGTTTCGACTACGCCTCCCTGAGCAAGCCGTTCGCCTTCACGCTCGGCCTGGTGCTGGACCAGGACGGCTCTCTCCCCCTCGCCACCCTGATCGGCGAGGTCTTCCCCGAGGCGAATCCCAGGCTGGCGAAAAGGCCGTTCTCCGATCTTCTGCGCCACCGCTCCGGGCTGGCCCCCTGGGCGCCGCTCTACCACCTCTGCCGATCGCGCGAGGAGGTGCTGCCGCTCCTGCTCGACGAGAAAAGGATGCGGCCGACCCGGCGCGCCGTGTACGGCGACCTGGACATCCTTCTCTATGGCCTCGCGGTGGAGAAGGCCACCGGCCAGCCCTACGCCCGGCTGATCCGCTCGCGCATCCTCGAACCTCTCCGTCTCTCCGCCGAGCCGGCCCCCGGTGACCGGCCGGACGTGGCTCGGAGCTTCATGGACACGGACCAGGAGGTGAGGCTGGCGGGGAAGCAGGGGCTGACGATCCCGCTCCAGGGTCCACCCCCTCGCGGGCTGCCCCAGGACGGCAACGCGCGCTGGCTTGGAGCGGACCCGCCGGCCCATGCCGGCCTGTTCGGCAACGCCCGCGACCTCTGGCGCCTGGGCGCGGAATGGCTGGCTCCGAAAACCTTGTTGGAACAGGAAGCCACCGCCGCAGCCTTGACGGGCAGCCCCTTCTACCTGGGCTGGTGGCGCAGGAGCCGGCGAGGCAGCGCGGGACCCTCGCTCTCTCCGGGCTCCTTCGGGCACACGGGCTTCGCGGGCGGCAGTCTCTGGATCGACCCTGAACAGCAGCGGGTGCTCGTCCTGCTCACGCACCGGACCGAGCCCTTCAGCAACATGAACTTGTGGCGCAGGCGTTTCCACGCCCTCGCATATGATTCCTTTTGACGGAGGCACTCTGATGAACACACGAGACCTGGTCCTGGTGGACGGGTACCGCACCCCGATGATCGATTACAACGGCGACTTCGCCGACACCTCGGCGATCGACCTCGCCGCGCACGTCGCCAAGGAGCTGCTCGCCCGCACCGGAGTCGAGCCGAGCGAGATCGACCATACGGTTGTGGGCAACGCGCTCCAGACTTCGCCCGACGCGATCTACGGCGCCCGGCATGTGGCGCTCAAGGCCGGCGTGCCCAACGAGGTTCCGGCCCTGACCGTGAACCGCCTCTGCGGCTCCGGCATCCAATCGGTCATCTCCGGCTCGCACCTGATCCTCGCCGGGGAGGCCACGACCTGCCTGGTGGGCGGCATGGAGAACATGTCGCAGGCGCCGCATGTGATCTGGGGCGCGCGAAAGGGCTTCAAGCTCGGGCAGGGCCAGCTCCAGGACCTCCTGATGGTGGCCCTGATGGACACGTACTGCGGCTGCTACATGGCGCAGACGAGCAACAACCTCGCCCGCGACTACGGCATCTCCCGCCAGGAGCAGGACGAGTTCGCGATCCTCTCCCAGCGTCGGGCCGGCGAAGCCTGGAAGGCCTGCCGCCTCTCCGAGGAGGTCGTGCCGGTGACCGTCGGCAAGGGCAAGCGCGCCAAGACGGTGGATCGCGACGACCACATGCGCCCCGAAACCACCATGGAAGACCTCGCGGGCCTGCCGACCGCGTTCGACAAGGACGGCTTCGTCACCGCCGGCAACGCCTCGGGCATCGTGGACGGCGCGGCCATGCTGCTGCTCTCGACCGAGCAGAGAGCGCGGGAGCGGGGCTGGAAGCCGCTCGGCCGCATCGTGTCGTGGGCGACCGTGGGAGTCGATCCCTCGCGCATGGGCATCGGCCCGGCGCCGGCCATCCACGCCGCGCTCAAGCGGGCGGACATGACGCTCGGCGACGTGGACCTGTTCGAGATCAACGAAGCCTTCGCCGGCCAGATCCTGGCCGTGGTCAAGGAGCTGAAGCTCGACGTGGACAAGCTGAACGTGAACGGCGGAGCGATCGCGCTCGGCCATCCTCTCGGCGCGTCGGGCAGCCGGCTGCTGATCACGCTGCTCAAGGAGCTGCGGCGCCGGGGCGGCGGCGTGGGAGTGGCGTCGGCCTGCATCGGCGGCGGCCAGGGGATCGCCATGGTGGTCGAGGCCGCGGCTTGATCGACCTCGCCGGCTACCGGGTGGTCGTGACGGGCGGCAGCCGCGGCATCGGAGCCGCGTGCTGCCGTCTCTTCGCCCGGGCCGGCGCGACCGTCCTCATCCAATACCTGGCGAGCGGCGTCAAGGCCAACTCGCTGCTCTCCGACCTGCGCCGCATGGCGGACCTGCCGCACCGGAAGATGCGCTGCGATGTGACGCGGCGCGAGCACATCCAGAGGCTCTTCCACTATGTGGAGACGGAGTGGGGAGGGCTCGACTGCCTGGTCAACAACGCCGGCGTCTGGGTCCACGAGCCGCTGGAGAGGCTGGACCATCAGCAGCTCCAGGCCACGCTCGCGGTCAACGTCGTTGGTCCCTTCCTCTGCGCCCGCGAGGCGATCAGCCTTCTCCGGAAATCCCCGAACGGCTCGATCATCAACATCAGCTCCACGGCCGGTCAGCGCGGCGAGGCCTTCTACAGCCCCTACGCCGCGAGCAAGGGAGCAATGATCTCGGCCACGAAATCCTGGTCCACGGAGCTGGCGCCGGGCATCCGGGTCAACGCCGTGGCCCCCGGCTGGGTGGACACCGACATGACCGCCGAGGCCCTGTCCGGAGAGCGCCGCGACGAGATCCTCGACACCATCCCCCTCCACCGCGTCGCCACTCCGGCCGAGATCGCCGGCCCCGTGGTCTTCCTCGCCTCGTCGCTCGCCTGCCACATCACCGGCGAGATCCTCAACGTCAACGGCGGCAGCGTGCTCGTGGGGTAGAGCCCCCGAAGGACACCAAGGACACCAAGGACACCAAGGACTTCAAGGACGAGAAAGCTCCGCTCTGATGTCCCTGATGTCCTTATGGTCCTTGATGTCCTTTATGTCCGCTCCGCCTCCTGCAGATAACCCAGGCACTTGTAGATCAGCTTCGAGGTCAGGAAGTCGCTCGCGGGCAGGCCCCCGACCGGGGCGAGCTCGAGCACGTCCATGGCCACGACCTTCTTCTCCTGGAAGAGACGGCGGAGCAGGCGGAGAGTCGGGTACCAGAGGCCGCCTCCCGGCTCCGGCGTGCCGGTGGCGGGGACCAGCGACGGATCGAAGAAGTCGATGTCGAAGGTGAGGTAGACCTTCTCGGGCAGGCTGGCGAGCAGCTTTGGAAAGAGCTCCTCGGCGCGGTAGAGGTCGTGGCCCCAGATCACGGGCAGCTTCCTCTCACGGATGAGCTGCGACTCGGGGGTGGAGAGGGAGCGGATGCCCACGGCGAGGGTGGGGATGCCGTCGTCCACGAGCCTCTTCATGACGCTTGCGTGGCTGTAGGGCGTGCCCTCGAACTCCTCGCGCAGGTCGGCGTGAGCGTCGAACTGGACGACACCGATCTCCCCTTGAACCTCCTTTGTCGCGCGGACCGGCGCCTGGGTTATGCTGTGCTCGCCCCCCAGGGTCACGAGGAACTTGCCCTTCTCCAGGTGGGTGCGCGCCTCCTCTTGCAGCTCGGCCATGGCCTCGGCCATGTCGTAGGCCTCGGGCAGGAACGGCGGCAGGGTGGCGATGCCCTGGAGGTAGGGCTCGGCGCCCAGCTCCTCGTCGTAGAGCTCCATGCTCTGCGAGGCGCGGATGATCGCCGCCGGGCCGCCCGAGGTGCCCTTGCCGTAGGACACGGTCCGCTCGAACGGCACCGGGAGCACGACCACGCGGCTCGTGTCGTAGGCGCTGGATTCCGGCTCCAGCAGGCCGAAGTTGGTGGAGAGATAGGGCATGGGCCGGGGTTGTAGCAGGCAGGAACCGGGGTGTCAATTCTGGAGGGAAGGATGGATCTCGAGATCTCCGACGAGCTGTGCGAGCGCTTCCGGACCGCCGGGCGCACCGTGGTCTTTTCGGGAGCGGGCGTGTCCCGGGAGAGCGGCCTCGACACGTTCCGCGGCGCCGGCGGACTGTGGGAGAAGATGCGCCCCGAGGAGCTGGCGACCCCGCAGGCGTTCCGCCGCGAGCCCGGCAAGGTCTGGCAGTGGTACGGCTGGCGCTACGACACCGCGACCGCCGCCCAACCCAATCCCGCCCATCTCGCCCTGACGGAGTGGGAGGCGTCCTTCCCGTCGTTCGTCCTCATCACCCAGAACGTGGACGGGCTCCATCGCCGCGCCGGCAGCAGGAAGCTGCTGGAGCTTCACGGCACGATCCTCCAGGCGCGCTGCAACCGGTGCGGACGGATGCGCGACATGGGCGAGGCGCTCGCCGAGTCGCGCGGGGAGCCTCCCGTCTGCTCCTGCCAGGGCAAGTTCCGGCCGGCGGTGGTCTGGTTCGGCGAGAACCTGGACCCTGCCGTACTCAACTCGGCTTACGAGGAGGCGTCGGACTGCGACCTGTTCGTGTCGGTGGGAACCTCCTCGACCGTCTATCCCGCGGCCGGGCTGATCGAGGTGGCGCACCGGGCGGGCGCCTGCTTCGTGGAAGTCAATCCCGAGCTCACCCCGTTCTCGCCGCTCGCCGATTTGCGGATCGCGGCCCCGGCGGGGGAGGCGATTCCCAGGCTCACCGAGGAGATCCGCCGTTGCCGTCCGTCGGACTGATCCGCGAGCTGCCGGAGAGCGAGCGCCCGCGGGAGCGGCTGCTCAAGCAGGGAGGCGAAGCGCTCTCCGACGCCGAGCTGGTTGCCGTGCTCCTGCACACGGGTGTCAAGGGCGTCTCGGTCATGCAGATGGCGACCGAGCTGATTCAGGAGACTGGCGGCCTCACCGGGTTGGTGGCCCTGACGCAGCAGGGGCTCCGGCGCAAGGGGCTCGGTCCCGCGAAGGCCGCGACCCTGCTCGCCGCCATGGAGATCGCCGCCCGCGTCGCCCGCGAGCCGCTCGGAGAGCGCGAGCCGCTGACCCGCCCTGCCGAGGTGGCGCGCTACCTCGCGCTGCGCTTCTGGTCCCGCGACCAGGAGGTCATGGGCGCCCTCTTCCTCGACTCCCGCAACCGATTGCTGGGGGAGAAGGAGATGTTCCGGGGCACGCTCGACCGCGCTGTCGCCGAGCCGCGGGAGATCCTCAAGGAGGGGCTGCTGCGCGGGGCCGCGGGCGTGATCGTCTTCCATACCCACCCGAGCGGCGATCCGGCGCCCAGCCCCGAGGACCTGATCTTCACCCGCCGCATGCGCGAGGCCGGCGAGTTGGTGGGCGTGCGCCTGCTCGATCACTTCATCCTGGGCAGCGCCGGCCGGTGGGTTTCCCTGAAGCAGAGAGGTGCGTGCTAGGCTGCCAGACATGCCCGATCACTACCACCTGGACTGCTCCAGCGGCATCGCCGGGGACATGTTCCTGGGCGCCTGCCTGGACCTCGGCATGCCCCTCGACATCCTCCACGAGACCGTGGCCCGCCTGCGCCTCCCGAATGTCTCCGTGGAGAGCCGCAAGGCGTCGCGCGGAGGCTTCGTCGGCACCCGCTTCCGCGTGCTCATGGATGGCAAGCCGATCGAGGGACCCGACCCCGAGGAGCACGGGCACCATCACCATCATCATCACCACGGCCACAGCCGTGACCTCGCGGCGATCCGGGAGCTGATCCAGGCGAGCGATCTTGCCGCGCCGGTCAAGGACCGGTCCATCCGTCTCTTCCAGCGGCTGGGGGAAGCGGAAGCGAAGGCGCATGGCATGCCCATTGACCGGGTTCATTTCCACGAGGTGGGCGCAATCGATTCGATCGTGGACCTTGTCGGCGCAGCGGCCGTGGTAGAGCACCTGTCTCCCGGACGGATCACATGCGGCCAGGTCAATGTGGGCGGCGGCCGGGTGCGCACGGCGCATGGCGAGCTGCCCGTTCCCGCTCCCGCGACCGCCGAGCTGCTGCGCGGGATCCCGATCTTCGGCGGACCCGGCGGCGAGCTGACCACGCCGACCGGCGCCGTCCTCCTGGCCGAGCTGGTGGACGAGTACGTGGACTTCCCCTCGATGGTGCTGGAGGGCACGGGCTACGGCCTCGGCAAGAAGGACCTGCCCGACCGGCCGAACGCGCTCCGGCTGCTGCGCGGGAGGGGGAGGGAGACACGGACCGAGGTGATGATCGTCGAGTGCGAGGTGGACGACCTGCCGGGGGAGGGGTTCGGCTTCCTCATGGAGCGCCTGCTCGAGGCGGGCGCCCTGGAGGTCTACTTCACGCCGGTCCAGATGAAGAAGAACCGGCCCGGGACGCTGATCACGATGCTCTGCCGGCGCCATCAGCTCGAGGGGCTCGCGGCGGTCCTGCTCATGGAATCCGGCTCGCTCGGATGCCGTTATAGCAGTGCAGCCCGCTTCGAAGCGGAGCGCGAGATCACCGAGGTGGAAACGGCGTTCGGGACGGTCCGCGTGAAGCGGGCAAGCCTCAACGGCCGGCCCCTCGCCGCAGCCCCGGAGTACGAGGACTGCCGGCGGCTCGCGCTCGAGAGCGGGGTGCCGTGGCGCGACATCTATCGCGCTGCCCTGGCCGTAGCCGGCCAATAACCTGGAAGCGAGACAGAGGATGACGCATTCCGACATGGCGGCCCATGGCCGCCTGGAGCTGGGTCTTGCCGGCGGCGGCGCGCTGCGCTGGGCCGCCGTGGACCTGACCGGCGTGCTCCGCGAGGCGCGCGACCGGCGCGACCTCGGGCCCGTTTCGACCGCGGCGCTCGGCCGCTGCATGGCCGGCGCGGCGCTGCTGCTCCGGCTCTCGACGAAGACGCCGACCCGCCTGGTCCTGGAGGTCCGCGGGGACGGCCCGCTGCGCCAGGTGCTGGCCGAGTCCGACGACGAGGGCAACCTCCGCGGCCTGGTGGGCGAGGCGCGGGTGGACGTGCCGCACCGGCCCGACGGCAAGCTCAACGTGGGCGGCGCGGTGGGGAAGGGGTTCCTGCGCGTGATCCGCGAGCACGGGTCCGGCGGCAGCTACAACAGCCAGGTCGAGCTCGTGACCGGCGAGATCGGCGACGATCTCGCTCATTATCTGGAGCAGAGCGAGCAGACCGCGAGCGCCGTGATGCTCGGCGTGCTCGCCCGGCCGGACGGCGTCGCGGCGGCCGGCGGCATGATCGTCGAGGTGCTGCCCGGAGCCTCGGACGAGGCCATCTCGTCGCTCCAGGAGAACATCGCGCGGGTGCGCGGCGTGAGCCACCTGCTCGACGAGGGAGGCCTCCCGAACGTCCTGGAGACGGTGCTCTCCGGGTTCGACCGCCAGGTCAAGGAGGTGCTGCCTCTGCGCTACCGCTGCCGTTGCAGCCGGGAGCGCCTGCTGCGCCACCTGATCCTGCTCTCCGCCGAGGACCGCGACTACCTGCGCGAGGAGGACGGCGGCATCGGCGCCGACTGCGTCTTCTGCGGCGAGCACTACCGCTTCACGCCGGACGAGCTACAATCCCCCCTCCCATGAGCACTTTCTACGTCACCACTCCGATCTACTACGTGAACGATCTGCCCCACATCGGGCACATCTTCACGACCACGGCCTGCGACGTCCTGGCGCGCTACCGGCGCATGCGGGGCGACGAGGTCTACTTCCTCACCGGCACGGACGAGCACGGCCAGAACATCGAGCGCGCCGCCCAGAAGGAGGGCGTCCCGCCGATCGACCTCGCGGACCGCGTGGTGAAGCGCTACCACGAGCTGCGCGACCGCCTCGGGTTCTCGAACGACGACTTCATCCGCACCACGGAGGAGCGGCACGAGCGCGGCGTGGCCGAGATCATCCGCCGCATCGACGCCGCGGGCGACTTCTACATGGCGAGCCACGAGGGCTGGTACTGCTCGCCCTGCGAGACGTTCTACACGGAGAAGGAGCTCGGCGAGGGCGCGGAGAAGCTCTGTCCGATCCACGGCACGCCCGTCGAGTGGAAGTCCGAGGAGAACCTTTTCTTCCGCTTGTCCAAGTACCAGCAGCCGCTCCTCGACTGGTACGACCGGGACCCGCAGAGCGTGCGGCCGGAGACCCGTTTGAACGAGGTGCGCTCGTTCGTGGAATCCGGCCTGCGCGACCTGTCGGTCAGCCGGGCCAACGTGGAGTGGGCCATCCCGTTCCCCGGCCATCCGGGCCAGACCGTCTACGTCTGGCTCGACGCCCTGACGAACTACATCAGCGCTCTGGGCTTCCCCGGAGGCGCCCTCTACGGGAAGTTCTGGGAGAACGGCGACGTCCGGATGAACATGATCGGCAAGGACATCCTGCGCCACCACGCGGTGTACTGGCCGGCCTTCCTGATGTCCGCGGGGCTCCCCCTGCCGACCACGGTCTGGGCGCACGGCTGGTGGAACCGCGACGGCCGCAAGGTCTCGAAGTCGGCGGGCAACGTCGTGCGGCCAGACGAGCTGATCGAGCGCTTCGGCGCCGACAGCCTGCGCTACTTCCTGATGCGGGAGATGGTCTTCGGCCAGGACGCCTCGGTCTCGGACGAGGGCTTCGTCGAGCGCTACAACGCCGACCTGGCGAACACGCTCGGCAACACGGTGAGCCGCCTGGTCACGCTGTCGCGCAACGCGTTCGGCGGCAAGACGCCGCCGGTGCCCTGCGACAAGAATCCCATGATCGAGGCGGCGGGCCGGGCCGTGTCCGAGTACCGGGCAGCCATGGACGAGCTCGCCTTCAGCCGTGGGCTCGAAGCCCTCTGGCGCCTGCTCGGCGAGGCAAACCAGTACCTCGTCACCCGCGAGCCGTGGAAGCTGATCAAGACCGAGGGTCCCACGGAGAAGCTCTCCCGGGTCCTCTGGAACGGCCTCGAAACGGTGCGGATCGTGGCCACGGCCATCCTGCCCGTCATGCCGCGCGTGGCCGCCCAGGTGCTCGCGGCGATCGGCGTCCCGGAGGCGCCCGCAAATCTGGAGGCGCTGGAGTGGGGTGGGCTGCCCAACAACGCCGATCTGCCGGAGCCGCAGCCGCTCTTCCCGCGTATCGACAAGGAGGCCTATCTCAAGGAGCATGCTCCCGCTCCGGTGAAGGCCGAGGAGAAGACGAACTTGATCTCGATCGACCAGTTCTTCCAAGCCGAGCTGAAGGTTGCGACCGTCACCGCGGCCGAGCGCGTGCCCAAGTCCGAGAAGCTGATCAAGCTGAGCGTGGACGTGGGGGAGGAGGGTCCGCGCACGGTGGTCGCGGGCATCGGCCTCGCGTATCAGCCCGAGGACCTGGTGAACAAGCAGGTCGTGGTGGTCGCGAACCTCCAGCCCGCCAAGCTCATGGGGATCGAGTCGCAGGGCATGGTGCTCGCGGCCTCGATCGACGGCAAGCCGGTGCTGCTCCATCCGGGCGTCCAGGTCCCCAACGGCACCCGCGTCAAGTGAGCCTGATCGACTCGCACTGCCACCTGCAGAGCGTCCCCCCCGACGAGCGCGAGCGGGCCCTGGACGACGCGCGCGAGCGCGGGGTGCGGGGCTTCCTCGTCCCGGCCATCCGGCTCGACGACGCGGACGAGATCCTCGCTCTCTGCCATAAGCATCCGGACGTCTGGTGCGCCCTCGGGGTCCATCCTCACGATGCTTCGACCTGGAAGGAAGGGGACCGGGAGCGGCTGCGGGGACTGCTCTCCGATCCCAGGGCCGTGGCGGTGGGGGAGTGCGGGCTGGACTTCTACTATGACCACTCGCCGCGGGAGGTGCAGCTCCGGGTGATGCGGGACCAATGGGAGCTGGCCGTCGAGCTGGATTTGCCGGTCGTGGTCCACAACCGCGACAGCAACGAGGAGATGCTCGCCGCCATCCGCGAGCTTCCGGGTCTGAAGGCCGACTTCCACTCCTTCGCCGGAGGGCTCGACATGGCCCGCGAGCTGATCCACCGCGGTCACTACCTGGGGCTCTCCGGCATGATCACCTTCCCGAAGGCGGACAACGTGCGCGAGGTGATCCCCATCCTCCCGCCCGACCGCTGTCTCGTTGAGACGGATACGCCCTACCTCGCCCCCATTCCCTACCGGGGCAAGCCCAACCGACCGGCCTATGTCGTGGAGATCGCGGCGCGCCTCGCCCAGGAGACCGGCGAGACGGCCGAACAGGTCTGGCAGAGGACGGGGGAGAGTTTCTTCCGACTGTTTGCGAAGGCTGCTGCGCGCTGTTGAGAGGGTTGGTAGATTTGGGCCCTCTGCGTGGGCCGGCACGAAACCCGCAACTAGCGATCTAAAAGACCGGCGAATAGCGCATCGATGTCCTGCTCCCGCTCTGCCTCGGCTGTGTAGCGTCCCCTTTCAGGGCGTGAATCGTACTCTGGTTCGTTTACTTCGCGGTCTAGCGCGCGCTCCATCAAGCGATCGTGCGTCCTCGTGAGGTCTATGCCGCATAATGTACCGATCTCCGCAACGGCCTGCGCCTCAGACACTAGTGCGCCCGAATCATCGAAGTTATCGTAAGCGGTTTCAGCCGCTGCGAGCACGGCAGTACGGAATGCCGCTCGCTCCTCGGGGCTGAGTTCAGGGTTAAATAGGACATGCGCTCTCGCCAATTCCACGAGCGAAGTAGCCGAAATCGGCCACAGCTCATCCGGCGACAGCAGCAATGGATAAAGATACGAGCGAAATGCCTCCCCGACCGCCCTCTTTTCCTGGGCACTTAGGTTGTCATCGGCCTGCACCCACTTCATCAATCGCTCGACCGCATATGCCACGGAATCGTCTTCAGTGACATCGGCTAGCACTTCGCACCACCCATCCGGCGAAGTGAGACGCTGCTTCAACTCGCAATGCGAAGTGCTAATGTCTCGCATCTGCTTGGCAATCTTGAATCGTGTCACGGTCCGGTCGGCAAGCATTGGCCGCTCGAAGTCCCGCCACTCGCGGGAGACGTCGGCCCCTCCACCTCGCACGTAGTTGATGAGATAACCAGTGGGCTTTGACTCGAGTCGCTGCCCAGCCTCATCTAGCCGCACCCAAAACGCATCCATTAGATCTTTTGAAAGAACCTTACCCTCCGTCGCGTGCGATACGAGATAGTCTACTTGGCTGAACGAGACGATCGCCTCGCTTAGGCGCTCGAGCCAAACCAGTTCCCCCGAAACGAATCTATCGACGTACTCTTCCACCGAGGGATTCTGGAACTCCACGATCGTTGCCTGTCGCTTCGGATCGCTATTCAGTGGGTAACGGTTCGTGGTAAGGAAGTTGCCGTCCAGTTCATGTAGCGAATCATGCCAGCGCAACGATACTTCCTCGGAAGGCTGCTTTTCATTCAGACGCAGCAACGCTGTCCTCAACTCTCCGAGTTCCGCCAGCCCTCCGAAGCTCCAAAGGAGGATCAGCAACTGCCTAGAGGTCTGGCTGATCTGATGCCGAAATGGGTGGTCCCAAACGGCTCGCGGATCGTCGAACTCTCGAGCTATGTACGCCAGGTATTCCTCATCAGACATCGCACGGCTGTTTGCATAATTGCTGATGCCTTCGACAATGCGAGGACTAAAGTGCTTGTGCTCGATGATGCGTCGATAGATTTGCCTCTCAACTAACTTCTGCAGGCGGCTCTCGGGCAAAGTCGAAAAATACAAGTGATTGAAAAGCATGTGCGCCCGATGTGCCTGTGTGTAATCGGCGAGAGACACAGTGCACCGCGCCATCCTCTCTGCCTCCCCCTCAAATGCCCCATGCACACGACGAGCATCAGCGAGAATATACTCGCGCGTTGTTAGGATGAAGCGCAATCGGTTTGATCGTCTCACTTTCTCCAAGAACTCGTGCAGCGACACCTCCTCGTTCTTGCCAAAACGCACAGAATCGAATCGAAGCTGTCCCAGAAAGTCATCGTACAAGATGACGAGCTTGCGCTCGTTATTTTACTCGCCTGTGTTACCGCCCAAACGTCGCCCACATCTCGGACGATGACGACTGGCTCGAAACCTTCCTGCAAGTAGTGGCACATCAGCATGCGTGCTAGCGTCGTCTTGCCAATACCCGGATTCCCTACGATCAGTACATGGTGATGCTCAGCCAACACATCGAGTGCCCGCCGAAAGCCATCGTGCATCACGAGCCGCGACATCTGCTCCTGGGCGGCCTCCACTGTCGCATCCGTAAGGTTGAAGATCCGAGACTGCACGACCCGCTCAAGCACCGTGGTGCTCGAAATCCAAAGCTTGAAGTGCGCCCGCTCCACCTCCGGAAACTTCCGAATCAGTGCCTGGATTTCCGCCGCGCCGTAAATGTCTTGCGGCCCGTGGCACCACGGCTGCAATAGCCGCAACAACTCGTCCTTGTTCGGAGGCGATAAAGCTACCGATGTCGCAAGCAGATACCGCTCGGGCTTTAGTCTGGCGAGCTTCGGTAACTCCTGCCTCATCGCTCGTATGAGCGCCGCAAATCCGTGCGGCGCATACCGCTTGCACTGGATGATCGCGGGCACCTGCATCGGCACCACCCGAGAGTGCCTTAGATCAATTCCTGTGTCCTTCCCAGGCTTGAAGACTTCTAGCAGCGCTCCAAACTCCCATGACAGCAGGTCCGCAATGAGCGCCTCGAAGTCCTCGGGCGAAAGCGTTGTGAAGTCATACGACATGAAAATCGCTCATTCCTCGGATAACTATATCTGAGTCGGCCCAGTTTCCTGCGGAGAAGGAGAAGCTTTGGACGTAGCAGGTTGAAAAAGCAAGGTAAATGGTTACCAACGTACAGGCCTTTCCTCAGGGTCCAGGAGCCGGAGGATCCGCTCTTTGGTCGCATGAAAGTCGGTGAAGATCTCGTCCGGCCCTTCAAAAAGAACAGTCGTGGGATCACTTGATGTCTCCACCAGCGAGACTCCAAAACCGCGCCGTGGTCTCCACTCCACGGCCACAGACCGGCCGTGCTCCTCGACATCCAGCCAGCCCGGAGCTTCTGGCTCGCCGGACCAATCAAGTGTGACGTCGAGATCCGGGGATGAGGCGCGCAGCGCGTCCACCAGTCTTTCGAGGTCAGTCATCCCATACTCCTCGTCCATCGCGGCCAAGTGAACGGAAGAGACCAGCCCCAAGAGGTTTACTCCCGGGGCTTTCTGGGTCTCTGGAGGATGGATTAGTGTTTCCGATCTCGCGGCGGATTCGGGTCGTTTCCGTACGAATCGGAATCCCTGATTGTGCCGTCACGCCGGTGGATGACCACCTCGGAGCCCTGGTTGCGAGCGATCTCGCGTGCCCGCTCAGCGGCTTCCCGTTGGGTGTCGTGGATCGAGGTGACCCGCTGGTTTCCTTCGCCGCGGATCGCCCATCCATCCTCATGCGGAACAACGTGCTGGTCCTTGCCCATGGCGTTCGGACCTCCTTCTACGTCAGTGGACGGTACTGACTTCTAGAGATGAGTAGGGAACCCCGTCCTGGCTCGATACTGCCGCACTTACGACTCCAGGATGCTACGAGGTTTGCAGTGAGAAAGCAAGGGGCAACCACAAGATCTCGTGGCTATCGGTGTTCTGAATTCCAATAGTAGTGGCCCCTGGAAGAAGAGCAGCCTGAACAGAAGCGATCCGTGCCTCCCAGAAACCGGCAGCTAAGGCGAGGAGCTGGACAGGCCCGGCTCCGCAACCGCGAAGCGCACCGAGCCGACTCCTGATTCTGTGCAGTAGTCTGTCTTCCCGAGGGCGCGCTGCCGAGAGCCCCCGGCACTTTCCCCATCCAGCGCCGCTCTCCTTTCTCCCCGCGAGAATCTGACCGCATCGAGAGCCATTCCGGATCCTTTCCGGACGGCTCCGGATCGATCCGGAGCTGTTCCGAACGCATCCAGAGCGGCTCCGAATGTATCTGGAACGATTCCGGGCGCATCTGGAACGGCTCCGAACGCGTCCGGAACGACTCCGGATGCGTCCGGAACGGCTCCGAGCGTATCCGGAGCGGCGATAGATGCGCCGCGAGCCATTCCGAATGCATCTCGAGGAGCTCCGAGCGCGTCGGGAATCCTCCGAAGTCCGTCCGGAGGGACGCCGAGCGCGTTCGGATTCGCTCTGAACGCATCCGCAGCGACTCCGAGCCCGTTCTGAGCGGCGCTGAACGCATCCGGAGCCATTCCGAACGCGCTTGGAGCGGCTCCGAGCGTGTCTGGAACGGTTCCGGATGCGTCGAGAGTGGCTCCGAACGCGCTGGGGTCCCCACCCTCAACGGCCTGCGGCCCGCGATCTTCGTGGTCTCCCGCTCGCTCGCGCTCTCCCGCCCTACGCAAGCGGAGCCTCAGAGACCAGAAAAGACGTCCATCCGTCGAGAATGTCCTGATCATCCGGACAAATCCCCGCGCCGCCGGCAGCCTGGATCTCCCGTGGATTCATGCGTTTACCCCCTGTTTCCAGGGTTTCCCCGATTTGGCCCCTTGCGCTCATGGATTCAAGCTGCCCCCGAAGTTGCACGGCTCAATTCCGGGCCGGCATTCCTCCCCGGAAGGGAAGGAGGTTGCTCATGGCTGGAGAGTGGGTGTACATGAACACGGTGAACGGTTGGGACAAGGTGGACGCGGCGGTGACCGTCCGGCGCGAGGAGGCGCCGGAGCTGGAAGCCCTCGCCGTCCCGCTGCGGGAGATGTCGAAGCGGGCCAAGGGCCTCTTCGCGCAGCAGGCGGCGCTCACGGCGGCCAAGCAGGAGGTCACGCGGGAGCTCAACGAGCTGATCAAGGAGGGCAACGCGCAGGTGGACTTCATCAAGACGGGAGCGCGGGTGCGCTACGGCAAGGACAGCGAGAAGCTGGTCGAGTTTGGGGTCCAGCCCTTCCGCACCCGGTCCCGGAAGGCGGTGTCGCGCCGCCCGTCTCCGGCGACCGCGAAGCGCACCGAGCCGACTCCTGACTCTGCGCAGTAGCCTGTCTTCCCGGGGGCGCGCTGCAAGCGCCTCCGGGCTTCTTCCCCATCCAACGCCTCCTCTCGCAGGCATCACTCGTGCCTGCGTCCCAACTGTGTCCCAACGCTGGTCGACAAGGTTCTCGCTGGAGTGTGAGCTACAGAATCAAGCGGTAACACTCCGTTGACGCCGAGCGCCTACCTGACGTGGGCCTGATCCAGGCCCACAGACGGCAGCCGCTCCCGACTGCTGTTTTTTACCAGGAGGACAGCCCATGTCAGACTCCGAGAAGGCCCAAGGCCTGCGCCCGAGGAAGATCCAATCGCTCGACGACGCCGTCAACGTGTTTGCCGCGGCCCGGATCAAGCGTCTCGACCCCAAGAAGATCGTCGAGGGGCTGCGCAAGGAGGGGATCGGGAACCTGGAGCAGCTCGCAAGCTCCATCGTCGGCTCGGTGTCGGCGCTCGATCCCGAAGACCTCATCTGCTTCCCCTACTACGTCTACCGCCGGGACAACCCGCTCTTCGACGAGGACCTGCGCCACGACCTCGAGCAGTTCGACCAGCTCGTCAAGCGGCAGTTCGGCGGCTGAGCCATCATGATCCACGAGGCCGCCCTGCGAGACTCCGCCCTGCCCGCGAGCCGCGGCCGGGGCGGCCTTCCCACCGCGGAGGACCGCGACGTCGAGGCCATGGTGGACCGCGCCCTGGGCTGGGTGGTCTCCCAGCTCGACGAGTTCGATCCCTTCCTCGGCGGGCGCCCCTTCGAGATCCGCCACGCCCAGAAGCTCGCCGAGCTGGCCACCATGCTGCACGGCTACGTCGGGCTGACGGGTGACGGCGACAGCCCCGAGGTGCGCCGCATCCTCGACCTGGTGCGCTCCACCCAGAAGAGCCGCGAGCTCTGCGACCGCATCCTGCGCGCGCCCGCCGAATTCGTCCTGTACTGCATCCTGTACGGAGTGATGCGCGCGCGGGGCGAGGACGATCTCGCCCAGAGGGAGATCCTGCAGCGGGCGGTCGACGCGGGCCTGCTCGAGCAGAGCGAGCGCGTGGTCCATCGCCAGATGGACGTGAGCCTCCACCTGGAATGGGGCGGGTTCCGCCACGACTGGCCGAGCCTGGAGGAGCTGTGCGCCGATTCGATCCTCGGCCAGCATCCGCGTCCCCTGTTCCTCGACGAGAACGCCCTCTACGCGATCACTCACGTCGTCATGTTCCTCTACGGCTTCGGCCTGCGGCCGGCCGGCGCGAGCCTCGAAACCGTGGAGGTCCGCGACATGCTCTCCTCTCTCCTCGTGGTCTCCTGCCAGGAGCGCCACTGGGACCTGCTGGCCGAGCTGCTGCTGTGCTGGGACTGCATCGCCTTCGCGCCGACGCCGGTCTACGAACGCGCCTGGCAGGCCCTGCTCGCAGCTCAGGAAGAGGACGGAGCCATGCCCGGGCCGGAGTCGGCGCTGACCCTGGGCGCCCCCTACTTCTCCCATCACTACCACACGACCCTCGTGTCGATCCTGGCGGGCGCGCTGCGCCTGCAGCGCTCGGGGGCGCGGATCGAGGCGCGGCCGGTCTCCGTCACCCGGCGCCCGCCGGACACGGTCTCAGCAGCCCGGCGGGCGCGCCGGTGGCTGGAAGGACTACTGGAGGAGAACAGACGGCCCGACGACCTGTGCCGGATCCTGCTCGGCTGCTGGCTCTGCGACTCGATCCTGGGAGAGGAGACCTCCGCATTCCCGGAGACAGCCCGCCGGATCGCCGCGGAGCTGATCATCCTGGAGGAGGAGGGGGCGGCGTTCGACGAGCTGCCGGCGGCGCTCGCGCTTCTGGCGGAGGCCCTGCTCGTTCCCGGAGGCATCGCCGTGGCGTCGCTCCAGGAATTCGCCGCGATCCTCGCGGAGGTGCTGCCGTCCGGCGAGGATGCTGCGCTGGCCGAGAAGAGGCTGCTCCTCCATATCCTCGGTTTCGGCGAAGAGCCGGAGCCGCCGCGAGGGGATGGAGCCCTGGAGCTGGTGCGCACCCTTCCTCTGAGCGCTACCCGGGAAGAGATCGAGGACCTCGCGCTGCGCCTCCACGCCTGGACCGGCTACGGCACCCGTCCCGTGACTCTGTCTCCCGCCGACGCCTGGATTCCGGAGATGCTGGCCGGCCTCGCCACGCACTGCCTGCGACAGTACAACTTCATGACCGCCACCCGTCTCCTGCGCGCCATGCTTTACTTGGGGGGCGGCGGAGTGGAGGAGCACCTGGGCTTCCTCGTCCTGCACCAACGGCCGGAAGGGGCCTTCGGCTTCCTGGGTCCCGAAGAGGGCAAGCTGAGGGGGAGGGCCGACGCGGAGGGGTTCTCGGCGGATCGGGACCTGTACCTGCCGGTCACCGTCAATTGCCTGTGGGCCTTGGCGGAAGGCGCCGGGACCGGGTGGCGCCTCTATGGCAGCCTGCGGAGCGGTAGAGTCGCCTCATGGATGAGGTCACACCGCGACTCCGATCGCACGCAGAACGCCTCTCTCGACCTCCTCAAGTAGCGCGGACGAGAGCTGTCCGCCGAGCGCCACCTCGCCGAGAAGGTGCTTGGGCAGCGTCGTGATCTGCTCGCATTTCAGGACGGAATCCCTCGGCAATCCGCCGACGCCTTTCTTCAGCCGCACGTGAGTCGGGGCGGGGCGCAGAGTTGTGCTGGCCGGCACCACAAGAACGTCGTTGGCCAGACGGTTGCGCGCGTCCACCGAGACGACGAGCGCCGGCCGGTGCTTCGCCTCGGGCTCGCCCGGGATCTTCACCCAGTAGAGGCATCCCCGCAGCGGACCGCTGTTCATCTCCAACTCTCGCCGAGCAATCGGCCGGAGAGCTCCGCCCAAGCGGCGTCTTCCTCGCCCTCGGCCGCGCCGAGGGAGCGGTAGTAGAGCTCGATCTCCTCTTCGAGCCTCTCGCGCCGGCGATTCCGCAGCCAACTGGCAAGCGCGCTCTCGACCACCTCGCTGCGACTCGCCCCGCACGCCATTCGCTCCACCTGCCGGAGCAGGGACCCCTCGACCGTCACGGAAACTTTGGTCTTTGGCATGATCCTACCCTTCATCCGATGCGTCATCCTACCATGAGGCACGTTACGCCCGGGGCGTCGATCAGGTTACACCGGGTTCGGCACGTCGATGAACTCGGCCTCGATGCCGAACTTCTCCCGCAGGTGCTCGCCCAGCGCCCGGATGCCCAGGCGCTCGGTCGCGTAGTGGCCGGCGGCGAGGTAGTGGACCTTCGCCTCTTTTGCCACGTTCATCACCCACTCGCTCACCTCGCCGGTGATGTAGGCGTCGAGCCCCTCGCCGATGGCGATCTGAAACTCCCGCTGGGCGCCGCCGCTCACGATGCCGAGCGAGCGGACCGGATCGGGCCCGTGCGGGAATGCGAGCGGCTTCTGCTGGTAGACCCTTTCGCAGCGTGAGACGAGCTCGGCCGCGGGGATCGGCTCCTGGAACCTTCCTTTGAAGCCGATCGGGAGACCTTCATGAAGAGCGAAGGGCTCAAGGTCCGTGAGCCCGAAGGCGCGGCAGGCCAGGGCGTTGTTGCCCAGCTCGGAGTGCCGGTCGAGCGGCAGGTGATAGGCGAGGAGACTCATCTCGCCGCGGATCAGCTCCGCCACGCGGCGGAACTGGTAGCCGGTGAGCGTGCGCGGCATTCCCTCCCAGAAGAGGCCGTGATGGACGAGGATCGCATCCGCTCCGGCCTCCCGGGCGCGGACAAAGAGCTCGTGGCAGGCGGAGACACCGGTCACGATTTTTCGGATTTCTTCTTTGCCCTCCACCTGCAGGCCGTTCGGACCGTAGTCGCGGCCGTTGGTGGCATCCAGGTATTCGTCGAGGTAGGCGGCGAGCTCGTTGCGGCCGATCATGGCAGGGAGTCTAAAGGAAAAGGGCGGCCCCGGAGGACCGCCCTTGGAACACGGAAGGAAGAGGAATTACCTGCGTCCG
>Ga0268265_10000603_pt1 | contig 36135 bp, 30 predicted proteins | sample KBSSwiS52_FD_190355 | JGI IMG/M metagenome (GOLD analysis project Ga0268265, IMG submission 190355) | Switchgrass rhizosphere microbial communities from Kellogg Biological Station, Michigan, USA - KBS Switchgrass S5-2 (SPAdes) (version 2) | ecosystem: Host-associated > Plants > Roots >...
CTACCGACGCCCGACTGCCGACTGCCGGTCGGTCGCAGCTGTGGACGAAGCCTTGACGAGCGGGGCGCCCTATGGCTAAGCCGCGCCTGGGGCTGGCAACGAAGTTGGGGCTGAATGGCCGTCGCATTGGTATTTCCTGGGCAGGGCAGCCAGGCGGTCGGCATGGGCGCCGATCTTGCCAGTGCCCATGCTGCAGCGCGCAACGTGTTCGAGGAGATCGACGCGGCGCTGGGGCACCGGCTGTCCCAGATCATGTTCGAAGGCCCCATCGCGACCCTGACGCTGACGGAGAATGCGCAGCCGGCGCTGCTGGCCGTCTCCATGGCCGTCATGCGCGTCCTGGAGGAGCAGGGCTTCCGCGTTGCGGACGGCGCCAAGCTCGTGGCCGGCCACTCCCTCGGCGAATACTCCGCGCTGTGTGCCGCCGGCGCCCTGTCGATCGCGGATGGCGCGCGGCTCCTGCGCATCCGTGGACGGGCCATGCAGGCGGCGGTACCGGTGGGCCTGGGCGCCATGGCGGCGCTCCTGGGTGTCGGCAAGGAGGTGGCGGAGAAGCTCGCCGCCGCGGCCGCCGAAGGCGAGGTGTGCCAGCTCGCCAACGACAACGAGCCCACCCAGGCGGTGATTTCCGGCGCCAGGACCGCCATCGACCGCGCCGCGCAATTGGCCAAAGCGCACGGCGTGCGCCGGTTCATGCCGCTCAACGTCAGCGCCCCCTTCCATTGCGCGCTGATGCAACCCGCCGCCGACGCCATGGCCGCCGCCCTGGCCGAGACCCGGGTGAGCCGCCCCGTGGTCCCGCTCGTTGCCAACGTGGCGGCGGCGCCCATCAGCGATCCGGAAGAGATCAAGCGGCGCCTGGTGGAGCAGGTCACCGGCACCGTCCGCTGGCGCGAATGCGTGGCCGCCATGGCGGAAGACGGCGTGACCGACCTCGTCGAGGTCGGCTCCGGCAAGGTGCTCTCGGGCCTTGCCAAGCGCATCGTGCCGTCGCTCAACGCCATCTCGGTCGGCGGGCCGCCGGACATCGAGGCTGCGCTCGCGCTGCTCACGGCAAAGAGGTAAGCATGTTCGACCTGACCGACAGGATGGCGCTCGTCACCGGTGCCACGGGTGGCATCGGCGGCGCCATCGCGCGTGCTCTCCACAAGCAGGGCGCCACCGTGGCCGTGTCGGGGCGCCAGACCGAGAAGCTCGAGAAGCTGGCGGCCGAGCTCGGCAGCCGTGTCCACGTCCTCCCCTGCGACTTGGCCGACCGGGCCGCCGTGGCCGGGCTGGTGGAAGCCACCATCGGCAAGCTGGGGCGGGTCGACATCCTGGTTAACAATGCCGGCCTCACCAAGGACAACCTGCTCATGGTGATGAAGGACGAGCAGTGGGACGATGTCATCGCCGTCAATCTCACTGCGACCTTCACACTGATGCGCGCCGCCGCGCGGGCCATGATGCGGGCCAAGACCGGCTACGGCCGCATCGTCAACATCTCGTCGATCAGCGGCATCGTCGGCAATCCCGGTCAGGGCAACTATGCGGCCTCCAAGGCCGGCATGATCGGCATGTCGAAGTCGCTGGCCCGCGAGGTGGCCTCCCGCGGCATCACGGTGAACTGCGTCGCGCCGGGCTTCATCTCCACCGCCATGACCGACGTCTTGAACGAGAAGCAGGTCAGCGCCATCAAGGAAGCCATACCGGCGCAGAAGTTCGGCACCCCCGCCGACATCGCCGCGGCCTGCGTCTATTTGGCCTCCTCGGAGGCAGGTTACATGACCGGCCAGACGCTCCATGTGAATGGCGGTCTGGCCATGATCTAGCCCTGAAAAGCCGCCCTTGGCCGCCGCCAAGGCTGCCCCGGGCGTCACCTCCGCGGGGTGCTGGTCAAGCCTGGTGAAGTGTGTTAACGAGCCCGTGATTTGCGTGCCCAACTCTAGGAGAAATGCGCTGCCGTGGGGATGCATACGCCCCCGCCGGGGTTGGGTGGTGGCGCTCTCGCAGGCTCAGGATGTGCATACCGACAGGTCGACGCGAGACAATAAGCAGCTTGGATAAGCCAACAGACAGGGTCAGCCGAGGAATACACAGATGAGCGACGTGGCAGAGCGCGTGAAGAAGATCGTGGTCGAGCACTTGTGCGTAGAGGCCGACAAGGTGACGGACAGCGCTAGCTTCATCGACGATCTCGGGGCTGACAGCCTGGATACCGTCGAGCTGGTGATGGCCTTCGAGGAGGAGTTCGGTTGCGAGATTCCCGACGATGCCGCCGAGCGCATCCAGACCGTGGGTGACGCGGTGAAGTTCCTGGAGCAGCACGCCAGCGCGCCGCCGGCCGCATCGTAGGACACTGAAGGTCTCCTTTGCGAGCGACCGGCGCAGCTTGAGACGCGCGCCGGCCGGCTCGGGGAGCCGGCTCGGGGAGCATGGGGGCCGAATCGGGACTGGGATGCTGCGTCGGGTCGTTATCACAGGCTTGGGCCTCATCACGCCGCTGGGCTGCGGCGTGGAAGCGAGTTGGTCGCGCCTCCTCAAGGGTGCAAACGGGGCACGTCGGATCGAGGAGTTTCAGGCCGACGATCTGGCCTGCCGGATTGCCTGCTTCGTGCCGCGCGGGCCGCTCTCCGAGGATAAGTTCAATCCGGACGATTGGATGGAGCCCAAGGAGCAGCGCAAGGTCGACGATTTCATCGTCTACGCCATGGGTGCTGCCGAGCAGGCCCTCAAGGACGCCGGCTGGACAGCCGATACACCCGAGAAGCAGGAGCGCACCGGCGTGCTGGTGGGCTCCGGCATCGGCGGACTCAGCGGCATCGCCGATACCTCGCTGCTCCTGAGGGACAAGGGGCCACGCCGGGTGAGTCCGTTCTTCATTCCGGGGCGGCTCATCAACCTCGCCTCCGGCTACATCTCGATCCGGCACGGCCTCAAGGGCCCCAACCACGCAGTCGTCACGGCCTGCTCGACCGGCGCGCACGCCATCGGCGATGCCGCGCGGCTCGTGGCGCTGGGCGATGCCGACGTGATGGTGGCGGGCGGCGCCGAGAGCCCGATCTGCCGCATTGCCATGGCGGGCTTCGCGGCGTGCAAGGCACTGGCCACCAAGTTCAACGACGAGCCCACGCGCGCCTCCCGGCCCTACGACAAGGATCGCGACGGCTTCGTGATGGGCGAGGGCGCCGGCATCGTCGTGCTGGAGACTCTGGAGCACGCGAAGGCTCGCGGGGCACGCATCTATGCCGAGGTCATCGGCTACGGAATGTCGGGCGACGCCTTCCACATCACCGCGCCGGCCGAGGACGGCGACGGCGCCTACCGCTGCATGAAGGCGGCGCTGAAGCGCGCCGGCATCGCCACGAGCGACATCCAGTACGTCAACGCGCACGGCACCTCGACGCCTATGGGCGACGAGATCGAGCTGGGTGCCGTGGAGCGTCTGTTCGGCAACGCCGCCGGCAACCTCGCCATGTCGTCCACCAAGTCGGCGACGGGGCACCTGCTCGGCGCGGCCGGCGCCATCGAGGCGATCTTCTCGGTGCTGGCGATCCGCGACAACATCGCTCCGCCCACGCTCAACCTCGATCACCCATCGGTTGAGACCGCCATCGACCTCGTCCCGCACGAGGCTAAGAAGCGCAGCATCGATACGGTGCTGTCCAACTCCTTCGGCTTCGGCGGTACCAACGCCTCCCTGGTGCTGCGGCGCCTGGCGGCGTGAGCACCGGCGCACCTGCGTGTCGGGCGCGCCACTGCCGTTCGGTGCTTGCGCCCGCATCGTCCTTTCGCCACATTTACCTTAATGCTACCCACCCGGACTTGATCGCCGGTGCGAATAAGCGGGTAAGAAGAATTAGCTAGAACGCATTCGGGGGTGCGCGCTGCGAGGAATGAGCCCATGAGCAACCGCCGGCCCGCGGATCCCCACTACACCAGCCGGCCAACTGGCGCGCTGGCGCGCAGCCCGTCCGAGCAGCTTGAGCCCACGCGACCGTTGGCCCGGTCGCGGCGACGCGGCCGCTACAGCCGCGGCGGAGTTCCCGGCCGCTCCTCGGGGCTGTTCCGGCTCGTGAGCGGCGTCTTCACATTGCTCCTGCTGCTGATGGCAATCGTCGGCGGCTTGGCGCTCGCGGTCAACGGCTGGGTGAATGCGCCGGGGCCGCTCGCGGCGAGCAAGGGCGTGGTCATCCCCAAGGGCGAGGGCGTGCACGACATCGCCTCGCGGCTGGAGCGGGAGGGCATCATCACTGACCGGCGGCTCTTCATCGCCGGATATCTCATCGCCAAGGCGACCGCCTGGGGCGACAAGGCGCGACCGCCCCAGCTCAAGGCCGGCGACTACCAGATCCCGCAGTCTGCCAGCATCCGCAATGTCATCGACATTCTGTCCGACGGCAAGACCATCACTCACCGGGTCACGATCCCAGAGGGGCTCACCAGCCACCAGATTGTGGAGCGGCTGAAGGCCGATCCCAACCTCACCGGCGAGGTGACAGACGTGCCGTCGGAAGGCGCGCTGCTGCCGGAGACGTTCGTCATGCAGCGCGGAGCGCAGCGCCAGGCAATCCTCGACAACATGCGTGCGGAGTCCCGCAAGCTGATGGAGAAGCTGTGGGACCAGCGCCAGAAGGGCCTCCCCGTCAAGACCTGGGAGGAGGCGCTCGTGCTCGCCTCCATCGTCGAGAAGGAGACCGGGCGGAACGACGAGCGTGAGCGTGTCGCCGCCGTGTTCGTGAACCGGCTCAGGCAGAACATGCGCCTGCAGTCGGACCCGACCATCCTCTACGGGCTCAGTGCCGGCAAGACGGTGTGGAACCGGCCGATCATGAAGAACGAGATCGTCCAGAAGACCGCACACAACACCTACCAGATCGACGGCCTGCCGCCGACGCCCATCTGCAACCCGGGCAGGGCGTCGATCGAGGCGGTGCTCAATCCGGCGGCCACCAAGGATCTCTACTTCGTGGCCGACGGCAACGGTGGGCACATCTTCTCCGAGACGCTGAAGGACCATAACAGCAGCGTCCAGAAGTGGCGCGCCCTCGAGAAGGAGCGTGAGAAGGAGAAGGAGAGCAAGGCCAAGGCCGCGGCGGCGGGCGCGATGCCGCAACCGTCCGAGAAGGCGCCCGAGAAGGCGCCGGAGAAGGCGGCACCGGAGAAGGCGGCACCGGAGAAGGCGGCTCCGGACAAGGGCGGTGCCGACAAGGCCGCGGACAGGGGCGCCGGGAAAGGCAAGGGCGCGGCTGCAGCGGGCGGTTCGAATGCGCCTGTGACGGCGCGGCCGAAAGCGTCCAGCGAGGAGGGGTCGTGGGCCTCCACCACCGAGCCAGCGCCGCCGAAGGCCAAGCGCTGAGTGCCCGCAAAATGAGCGCAGAAGCCGCCGGCGTGCGGTCTCCCGCGCTGGCGCGTCGGGGCCAATCCGACTAGATTTCCGCGGGCCGGGGGCGCGGGGCCGTCCGGTCCTGAGTGGCTTCGCCCCTGTGGTGCGCCGTCGATGCCGGGCTGACGCATGACCATCAAGAGCATGACAGGGTTCGCGCGGACCGCCGGTGCGGTGGGTTCCGTCAGCTGGCATTGGGAGCTGCGCTCGGTGAACGGGCGCGGCCTCGACACCCGCCCACGGGTGCCGCCCGGCTTCGAGGGCCTGGAGCCGCGCATCCGCGAGGCGGTGGCCAAACGCGTCAGCCGCGGCAGCCTGACGGTGAACCTCAACATCAAGCGTACCCACGGCCAGACCGAGATCCGGCTCAACGAGATCGCGCTGAGGCAGGTGCTGGCGGCCGTCGAGACGCTGCGCGGCGCGGCCGGGGTCGGCCCGCCCAGCGCCGAGGGACTGCTCAACGTGCGCGGCGTCCTGGAGCTGGTCGAGCCGGAGGAGAGCGAGGCCGAGGCGGCGGCACGCACCGAGGCTATGCTGTCGAGCCTCGATGCCGCGCTCGATGGCATGGTACGCGCTCGTGCTGATGAAGGGGCTCACCTCACGGTGGTCGTGGCGCGGCAGCTGACCGAGATCGAGCGCCTGGTCGATGGCGTCGAGCATTCGCCCTCCCGCGCCCCGGCCGCCATCCGCCAACGCCTCAGGGAGCAGGTGGGGCGCCTGATGGAGACGGGCGCGACACTGGATGAGACGCGGCTCTATCAGGAGGCGGCGCTGCTGGCGGCCCGTGTCGACGTGGAGGAGGAGTTAAAGCGCCTCACTGCCCACGTGGCCGCCGCCCGCGAGCTGCTCGGCTCGAAGGAGCCCGCCGGGCGCCGGCTGGATTTCCTGGCCCAGGAGTTCAACCGCGAGGCCAACACGCTCTGCTCCAAGGCCTACGACGCCGAGACGACGAAGGCGGGCCTTGAGCTCAAGGCGGTCATCGACCAGATGCGCGAGCAGGTGCAGAACATTGAGTGAGACGGGGAGCGAGGCCGGCGCCACGTGCGGCCCCCGCATCGGCCGCAGGGGGATGCTGCTCGTGCTGTCGTCGCCCTCGGGCGCCGGCAAGACCACGCTGGCGCGTCGCCTGCTGGCCGCAGATCAGGGCTTGCGCATGTCGATCTCTGTCACGACGCGCGGCCCCCGGCCCGGCGAGGTGCAGGGCCGCGACTACTTCTTTGTCGACAAGGCCGAGTTCGAGCGCCGGAAGACCGCCGGCGAACTGCTCGAATGGGCGGAGGTTTTCGGCGAGAGCTACGCCACGCCCAAGGCGCAGGTGCTGGAGCTGGTCGAGACCGGCACCGATGTCGTGTTCGACATCGACTGGCAGGGCGCGCGCCAGCTCAAGCGGCAGATGCCCAAGGATGTGGTTCGTGTGTTCATCCTGCCGCCCGACGGCAAGTCGCTGGAGCGGCGGCTCAGGACCCGCAACCAGGATTCCGAGGCGGCGGTGCAGCGCCGTCTGGCCGCGGCAGCGGCCGAGATCGGCCATTGGAACGAGTACGACTACGCTCTCGTCAACACCGACCTGGAGGCGACCCTCACCAACCTTGTCGGCATCGTCGCCGCCGAGCGCCTCAGGCGCGAGCGCCAGACCGGCCTGACAGAGTTCGTGGCCGGCCTTCTGGCCGACCTCTGACAGCTCCGGCCGCGACGTCGCTTGCCGTCCTTGCGGCGCCGCCCCGGCTTCACTCTCGCTCCCGGGCGGCTCATACACCGGGTAGTCTTCGGCGGGTGATGGGCGTTCTCGGACGGGCGCGGCGAGAGGCTGACATGCGAAAGCCCCGCTGCGTGGCGTGCGCAAGCGGGGCCATTTCGTCTCTCAGATTCGCGCCCCGCCCGAGAGGGCCGGGCTCATTTGCGAGGGATTACCTCGTTCAAGCTTTACCGATGTGATGTAGCGGCTCGGTCAACCCGGGTGATCACTGCGCTCGAGCTGGGGCGCCGGGCCGTGCCCTCGCCGAGGCGAGGGCAGCGTAATTGTCAGGTGGCGTCATCCTCCCTCCTCTCGCTGTTGACCCTGCGACTCCCGTCCTCACAACCTCGCGGTGCTGCCGTATGGCCAGCCACGTCCATGGCCGCGCGCCTGAGAACCGGCAGCGACAGGCGTCAATATGACATTTTGGTGGCATCCACAGTCTTGTCAAGGGGTCGTTACACGGTGAGGTTGCGGCGCGCTCTGTCCCACACGAGCCGTGCGTGGCACGGCGACGGCACGCGCCCTTAAGCCTTGCGGGCTCGGCGCGGCCTGGCGGGCTGCGGAGCGGATTTGGGAGCAGCGTCGGACTTGAGCTTGTCCCCCGTATCGACGCGTATGGCGGCCTGCACATACTCGGGGAGCGCGAAGGCGGCGCGGTGGACGGCGGGAGTGTAGTAGCGGGTGGCGATGGCGCGCCTTCCCATGCGGCGCGCCAGGGTGGGTTCGGGAACCTCCAGCAGATCGGCGTCATCGCTCGCCCAGTTGAGGGCGAAGGGGCCGCCGAAGTAGCAGGGCTGGGTACAGAGGAACGGTGAGGTGGCCTTGAACAGGGAGGCGAAAATCCCGCTCGTCTGAGCGAGATGCTCCGGGAACAGGAACGGCAGGCCGTTCTGGGTGACGAGCACGCCGCCCGCTTTGAGAGCACGCCTGCAGTCGGTGAAGAACTCGCGCGTGTGCAGCACGGCGCTGGGACCGATCGGCTCGGAGCTGTCGACGATGATGACGTCGAACCGCGCCTCGGTCTCCGCCACATACTTGAGACCGTCGGCGATGACGACCTCCGCACGCCTGTCGTCGAAGGCGCCGCCGACGATCTCGGGGTAGTGCTTCAACGAGAGATCGATCACCGCGCGGTCGATCTCGCACAGCGTCGCCTTCTCCACCGACGGGTGCTTCAAGACCTCGCGCAGCACCCCGCCGTCGCCGCCGCCGACCACCAGCACGCGCCGTGGCCGCTCCAGCGCCATCAGCGGCACGTGTGCCATCATCTCGTGATAGATGAACTCGTCACGGGTGCTGAGTTGACACACGCCGTCGAGCATCAGGACCGTGCCCCAGGTGGCATTGGTGAAGATCACCAGATGCTGGTGCCCGGTCTTGACCTCGTGCAGCACCTCGTCGGCGGCCAGCCGCACGCGCCAGTGGGGATGGAACGTCTCCTCGATCCAGCGCGCCATCAGCCGGCCTCCCAAGTGACGGTTGCCCGAAAGACCACAGGCGCCACGCCCGCGGAAGAGGCTATGCGCGCGGAATTGTGTGCAGGTGCGCCCCACGCATTGCGGGCGCACCTGTCACTGCCGCAGCGGCTCAGGCCGCCTTCTTCGTCCGGCCTGCCCGCTCGGGCGCCCGCTTGGGTGCCTCGGGAGCGGCGACGATCTCCCACGTGCGCTCGGGTATCGAGTTGGCACGCAGGTGCTCCTTGACGACTGTGCGCTCGGGCTTGAAGGCCGCCTTGAGCACATCGATCGTCAGGTGCGGCTTGGCGTCGCCGCACATGAAGACATCGAGCGCGGCGTAATCCGCCTCCGGCCAGCTGTGGATGGAGATGTGGCTCTCGGCCAGCACCGCCACTCCCGACACGCCGCCGTTGGGCGTGAAGTGGTGCAGATGAATGTGCAGGAGGGTCGCTCCCGCCACCTCAACGCACTTCTTCAGCGTGTCGCTGATGTGCCGAAGATCGTCCAGGCGCCTGGCGCCGAACAGGTCGATGATGAGGTGTGTGCCTGCGCACCTGACCCCATCTCGCTCGATAAAGTGGTCTTTCCTGTCCTCAGTTTGCGCTAGCGCGCTGTGACCATGATCTTCCTTTTGGGCGGTGCTTGAACGGGTCAAGTCCATCCCCAATTGGAAGAGGGCGTCGGTGTAAGCCATGGGACCCCTCCCCAACCAGTAGATAGCCAACCCGCTGCCCCACGCACCGAACCGGATGCGCGGGACAAACGGAGTGGCGTCATATGAGGCCAATGGCCCTGGGGTGCAAGGGCCTTTGCGGGCGTGCGACGAATTTTTTGCGGAGGCTGCTGCACCGTCGCTGCGGAGCCGCACGGCCGAGCGCCGCGGCTCATACTTAAGCAGCATCCGCTACTCTTTCTTGAGCAGCCTCTCGATCAGCTCCGACGGCTTCGTGCGCTTGTCGCCGTCGCCACCAATGAGCCCCTTGACGGCGTCCTGGACCTCACGCGAGCGCAGGTTGCGTCCGATCTGCCGGATCGCATCGGTGAGCCCCTCCTGCCCTTTGATCGCAAACTCGGGCCGGTCGAGCGGCCCCTTAACGCTGATGGGCAGCTCGATGGTGCCGACCCTGAGAGCCGCACCATCGTCGGGCGGGCCGCCGGCAATCTTGGTCTGCAGCGTGTAGTCGATCCGGCGCCGCGCCAGCTCGACCGTGCCCTCGCCGCTCAGCTGCAGATGCGCGCTGACGAGCTTGAGGTCCTGGTTCTTCGCAACTCCGTCGACGATGTCGAAGCTGCCGGAGAGCTCGCTGAAGGGCGTGCGGTCCTCGTGCCGCGGGGCGAGGCGATCGAGCCGGCCGCGCTGCAGTGCGCGCAGACCTCTGTCGATGTCGATGCCGGTGAGGGCGCCGTCAGCCACAGCCAGCTGCGCCTTGCCCCGCATGGTTTCCACAATCTGCTCCGCCGAGCGCCCTTGCGCGGCGAGATCGAGCGCCACGGTGCCACGGCCGTCGATCCAGCCGACGCCGGCGGCATCGCCGAGCAACGGCAGGAGGGATAGGTCGGCAAGCTTGAGGCTCGCCGCGAGCGCCGGCGTCTCGCCCGTCGCGTCGAGTGTCAGTGTCCCCTGCCCCCGACCATCGTAAAGCTCGATCTGCTGGAGCTTGACGTTGGCCACGCCGGCGTCAACCGACACGGCAAGCTCGCTCGGTCCGATTTTCAGCCCCTTGTAAGCGAAGCGCCCGAGCGACAAGGCACCCTCGGCGGCAAAGCCGCCCTTCACGGCCACCGTACCCGCGTAGGCGGCCTCCACAGGGGCTCCCGCCAGTTTGAGGGTGACGGGACCTTGCCGACCTTCCAGGATCTCGTGCGCTGCCGTTCCCGAGAAGCGCCAAGGCTCCCCCTGCCACGCGAGGCTGCCGCTGACGGCGACCGGGCCGCCGCGGCCCTCGGCGCCGAGGTCGAGGTTGAGCGCGGCGATCTCGTGGCGTGTGCCGGAGCGCTCGTCGCGATAGCGCACAGTGCCGTCCTCGACGCGCACGGCCCAGGGTCGGGGCGGTCCCGACCTTACGGAGGCGACGCCCTCGATCTTGTGCGGACGTTCCGGCAGGTTTGGCGACGCCCCTTCCCCACCTGCGGAGTCCGTAGCGGGCAATCGCTGCGAGCGCGGCCTCGATGCGGCGATGTCCCAGCTGCGGCGGCCCTGGGCGTCGATGGTAAGCTCGAACGTCGGCCGGTGCAGCGTCACGCGCTCGATCTTCGGTCGGCGCGAGAGAAGCGAGCGGAGGCTCAATTCTGCCTCAAGGGACGGCACCGTCACGGTGCTGCCGTCCGCAAAGCCTTCGGGCGGCAGCACCGCCACATCGGTCATAGAGACGACCACGCGGGGGAATAGCGTGGCCGAAATCGGGCCGTGAACGACAAGCGAGCGCCCGGTGCTGGCTCTGACCTCATCGACCAGACGGTCGCGCACCACGCCGAGCGGCGGTGCAACCAGCACGAACGCCACCGCACCGAGGGCGAGGCAGACCAGCGCGAGCCCCGCGTAGGGCGTCACGGCCAGCCACCGCACCGGCCCGCGGCCACGTCCCCGTCCTGACCCGCGTCCAGCCCAGCGGGCGGCCGCGGCATCGGTGCGCCGGTCCTGCCGCCAGACGGCGCTGCGATCCGAGGTTGGGCTGCCCGTCATCCGCGGTATCTCCTTCGGGGCTCCCTGGAGGCCGAATACGACGCCCAGGGCGAGCGAATCACCCCTACCTGATAGCGCCCGGGGCAGCCCTATTAGGGCAGGGTCGCGGCCAAATTGCGGGGCTCGGGCCGATTTCCCGCCCCAGTAGAACACGTTGGGCGGGCAGCGCGCATCTTGCCTGCGCGACGCTTTGGTGCGCTGCGGCGCGACCCGTGCCAGGATAGAGCTGCGAAGGCGGTTAATTTCCGCGCAACACAGCGAGGCTCAAGCTTGGATATGCCCGCCAGATCGAGCAAATCGAGAAGCAGCGCGCTGGTCTATCCGGTGGCGGAGCCGCCCGCGCCCGGTGCGTTCATGGAGGTGGCACCCGGCATCCTGTGGGTGCGCGTGCCACTGCCCTTCCGGCTCGACCACATCAACGTCTACCTGATCGACGACGGCGACGGCTGGGCGATCCTCGACACCGGCATCGGCAACGACGCCACCCGGGCGCTGTGGGAGACGATGGCCGGCAGCGCGCTCGCCGGGCGCGCCTTCACCCGCCTGATCGTGACCCACCACCACCCCGATCACATCGGCCTGGCCGGCTGGCTGTGCGAGCGCTTCGGCCTGCCGCTGCTGACCAGCGAGACCAGCTATCTCCTCTGCCAGAACGTCTCGCTGAGCCCCGGCGCCCTCGACGCCAAGCCCTACCGCGACTTCTACCTGCGCCACGGTCTCGACGCTGCCTCAACGCAGCGCGTTGCAACCCAGGGGCACGCCTACTTGAAGATGGTGTCGGGCCTGCCGCCCACCTTCGAGCGGCTTGCGGCGGGGGATACGCTCAAGATCGGCGGCCGCAGCTTCGAGGTCCTCACCGGCAACGGCCACGCCCCCGAGCAGGTCATGCTCTACTGTGCGGCCGACAAGGTGTTCCTGGCAGCCGACCAGGTGCTGGCCAAGATCACGCCCAACATCAGCGTATGGGCGGTCAACCCCAACGGCGACCCGCTCGGCCGCTACCTGCGCTCGCTGACGGATATCAAACAGAGCATTCCGGCCGACGCCCTGGTGCTGCCTGGCCACCAGCTCCCCTTCCGCGGCCTCCACGTCCGCGCCGAGGAGCTGGCGGCGCACCACGAGAAGCGCTGCGCCCTGATCGCCGAGGCTTGCCGCGAGGCGCCGCGCTCAGCGGCCGACCTGGTGCCGGTGCTGTTCACCCGCCAGCTCGACCCGCACCAGATGAGCTTCGCCTTCAGCGAGACGCTGGCGCACGTGAACTATATGCTCCGCCGCGGCGACCTGGCCTGGGCCGAGGCCGGCGACGAGGTGGAGCGGGTGGTGGCAAGTGTCCGAAATCGTGCGTGAGCCGTAGGCGCAATGCTGCGACGCGACATAGTGGCGACGCGTCCTCTCCCCAGCAGGCGGCGGGTCGGTGTCTTCGTTCCGTCATCAACGGGCGGCACCGTGGCGAGGGCCATCACGGAGGCGGTGCGGTGCGACTTTCCAGGGTGCGTTGGGCGGCCGCCTTTGCCGGCTTGGCGTTGCTGACCGTTCTCGCGGCGATCGGCAACGGCGCCGCCGTGGCGCAGACCGGCGGGCAGGATGACTTCGGCTCCCGCCTGGAGAGTCTGCGCGGCGAAGGCCGCTACAGCGAGGCCATTGCCGTGCTGAAGCGCGCGATCGCGGCCGAGGAAGCCAGGTCCGGACTCGACACCTCGTTCGGCGTGACGCTCCTCAACAATCTCGGCGAGCTGCACTACAAGCTCGGGCTCTACGCCGAGGCCATTCCTATCTACGAGCGCGGCCTCGCCATCGCCGACCGGACCATCAAGGCCGACACTCCGCTGACGGCCATTCTGCTGCGCAACCTGGCCACAGTCTACCAGCTGCAGGGGCGCCGCGGCGACGCCGCCCGCCTCTATGCCCGGTCGATCCAGCAGCTCGACAAGCTCATGCCGGAGACCGCCATCGATCTGGCGACGACGCTCAACAACCTGGGCACGCTGTACCAGGACGCCGGGCGCCTGCAGGAAGCCGAGCAGCTGCTCGTGCGCGCGCTCAAGACCTATCGGGATGGCCTTCCCGCCGGGCATCTCTACATCAGCACGGGGCTGCACAATCTGGGGCGGCTGTACGAGAGGCAGGGCGACTACGTCAAGGCCGAGCAGGCGATGACGGAGGCGCTGCGGAATCTCGACCTCACGCTCGCCCGCGACCATCCACAGCGCGCCCCCGTGCTGCGGAGTCTGGGCCTGATCTACGCCGCCAAAAAGGACTGGGGGAAGGCCGTCGATCCTCTCCGTGAGGCGCTCGCCATCTACCAGAGGCAGGCTCGCCGGGGCGCGCAGAGCCTGCAGGGCGAGCTGAGCGGCCTGCCCAGCACCCACCTGGCCATCCACAAGGCCGCCGCCGGCGACTTCGTCAACAGCGCTATGAAGCTCGTGACCGTAGACCGCTCGCGCGGCGTGGAGCTGGTCGCCCATGTTCTGGAGGCGGCGCAGTCGTTCCCGTCGGAGGCATCGGCGTCACTGGCGCAGATGTCAGCGCGGCGCGTCAAAGGCGACGGGCCGCTCGCCGCCCTGGCCCGCGAGCGCCAGGACCTGGTGGCCGAATGGCAGGCGCGCGACAAGCGGCTCCTTGGCCGCCTCACCAGGCGCACGTCCGTCGACGCCGAGGCCCACGCCGCCGACACAGCGCGGCTTGCCGAGATCGACCGGCGCCTCGCCGACATCGACCAGCGCCTGGCGCGGGAGTTCCCCGAGTATACGGCGCTCATCAACCCGCAGCCGCTCACCGCGATCGAGATCCAGGCCGTGCTGCGCGACGACGAGGCGATGGTAGTGTTCATCGAGACGCCGTCGCCAAGCTGGGCCTGGGTGATCTCCAAGACCGACAAGAACCTCTCGCTCGTCAACCTGGGCAGCGGCGAGCTGGCGCCGGAGGTGGCGGCGCTTCGCTGCGGGCTCGACCCGCTCGACTGGACCGATCCCGCCGGCTGGCCAGCGGAAATGCCCGGCGACATGCAGAGGAAGCAGCAGCAGGAGAGGCGCGTTCAGCGTTGCCGCTCGCTGTTCCCCCGCTACGCGGGAGGCGCCTCGCTGCCGTTCGATGCCAGGCGCGCCCATGCCCTATACAAGGCGCTGCTCGGCAGTGCGGAGCAGGCGATCGCAGGCAAGCACCTGCTGATCGTGCCGTCCGCCTCGCTGATGCAGCTGCCGTTCGGCACGCTCGTCACCGAGATGCCCGCCGTTGCCGTGCCGGACGACGCCCAGGGCTATCACGGGGTGCAATGGCTGGGCACGCGTCAGGCGATCACCATCCTGCCCTCGGTCGCGAGCCTCGCCGTCCTGCGCCGCAACGCGCGCCCAGTGCGGGCGCGCAAGCCCTGGGCCGGCTTCGGCAACCCGCTGCTCGACGGCCAGCCCGGCAACCAGGCGGACAGTCAGCGCGCCGGCGAGGCGCGCAGCAGACAGAGCTGCGGCCTCGCCCCGCAGCGCACGCGGCTCGCCGCGCGCGGATCGCGGGCCGCCGCCAGCGTCCTCCTCCACGGAACCCTGGCCGACGTGGGCCAGGTGCGCCGGCAGGCGCCGCTGCCGGAGACGGCGGACGAGTTGTGCGACGTGGGCAGGCGGCTCGGTGCTGCGGATGACGATATCTGGCTGGGCGCTCGGGCCACGGAGGCCGCCGTCAAGAGTCTCAGTGCCCGCGGCGTGCTCGAAGGCTATGCGACGTTGCACTTCGCCACGCACGGACTGATCGCCGGCAACCTCTCCGGCCTGGGCGAGCCTGCCCTGATGCTGACTCCCCCGGCGACGCCCTCGGAGGAGGACGACGGCCTGCTCACGGCCTCCGAGGTGACGGGGCTCAAGCTCGACGCCGACTGGGTGGTGCTGTCGGCCTGCAACAGCGCCGCGGGGGGCGCCGAGGGCGCGCAGGCGCTCTCGGGGCTCGCGCGCGCATTCTTCTACGCGGGGGCGCGCGCGCTCCTCGTCTCGCACTGGGAGGTGGAGAGCGACGCCGCGGTGGCGCTCACCACCGGTGCGTTCGCCGCCGCCGAGAAGGATCATCGCATCGGCCGCGCCGAGGCGCTGCGCCGCTCCATGCTGGCCTTCAGCACGGACCGGGCCAATCCGCGCAACGCCCACCCCTCCGTTTGGGCACCGTTCGTGCCGGTCGGCGAGGGCGGGCTGTGATCGGCAGCGGACACGCCAGGCCATCCGGGTCCCACTCGGTCCGATACCGCAGCTCCGACGTGGGTTGCGTGAAGATGTCAGACCAAGAGGGCCAGGGGGCTGACAATGCGCTGACAAGGGGGGCTGACACCTTCCGGCTCGCCAGGCGTTAGGTTACAGCATCGGCGGAACGACGGACTCTCGGGGGAGGCTCCATGCGCAACAGGTTCTCGCGGGTTCAGCTTCGCGACCTCATGTTCATTGCCGTGCCGGCGCTGCTCGCCATCGTCGCAGCGGTGTGGCTCGCCTTGCGCTTCGCCGATCCGTCGCCGCCCGGCGCGTTCGTGATCTCGGCGGCCAGCGCGGGCAGCCCCTATCACCGCTTCGCCGAGAGCTACCGGCCCTACTTCGAGCGCAACGGCGTCAAGCTCATCGTCAAGGAATCCGGCGGCTCGTTCGACAACCTCAAAGCCCTCGCTTCGCCCGCTTCCGGGGTGAATGCGGGGTTTGTACAGGGCGGCCTCGTCTCCGCCAAGGACGCGCCGGGGCTCGTCTCCATCGGCCGGGTCGCCTACGAGCCACTGTGGGTGTTCCACGTCTCCTCCCTGAAGTTGGAGCGGCTCACCGACCTCAAGGGTAAGCGCGTGCTCGTCGGCCCCGCCGGCGGAGGCACCGCCGGCCTCGCGCTGAGGCTGCTGACCGCCCATGGGGTCACGGCGAAGACCGCCACGCTCATCAACAGCGAGCTGCCCGACTACGTGGAGAAGCTCGGCAAGGGCGAGGCCGATGTTGGGTTTCTGGTGCTGGCGCCAGAGGCGCGCACGATCCAGCGCCTCCTGCGGACGCCCAACGTCAGCCTGATGAGCTTTCCCAACGCGGAGGCCTACACCCAGCGATTTCCGTTCCTGACGCCGTTGCTGCTGCACGAGGGCGTGGTGGACTTCGCGGAGAACGTGCCGCCCGCGGACACAGTGCTGCTCGCTACCACCGCGGCCGTGCTGGTACGGGAGGATGCGCACCGGGCGCTGGTGAGCCTCCTGGCGCAGGCCGTGCAGGAGGTGCACGGGACGCCGGCAGTCGACGCCAAGGGCGAGGTGGCGCTGTTCCAGACGGCCGGCACCTTTCCGGCGACGAGCGATCCCGAGTTCAACTTCTCCGAGGAGGCGCGCCGCGTGTACCGCTCGGGTGCGCCCGTGCTGCAGCGCTACGTGCCGTTCTGGGTGGCCGCGACGATCGACAGGCTGATCGTGTCGCTGGTGGTGCTGTTGCCGATCCTGATCCCGCTGGTGCGCTTCGCACCCCAGATCTACAGCTGGCGCGTGCGCCAGCGCATCCTCTACTGGTACGGCGCCCTGAAGCGGCTGGAGTCCTCCGCCCGCGGCGCCATCACGCCCGAGGCGAGGGCGCAGCACCTGGCCGAGCTCGACAGCATCGAGGCGGCCGTTGACGACATCCCCATTCCCCTCGCCTTCTCCGACAAGCTCTACGAGCTGCGCCAGCATATCGAGGTGGTGCGGCGGCGGCTCGCGGGGGCGCACGGTATCGGGGCGGTGGCGGCGGAGTAGCCGCCCCTCTGGCCCAAAAAGCCAGGGGCGCCCCGATTGTGGCGCCCCTGCCTCTTGTTTTCCTACAGCGCCCCGCTACAAGCGGAAGTAGATGGTGGGGCCGCGCCACCGCCGACGCCTGCGTCGCCACGGCCCGCGCCGGTAGTAGCCGCGGCCGCGATGCCAGCGGTGGCGATAGCTCCGCCGCCGCCACCGTCGCCTGGCCTGGGCCGGCGTGGCCGTTCCCAGCAGCGCGGCGCCGGAAATGCCGACCACGCCCAGCGCCGACGTCCCGATGGTGCCGATCGACGCCACGCCGTACGCGACCAGCATGGCCACGATGGCAACCGCGCGGATCGCCCCGCGTCTTACACTGCGACCCAGGACACGCAGCCGATCGACGATCTCCGGTACAAGCCCGCTGCTGGATGGCAAGGCCATCTGCCGTTTCATTCGCAGTCTCCTCCTTCATCCTCTCATTTCGGTGCCCCGGATGACAACGGCTCGGAGTATGAGGAACCGTCGCGCAAAAAATGTTTCCATGATGGTCGGGCTTGTGGAAATTCCGCCTCTCGACAGGTGCGGGAGTAAATCTACGACCTGCGCCCACCGTAAAACTCTTGATAGAGAGATTGGCGATGCGAAATGAACGCGAGCCAGACCGTAAAGTTCCAACAGAAGCGCGCGCCTGCGAAACCGCGACGAGCCACTCCCGCATTGTCGACTCGCGGACAGCGCACCTTACCCGCCGCGGCGCGACGAAGTCACGGCGCTCGAACAGTTACCGACGGGTTCCAAGTCTGTCGGGCGGGTTGTGAATAACTCGTGAACGGAGCCTTCCAAAAGGACACGAGGCTCCAGTCAGTCTGGATCTGAACGGCACGGAGTGCTAGCCGACGCCCATGACCAAAAAGAGCACGTACGTTCTCGGCATCAACGCCTACGACCACGACGTCAGCGCGTGCCTCCTTCGCAATGGCGAGATCGCGTACGCCATCGCCAAAGAGCGCATCACGCGGGAGAAGCACGCCACGGGCTTCCACCAGGAGGTCGTCGACTATTGCCTGAAGGCCGAGGGCATCTCCCTGGACGACCTCGATCTGGTTGTCCGCAACTGCTATGTCCTCCCGCTGGACGATCTGGAGACGCGCCTTCTCTACGAGGACATCCCCGAGTTCCTGAGCCAGGAGGAGCGCAAGCAGGCGCGCGCCAGCCCGCTCTTCCGCGCCACGTCCGGCAAGGTGACGACGGTCTCGCACCACCTCGCGCACGCCTACAGCGCCTTCGCCGCCTGCCCGTTCGAGGAGGGCGTCGTCATGGTGGTAGACGGGGTGGGGAACTACGCCTCCGACATCCGCGAGGCCGGCCAGCTTACCGAGGGCGTCAATCCGCTCGCCCGCGAGTCTGAGAGCTTCTACAGGTTCCGCGGCTCCGAGCTTGAGACGCTGCGCAAGGTCTGGCTCGACCCCGTGCGGGGGTTCCTGAGCGACGAGTTCTATTTCATGCCGGGCCTCGGGGCGCTCTACAGCCGGGTGTCGAGCTACATCTTCGGCGACTGGAACAAGTGCGGCGAGGTGATGGGCCTGGCGCCCTACGGGCGCCCGCACCGGCAGCCGCCGCTCATCGCGCTGGAGAACGGCAGACTGGAGGTGCCGCAGTGGATGGCCGAGTTCGACAAGCCGTGGTTTCCCGACGTTGACGGCGACTGGGAGAAGAGCCCGTGGCTGCCGCACTGGGAAGACCTCGCCTGGCGCGTCCAGGACGATACCGAGACGGTGCTGCTCGATCGGGCGCGCTGGCTGCGCGAGACGACGGGCGCCCGCAATCTGTGCATCGCCGGCGGCGTTGGTCTCAACTGCGTCGCCAACGGCCGGATCGTGCGCGAGGCCGGCTTCGACAATGTCTGGATCCAACCCGCCGCGGGCGACGACGGCATCGCCATCGGCTGTGCCTACTACGGCTATCTCAACGTCCTGAAGCGATCGCGCTCGTTCGTGATCGACGATGCCTATTTCGGCATCTCCTATGCGGGAGAGGCGGAGCGCAAGGCGTTGGACAGATGGCTCGCCCGCCTCGAGACGAAAAGGACGGTGAGTGGCGATATCTGCGCCGATACCGCCAGGCTGCTGGCGGAGGGCAACGTGTTCGGCTGGTTCCAGGGCCGCTCCGAGTTCGGGCCGCGGGCGCTGGGCAACCGCAGCATCATCGCCGACCCGCGCGCAGCCGAGATGAAGGACAAGCTCAACAGACGGGTCAAGCACCGGCAGGCATTCCGGCCGTTCGCGCCCGTCGTGCCGGCGGAGCGGGCTGCAGAGATTTTCGAGGGCGACGAGGAGTCGCCGTTCATGCTGCTTGCCAAGAAGGTGCACCCAGCCTGGAGGGATAGGATTCCGGCGATCGTCCACGTCGACGGAACGGCGCGCGTGCAGACGGTGCGGGAGCGCCAGAACCCGCGCCTCTACCGGCTCTTGAAGGAGTTCGAGGCCCTCACCGGCGTACCGGTGCTGGTCAATACGTCCTTCAACGTCAAGGGCGAGCCGATCGTGGAGACGCCGCAAGACGCGCTCGACTGCTTCCTGACCACCGGCATCGACTACCTGGCATTGCACGACACCCTGATCTCCAAGAGCGTCGTCCACCGTGTCCTTTCGCCGTTCATGCGCGCGTCGTCTGAGGTGGCGTCGATCGTGCGCACCGGCATGAACGCCGACTGAGCAGCAGCGCTCAGCCCGCCGCGGAGTAGATCAAGTACGTCATTCCACTTCCGCTCGGAAGACCGTCAATGAGGCCAAGCAGAATCGTAGCCGGAGCGGGGCTTCTCGTGATCGGGGCCTCACTCGGGTACTGCCACGTTAGATCGACACAGCTCAATACAGCCTTCGGGAAGGTTGTGGTTGGCGAAAGCGAGCCCGACGTAGTCGGCAAGATGGGACGCCCGCATCGAATTGTTGAAGGCTGTGGCTATTACTACGGCCGGCCCATTGCTGGGTGTGCCCGTGAATACGTTTACTTTCCTCCCTTCACCATCGTCGACGAGGCTTGGTTAATTGCCTTCGACGCTGGCGGCGCCGTGAGTCATACAGCTTACTTCGTATCGCCGTGACCCTGCCCGCAGGTGCATCCAGCGACCTTAGCGCTCAGCGCAGGCCGAAGGTGACCGCCAGGCCGGCGCTGTAGCAGGGCTTGGTCCGCAATCTCCCGTTGCCACCCTTGCCGCAAGCTGCGCAGCCCCAATGGAGAGGGCGTGGCATGAACGCCGACTGAGCGAAGGCGAGCAAGTGCAGGCGTCTTCAAGCCGCGCTCTTTGCTCTCGTCGGCAGCTTTCTCACCTCCGCGCCCGCCCGGCTCTCCGCCATACGCAGGTCGTAGGCGCTTTGCAGGTTGAGCCAGAATTGCGGGCTCATGCCGAGCCAGTGGCCAAGCCGCAGGGCCGTATCGCCCGTGATGGCACGCTTGCCCTTGATGATCTGCGAGATGCGGTTGGCGGGAACGGAGAGCTGACGCGCAAGCTCTGTGGGGGACATGCCGATCTCCTCCAGTTCGTCCGCCAGCACGTCGCCGGGATGTATCGCTGTGCGCTTCAAGCCTGCTCTCACTCAGTGGTGGTAGTCTACGATCTCTACATCCTGCGGACCGCGTGCCTCTTTGGGCCAGCGAAAGCAAATGCGCCATTGCTTGTTGATGCGAATGCTGAACTGGCCGGCTCTGTCGCCCGTCAACGCCTCCAACCGATTGCTGCGCAGCATTCGCAGATCCTCAAGGCTCGTAGCCGCGTTGAGTATCTCCAGTCGCTTCGAGGCGTGCTTGGCAAACCCCGAGAACGCCTTCACGGACTCGCCGTTTGCGAACTGGGCGGTCCGCTTATCCCGATAGCTCAGGATCATAAAGACACGTAGGCGCCTGAACGCCGTACGTCAAGCGTCCAAGTCGGTAGGATTTATGTGAGCAGCCCGCACAGCACCTGCGGCAGCACCTCGGGCAAATCCTCCGCGATCAGGCCGATGCCGAAGGCGTTGGCGCACTCCCCGTGCAGCCACACCGCCGCGCACGCCGCCTCGAAGGCCGGCATGCGCTGCGCGAGCAGGCCCGCGACGAGCCCCGCCAGCACGTCTCCCGAGCCGGCGGTGGCGAGCCACGGCGGGGCGTTGTCGTTGATGGCGGCGCGGCCGTCGGGGGCGGCGATCACCGTGTCCGGCCCTTTGAGGATGACGACAGCACCGCTCGTCGCTGCCGCCTGCCGCGCCCGGTCGAGCTTGGAGCCCGGCAACTCGCCGAACAGGCGCTTGAACTCGCCCTCGTGCGGCGTCAGCACGACCGCGCTCCTGCGGCTCGTGATGGCCTCGAACAACGCCTGCGCCGTCGGGCTGGGGTCGGCCCGCACCACGAAGCCCAGCCCCGCCGCCTTCACCGGCGCCTCCGCCCCGTCCGTCGCAAACGAGGTGAGCGCGTCGGCATCGAGCACCACGCCCGCCGCCGAATCGAGCACGGTAAGCACGGTCGCCGCCGTCGCCGCGCCGACCCCGGCGCCGGGGCCGATCAGCACGGCGTTGCGGCGCTCGTCGGCCAGCACCTCGGCCAGCGCCGCATCGGAGGCGACGGCGCGCACCATCACCGCCGTGGCGTGGGTGGCGTTGATGGCGGCAGCCGGGGCATTGCCGACCAGGGTCACAAGCCCGGCGCCGACCCGCAGCGCGGCCCGCGCGCCCATGCGGGCCGCGCCGGTGCTCTCCGCCGGTCCCGAGACGACGATGGCGTGACCGCGCATGTATTTGTGCGCATCCAGGTGCGGGCGCGGATAATGCGAGAGCCACAGCGTCGAACGGTTGGCCGAGGCGCGCGGGCAGATCTGGCCCAGTACGCTGGCGGGGATGCCGATGTCGGCCACGCGCACCATGCCGCACCTGAGCCTCCCGGGCAGCAGCAGGTGGCCCGGCTTCATGCGGAAGAAGGTGACGGTTGCGGTGGCCTGCACGACCGGCCCCGCGGCCTGACCCGTCGTTCCGTCGAGCCCGCTCGGCACATCCACGGCCACCACCGGCCTGCCCGCATGGTTGATGGCGGCCACCGCCTCCGCTGCCACCCCGTCGAGCGCCCGGGAAAGTCCGGCCCCGAACATCGCATCGACGATGATATCGGCGCCCGCGAGCGTCGCCGCCGAGAGCGCCTCGAGCTCTCCGTCCCAGCGCCCCGCCATGACCGCCGCATCGCCCCTGAGCGCCTCGCGGCTGCCCAGCAGACCGACGCGCACGCGATGGCCCTGTGCCCGGAGCGCCCGTGCCGCCACGAAGCCGTCCCCGCCATTGTTTCCGGGCCCGCAGGCCACCGCCACCGATGTCCCGCCGCCGCCCAGCTCGGCCGCAGCCGCGGCCACGGCGCGGCCGGCCGCATCCATCAGCGCCAGATTCGGCGTGCCCGCGGCAACTGCCAGGCGGTCCGCGTGTCCCATCTCCTCGGTGGTGAGCAACTCGTGGCCGGGCACTGCCTTCCCTCGTACTGTCGATGGGCGGGCCATCATGCCCCCGCGTGGCCGGCGAGCCAACGCCGAAGCCACTCGATGAGGCAATGGTTATAAGTTATGCAAAATGCCTTCCAAATAGGCAAAATCGGCGATTGCCCACAGATCATGTTGCCCTGTAGATACAGATAGCCGCCGGCTCCCGGGTCTGGCGACATGTCCTGGCACGCAGTCTGCTTGATAAGCGCGGGCCGTGGCAGCGGTGGCGCTCTGGAACGCTCGTCGGGAGGTGCAGGGACTGCATGAAGAAGATCGAGGCTATCATCAAGCCCTTCAAGCTCGACGAGGTGAAGGAGGCCCTGCAGGAGATCGGCCTGCAGGGCATCACGGTGATCGAGGCCAAGGGCTTCGGCCGTCAGAAAGGGCACACCGAGCTCTATCGCGGCGCGGAGTATGTTGTCGATTTCCTGCCCAAGGTAAAGATCGAGGTCGTGCTGTCGGACGAGATGCTGCCGAAGGCGCTCGATGCCATCCAGAAGGCTGCGAAAACTGGCCGCATTGGCGACGGCAAGATATTCATCTCAACCGTCGAGGAAGCGATCCGCATCCGAACCGGCGAGACGGGGACCGACGCGATTTAAGGCAAGCCAGCGCCCGCGCCGCCATTGGGACCCCGCGGTGGGATGGCGCGTGGGCGGGCTCGGGTGCTTAGACTCTCAGGCAAAGACAGGGGATATAGCAATGGCAGATAAACCAAAGACCGTTGGCGACGCGCTGAGGCTGATGAAGGACAAGGAAGTGAAGTTCCTTGACCTGCGGTTCACCGACACCAAGGGCAAGCTGCAGCACGTCACGGCCGACGGGTCCGTGGTCGACGAGGGCATGTTTGCCGAGGGCTACGCCTTCGATGGCTCCTCGATCGCCGGCTGGAAGGGCATCGAGGCCTCCGACATGCTGCTGATGCCGGATGCCGCCAGCGTTCATATCGACCCGTTCTTCGCACAGACTACCGCCGCGGTCTACTGCGACGTGCTGGAGCCCACCACCGGCGAGATGTACGAGCGCGACCCGCGCTCCATCGCCAAGCGGGCCGAGGCCTACCTCAAGCAGAGCGGCGTCGGCGACACAGCGGTGTTCGGCCCCGAGGCTGAGTTCTTCATCTTCGACGACGTCCGCTACACGATCGACCCATACAATATGGGCTTCAGGCTCGACAGCGCGGAGCTGCCCTCCAACAGTGGCACCGACTACGAGACCGGCAACCTCGGCCACCGTCCGCGCACCAAGGGCGGCTACTTCCCGGTGCCGCCGGTGGACAGCGCCCAGGACATCCGCTCCGAGATGCTTTCGGTGATGGCCGAGATGGGCGTCGTCGTCGAGAAGCACCACCACGAGGTGGCCTCCGCCCAGCACGAGCTCGGCATCAAGTTCCAGCCGATCGTGACCAGCGCCGATAACATGCAGACGTACAAGTACGTCATCCACAACGTCGCCCACGCCTACGGCAAGAGCGCGTGCTTCATGCCCAAGCCCGTGTACGGCGACAACGGCTCGGGCATGCACGTGCACCAGTCGATCTGGAAGGGCTCGACCCCGGTGTTCGCCGGCAACAAGTACGCGGATCTGTCTGAGACCTGCCTCTTCTACATCGGCGGCATCCTCAAGCACGCCAGGACCATCAACGCCTTCACCAACCCGACCACCAACTCCTACAAGCGTCTGGTGCCCGGCTACGAGGCGCCGGTGCTGCTGGCCTACTCGGTCCGCAACCGCTCGGCCTCGTGCCGCATTCCGGTCGTGACCAGCCCCAAGGCCAAGCGCGTCGAGGTTCGCTTCCCCGATCCGTCGGCCAATCCGTACCTGGGCTTCGCCGCCATGCTGATGGCCGGCCTCGACGGCATCGCCAACAAGATCCACCCCGGCGAGGCGGTGGACAAGAACCTCTACGACCTGCCGCCGGCGGAGCTCAAGGAGATCCCCACGGTGTGCGGCAGCCTTCGTGAGGCTCTCACAAATCTCGACAAGAACCGCGAGTTCCTGAAGAAGGGCGGCGTCTTCACCGACGACATGATCGACGCCTACATCGAGCTGAAGATGGCCGAGGTGGCCCGCTTCGAGATGACCCCGCACCCGGTCGAGTTCGACATGTACTACTCGGTCTGACGGCCGGGCTGACTCAGCGACTGCCGAAGGGCGGCGTCCACAGGGCGCCGCCCTTTCCTTTGTGCGCTGTCCCGCCAGGCTCGGGACGCCGGCGACGCGGGACCATTTGCAGCCGGCAATTGCCCCCGATCTCCCGCTTCGGCCGCGCTTGTAGGCATCCACGACCCCGTCTACACAAGGCACCGCGGCGGTGCCGTGCCGCTCCGGGCGCGGGCACCGCTTCGCGCCGAAGGTCTCCGAAGTCGAGGGTCCCCCGTTGGCATCTCACGAAGCTCAAGCTCCGGCTTGGCCGGCCGAGGCGGAGCGGCTCCGGGTCGCTTATCTCGACCTGATGCGCGACAGCCTGATCGGACGGCTGAACGAGGACCCGGCGCTGCCGGCCAGCAAGGTCGAGGGCTACAAGGACGATTTTCGCGAGCAGGGCTGGGACTGGCCGTCCAAGGCGCCGTCGATGGTCGGCGCCAGACGGATGCAGAACGTCCGCAGCGAATGCGAGCGCGTGCTGAGCGAGGGGGTGCCGGGCGATTTCCTGGAAGCGGGAGTGTGGCGCGGCGGCGCCTGCATCATGATGCGCGCGGTGCTCAAGGCCTACGGCATCGCCGATCGCCGCGTGCTGGCCGCCGATTCGTTTGCGGGCTTTCCAAGCCCGGTGGAGGGCACCCCCGATGCCGGATTCGAGCTCGTCGGCCACCCGGACTTCGCCGTGCCGCTGCATGAGGTCAAGGCGGCGTTCGCCCGCTATCGGCTGCTCGACGAGCAGGTCGTGTTTCTGGAGGGCCTCTTCAAGGATACGCTGCCCAATGCCCCTGTGACGGCGCTTGCCGTCCTGCGGCTCGACGGCGACATGTACGAGAGCACGCGCGATGGCCTCGTCAGCCTCTACCACAAGCTCTCGCCAGGCGGCACGCTGATCCTCGACGACTACTTCCTGTTCGAGTCGCAGCGTCGGGCCGTCGATGAGTTCCGCGCGGCCCAAGCCATTGCCGACCCGATCGTGCAGATCGACCACTTCGGCGGCTATTGGATCAAGTCCGCGTAGTCGACGGCGTCGCGCGCCGGGGCGTGCCTCGGCGTGTCGGTCGGCTTGAGGCCGGGAGTCCCACGCCCGGCCGCTCCACTCGCGCGAGACGCCCGCCAGTGCCGTCAATCGCTCGCGGCGGGTGTGGCATCGCTGAGCCCTGCCTGGGGACAAAAGCGCGACGCGAGGGAAATGCAAGGCACCGCTTCGGCTGCGCCCCTGGGGTGGCAAGAGCCATGGCCCCCAGAAGCTCGTGTCCGCCAAAGCTTGGGCTGAACGGGTAGTTCCGGGTTTTACCCGATAGACGATCCCGAGGCCCGCAGGCCATGTTGTGGCGGAAGCTCGGGATTGGGGATTCTCATGCAGCCGCGCCAGATCGTTCGGACTACGTCCTTCGGGCCTGACGAGCTAAGGGTAATCTACAAGGCGTACGACGACGCCTGGAGCGAGATCGCCCCGAAGATAGGCACTGATCCAGTCTCCCTTGAGACGGCTCGGATGGCTCTCGCCACGACCGTGCTCACGCTCGCCACAACGGACGCGCTTGCCGCCGGTGGATTGCGAGCCATCGCCGTGATGATGTTCTGCGCCAAATACCGAATTGAAGCCGATCGTGCCGGCTAGGCGCGCATCGGCTGTTCTGGTGGCTGTTGTTTTCCCCTCGCTGCATGGGAGCTACTGCGGGCGCGCTGGGTGGACACGTTCTTCGGGTGGCCGCGGACAGTCTCCTCGCCGATGTCGACAGAGGCATTTCAACGCACGTCACTGTGCGGGATCGTGGCTCCGCTGCGGTGCGCCTATATATCGGCAGTAATTCTTGCCTCGGCGGCTTCGGTGCGCGCCATAGGGGGATCGGTCCTCATGCCAATTGAGCGACAGGAACTCGGCAGCGTGCGTCCGCAGCGAGATTGGACGCGGGCCATTCTGAACGGCTTGCGGCAGCGTTGCCCGGGGTGCGGAGTGGGGCGGCTGTTCGGGCGCTATCTCAAGGTGAACGAGGCGTGCCCCGCCTGCGGCGAAGCCCTGCACCACCACCGTGCGGACGACGCACCGCCTTACTTCACCATCATGGTGGTTGACCACGTCGTCGTGGGGGCCATCCTGCCCGTCGAGCGGGCCTTCATGCCGCCCTTGTGGCTGCATGCGGTGGTGTGGCTGCCGCTGGCCCTGGCGATGTCGCTCTGGCTCCTGCCCCGCATCAAGGGCGGGATCGTCGGATTGCAGTGGGCCCTCTACATGCACGGGTTCGGAGAAGTCACCCGCGGCGCCGTGGCGCCGCAATCCTCCACGCAATGCTGAAGCTATCTCTCCACCTCGCAGGGCCGGCAGGCGACGGGCTGCGGCTCGTCGCGTAGGCGTGCTGCACGTGAGCCGCCTCCGCCGTTCAGGCGCAGACTACTTGGTGAGGCTGTTGAGGGCACCGGAGAACAGCCCGGGGCAGGGTCCGTACGGGCTGCGGTTTGTCGCCGCGCTGGCGTCGAAGGCCTTGTCCTTCCACTGGATCTCGCCGCGGCAGTAGGCCAGATGCAGGCGCTCGCGCTCCTTGGCCGCGGCCTGCTTCTTCAGCTCCGGATCGTTGAGGGCGGCAATATCGTCGCCGCCCGTCTTGCCCGAGCCGGGCTCCGGCAGCCGGGTCACGCTGGGCGGCACCACCAAGGGGGCACGCTCGGCCATCTTGGGATCGCGGCGGTTCTCGTCGAGCGCCGAGCCGCTGATGCCGATCCAGTCGAACACTTTGCCTTCGAGCGCGAGGCTGTCGCAGCCGGCCAGGGCGAGCACAGCAACGCCGAACGCCGCGTAGGCCAGGACAGTCCGGTTTGGGTGCAGCGTAAGCATTGGCGTCATCCCCCGAGTCCACGCCTTCTCAATGGCTTAGAGCGACTTTGCGGCGCGATTGCGACTCAAGCCCAAGGAATCGTACAGAAGACCGCCGACCCCGGCAACTATGGCCGCGTCGGCGATGTTGAACACGTACCAGTAGAAGCCGAAGGCGTGCAGCTGGATGTAGTCGGCCACACCGCCGAGCACCAGCCGGTCGATGGCGTTGCCGACGGCACCGCCCATGATCAGCCCGACGCTCACCGCCGCCAGCCTGGACGAGATGCCGCGGGCGAGCCAGACGGCCAGTGCCAGCACGGCCAGCCCGGCGAAGCCGGCGAGCAGCCATTGTCCGAGCCGGTTGTCGAGCGGCAGCAGGCCGTAGCTGATACCGAGGTTCTTGACGTAGACGAGGTCGAGGAAAGGGGTGACGTAGACGCGCCCCCGCTCCTGGATGCGGAAGACGGCGAGCATCCACCACTTGTGGGCCTGGTCGACGGCGAGCGTGCCGAGCGCGCACCACAGGCCCAGCGGCGACAGCGGCCCCCACAGCCACGATATCGAGCGCGATCCCTGCATTCGGCTCCCCACAGCAGCCTCTCCATGGCGTCACGTCTTGCACGGCGTGTCGACCGTGGGGGTCATACCGGGAACTCGGCAATCAGTCCAATCCGCGGCCGTCAACGTGGGGCGGCGGTGCGGGCGTCGAGCTCGCGTACCGCCGCGGCGTCGCGGGCGGAGAGGTCCGGGAAGTCCGGGTCGCTGCCCACGTCGTCGGTGTAGCGCCAGGAGCGGGCGCAGCGATTGCCGGTGGCCTTCCGCGGTACCACGCCGACGCCCGGTACGTCAGGCAGGGTAAAGGCGCCCTCGCGGGCCTCGCCCTCGACGATCTCGATGCCGGACGTGATGCAGATCTCGGCGAAGTCGATGCCCTCCAGCGCCGACAGCAGCTGCGGGTTGTCGATGAAGACCTGCGGCGACGCCTCCAGGGCCGAGCCGATCCTCTTGTTGGCGCGCTCGATCTCCAGAGCGCCCGTCACCACGCGGCGCACGCGCTTGATGCTCTCCCACTCCTCGGCCAGAGCGTCGTTGCGCCAGGACTTGGACACCTCGGGGAACACCTCAAGGTGCACCGAGCCGTCCTCGGAGGGATAGCGCGCCAGCCATGCTTCCTCGGCGGTGAAGCACAGCAGCGGGGCAAGCCACAGCGTGACGTGGCGGAAGAGCTGCTCGATGGTATCGAGCGCCGCCCGGCGCTTGGGGCTGGAGTACGGCTCGCAGTAGAGCGCGTCCTTGCGGATGTCGAAGTAGAACGCGGACAGGTCCGTGTTCATGAAATGCGAGAGGGAGGCCACGACGCGCTTGTAGTCGTAGTCGGCGTAGGCCTTGCGGATCGTCTCGTCGATCTCCGCCAGCCGGTGCAGCATCAGCTGCTCCAGCTCGGGCAGCGCCGCGGGGGCCAGCTGCTGGCGACCCTCGTAGTGGGCGAGCGTGCCCAGCATCCAGCGCAGCGTGTTGCGGATCTTGCGGTAGGCCTCGATCGAAGACTGCACGATACCGGGGCCGAAGCGGATGTCGTTGGTCGTGTCGGCAGACGCCACCCACAGACGCAAGATGTCGGCGCCGGACTTGGCGATCACCTCCTGTGGCGGGACGACGTTACCCTTGGACTTCGCCATCTTTTCCTCGCCCTTCTCGTCGAGCACGAAGCCGTGGGTGAGCACGACGTCATAGGGGGCGCGCCCGCGCGTGCCGCAGCTCTCCAGGAGGGAGGAGTGGAACCAGCCGCGGTGCTGGTCGGAGCCTTCAAGGTACATGACCGTATCATCGCCGCCGTCGCGCTTGCGGCGGATGCCGGCGAGCTGCGGGAAGTGCTCCGGGTCCTCCAGGGTGAAGGCATGGGTGGAGGCGGAGTCGAACCACACGTCGCAGATGTCCTCGACCTTCTTCCACTCCTTCGTGCTGTAGGCGTTGCCAAGGAACCGTTCGGCGGCGCCCGGCTCGTGCCAGGCGCTGATGCCCTTCTCCTCGATGGCGGAGACGATGCGGCGGTTGACCTCCTCATCCTTCAGGATCTCGTAGGAGCCGTCCGGACTGTCCTTGACGAAGATAGGGATCGGCACGCCCCAGGCGCGCTGGCGCGATAGCACCCAGTCGGGCTTGGCCTCGATCATGCCGGTGATGCGGTTCTGCCCCTGCGGCGGCACCCACTGCGTCTCCGCGATGGCGCGCAGCGCCAGCTGGCGCAGGGTAAAGCCTCCGATGGAGTCGTGCGAGTGCTGCACCGATTCCCCTCCCCCTTGTGGGGAGGGGCTAGGGGTGGGGGGAACCACTCCCTTCGAGATGGGGGATTCCCCCCCACCCTGTCCCTCCCCACAAGGGGGGAGGGGGACGCTGCGGCTCCCGTCTTGCCCCACATGAATGGGTCGGTCCATGGCGATGAACCATTGCGGCGTGTTGCGGAAGATCACTGGCTTCTTGGAGCGCCAGGAGTGCGGGTACTGGTGCTTGAGGCGACCGCGCGCGATCAGCGCGCCGGCCTCGATCAGCGCCTTGATCACAGCGTCGTTGGCGTCGCCCTTGTCGCCCTTCTCGGTGATGACGCGCTTGCCCTCGAAGCCCGGCGCCTCCTTGGTGAACCGGCCGTCGGCATCGACCGTGAAGGGGATGGCGGTGTCGATGTCGCGTGCCGTCAGCGCCGCGGTGCTCGCCATCCAGATCTCGAAGTCCTCGCGGCCGTGGCCGGGTGCGGTGTGCACGAAACCGGTGCCGTCCTCGTCGGTGACGTGGGCGCCGTCGAGCAGAGGAACCGCGAATTGATAGCCGCCGCCGACGCCCTTCAGGGGATGGGCACAAGCGATCTTGGCCAGCACGTCGGGGCGCACGATGCCCTTCGGCTCGAAGGCCTCGACCTTCGCCGCCTTCATGACCGGCTCGGCGAGCTTGTGCGCCAGGATCAGCTTGTCGCCGGGCTTGGCCCAGTTCCCCTCGGGCGCCTTCGTCACCTCGAACAGTCCGTAGGCGATCCTGGAGCTGAAGCTGATCGCCCGGTTGCCCGGCAATGTCCACGGAGTCGTGGTCCAGATGACGACGGCTGCGCCTTCAGGCAGCATCGCGGCCTTGGGAGATTGCACCGGGAACTTCACCCAGACGGTGTCGCTGGTGAACTCCTGGTACTCGATCTCGGCCTCGGCGAGCGCGGTCTTCTCCACCACGCTCCACATCACCGGCTTGGAGCCGCGGTAGAGCTGGCCGGTGGCCACGAACTTCATCATCTCGCGCGCGATCTGCGCCTCGGCGGCCGGCGCCATCGTCGTGTAGGGATGCGCCCAGTCGCCCTCCACGCCGAGCCGCTTGAACTCCTCGCGCTGAATGTCGATCCACCGCTGTGCGAAGGCGCGGCACTCGGCGATCAGCTCCAGGACCGGCACGTCCTCCTTGCGCTTGCCCTTGGCGCGGTAGGCCTGCTCGATCTGCCACTCGATGGGCAGGCCGTGGCAGTCCCACCCCGGCACGTAGTTGGAATCGTAGCCCAGCATCTGCTGGCCGCGGGTCACCATGTCCTTGAGGATCTTGTTGAGCGCGGTGCCGATGTGGATGTTGCCGTTGGCATAGGGCGGGCCGTCGTGGAGGATGAACTTCGGCCGGCCCTTGGCGGCCTCGCGCAGCCGCCGGTACATGCCGAGGCCGGCCCAGCGCTTGAGCAGCCGGGGCTCAAGCTCCGGCAGGCCGGCCTTCATGGGGAACGAGGTCTTCGGCAGGAACAGGGTCTCGCTCCAGTCGCGCGTGGCGGGAGCGGCAGGTTTGTTGGAGGTCATGAGAGTGCCGTCTGCAAAAGCTGGATGAAGCTGAGAAGCGGGTACGCGCCAATGCGGGTGTGCCCCGGCGCCCTTAGGCGGCGGGGCCTATAATTCGTCTCAGCTCGGGCTTCGATGGCGACATGGGGCGCTGTTGTAAGGCAATAGGGCAGTAAGGCAATAGGGCATAGGTGGTTGAGCCAAATTCCGACTGCCCTACTGCCTTATTGCCTTACTGCCCTGGCTGCTGCCCTACTTTACCGGCTTCGCTGGCGCGGCACCGAGAATGGCCTGCGCCTTGGCGCAGTCCCTGGCGACCTGCTCCTTGAGCGCCTCGACCGAGGCGAACTTTGTGTCGGCGCGCACGTAGTCCACGAACTCGACCGCGATCTCGCGGCCATAGAGGTCGCCGTCGAAACCGAGCAGGAACACCTCCAGCATCGGCGCCCCATCGTCGAAGGTGGGGCGGGTGCCGAGATAGGCCGCTCCGCCATAGGTCTCGCCATCGACATGCACGCGGGCCGCGTAGATGCCGTGGGCCAAGGCTGTGCCGGGCGCCAGGGCGATATTGGCGGTAGGGAAGCCCAGCCCCGTGCCGCGCTTGAAGCCGCCGATCACCTCGCCCGACACCCGCCACCAGTGGCCCAGCATCTGTGCCGCGCCCGCCACGTCGCCCTGGGCCAACTCGGCGCGGATGGCGTTGGAGGAGAACACCTCGCCCGCCTCCGCCACCTGCGCCACCACCGTCACGCCGAAGCCCAGCGCCTCGCCGGCACGCCGCATCGTCTCAGGGTCGCCGGCCCGCGCCTTGCCGAAGCGGAAATCGTAGCCGATCACGATGTGCCGGGCCGCCAGGGCGCCAATGACGATCTGCTCGATGAAGTCCTGCGCGGTCAGTCCGGCCAGCGCCGCGTCGAACTTTAGGACCACGGCCGCGTCGAGGCCGAATTGCTCCAACAGCTCCAGCTTGCGCTGGAGAGGTGTCAGTCGGAAGTGCGGCTTGTCGGGCTGAAAGAACTCGCGCGGGTGCGGCTCGAACAGAATGACGCCCGCCGGTACGCCCGGCTCCCCCGCCTGCTTTCTCGTGGCCCGCAGCAGCGCCTGGTGCCCGCGGTGCACACCGTCGAAATTGCCGATCGCGTACGCACCCCCGCGGGCGCGGGCCGGCACGTCGCTGGTTCCATGGACGACGATCATCTCAGGTTTCAGGGATTAGGGACTAGGGATCAGGTGGTCAAGCTCACGGAGCCAGGAGGGATCGGAGGCCGTCTCCCTAATCCCTGAAACCTAGAACCTGATCCCTGCCTCCGGGCATCAGCACTGCGCCATGTCGATGCAGGTATGCATGTACTGGTTGATGGCGGTGACGACGGAGCTGGAGACCTTGTCGCGCCACTGGTCGGAGTTGAGCTGCTCGGCGTCCTGGTGATTGGTGATGTAGCCGAGCTCCAGCAGGATCGCAGGCACCTTGGCGGTCTTGAGCACCACGAAAGCGGCGCCGCGGTCCGGGTTCTCCATCAGGTTGGTGGAGCTGCCGACGAAGTCGATGACCGAGCGGGCGAACACACTGGTGCGGACCTGGTTGCGCTCGATCAGGTCGCGGGCCTTCTCGGCGAGGATGCCGCGCAGCGCGTCGACGTCCGCGTCCACCTGCTTGGCAAGCGCCACCTGCTTGCCGGAGAGCACCGAGTCGCGCATCTCGGCCTCCGCCGAGCGGCGCAGGACGTCTGCAACCTGCGGGCGCAGGGAATAGATGGTGGCGCCGCGGGCGCTGGCCCGGTCGGTGTAGTCGGCGTGGATGGCGATGAACAGGGCCGCCTGGTTGCGCTCGGCGAAGCTGCGGCGCTCGTCGAGCGGGATGAACACGTCGCTGTCGCGCGTCATCATCACCTTGTAGGCGCCGGTGGCCGCCAGCTTGTCGCGCAGCTTCAGGCTGAAGGAGAGCACTATGTCCTTCTCGACCGTGCCGAACTTGCGGGCGCCGGAATCCTCGCCGCCGTGACCGGGATCGACGACGATCACCGGCTTGAACGAGCCTGAGGCGCGCCGCTGGGCGGGCTTGGGGAGGGGCGGCTGCAGCCCGGCGCTGCCTGTGGGGCGCGCCTCGGTTGCGCCCGCCGCCGTCACCTCGGCGGCGGCGACGATGTCGAGCACCAGCCGGTCCGAGGTGCCGTCCGGCGCCTTCTCGACGACCGATTTCTCGATCACCACCGGGCCGGTGACATCGATCACCACCCGCACTCGGCCGGGCGCCGATAGGCCGTGGTGGAAGGACTTCACCACCCCGACAGGCGTTCGGCCCGGGGGATTCGGCAAGTCCAGCCGCATCTGTGGCAGGTCGATGAGGATGCGATTCGGATTGACGAGTGCCGAGATCTTGACGTCCCTTGCCTCCGCCGCGCGCTCCAGTCCAACGATGAACCGGGTCCGGGTGCTACCGGCCTCGGGCGTGGCCGCTTTGGACGCTGCCGCCGCTTTGGCGGGAGTGGCGGGCGACCGCAGACCAGCCTGCTGGGCCGATGCCGCCGAGGCGAGCAGCGTGAGAGATACAACGAGAAGTGGCATCCAGCGTGCGCCGGATGTCCTGCCAGTTGCCATGCCTCTGGACCCCCGGGCTCGCGCCCCACGAACGACGTGATCGCCTGTGGAATACTTGTGGATAATGGCATTTTCCGGGTCACCATCAACAGCGTTCAATAGCATGTCAACATTAATTATTCTCCGACGGCGCGGAGTCGGGGCAACAGTCCGTTCGTCCCGACCTAACTCCCGAGCAGGCGCGCGTAGCCCTGCTCCAGGATCTCGTCGAGGGTGTTCCGATAGCCCAGGGCGGCAGCGCGGACCAAGGGGACCTCGCCCATCTCCAGGCCTGCGAAATCGTTGCGCTTCACATAGGCGATGGGTGCGCTGACCGGGACGAAGGCGGCGCGTTGCTTGTGCAGCGTGGTGATGAGGCCGCGCATCTGGCCGGCAGGGCCGAGCTGCGAGACCATCACCATCCGCATGGCGCCCTTGGTCAGCGAGACGAGGTGGATGTAGGACGACGAAGTCGGGATATAGACCCGGCCGCGGTGCAAGAACGTCTTGTCGGGGCGGTCGCGCTCCTGAAACAGGAGGCTCGGCCATTCGTCGTCCCAAGCGATGTCGGTGCGGTAGGCCATGACGCCGCCTGGCACCGAGAAGGACGGGCGCAGGGTCAGATAGCTGCCGATGTAGTGATCCACCCCGGCGCGGGTGTAAGCGCCCATGTACTCGGGCGCCGCGCGGCCCTCCACGCCCCCGTTCGGGTCCGGAGCGTCGCGGGCGGGGTGCGGCGGCTTGCCCGCCAGGGCGGCCTTCACTCGGTCGAAGTCGAGGCCCAGTACCATGCAGACGTCGAACAGGGTCTGGTCGCGCACCGGGCGGCCGGCCAGCAGGTTCTGGATGGTCTTCTCGTGGATGTCGGCGGCGTCGGCCAACTCGGCCTGAGTCATCTTCTTCTCGATCATCGCCGTCTTGATGAGCGAGAGCGCCATGGAATCCTTGAGGGAATGCTTGCCGTCCATGCGCATGGTGCGCCGATGTCGCGAAAATGGTGACCGAGGGCCTTGAGCCTAGCCGAAAGCACAAGCGGGCGGGAGGGGCAACGGACCACGCGAGGAGACTGACCGAGGCTGCCCCCTCGCGGTGTCAGCGCGACAGGGCGACCGCCCCCCACAGGAGGATCACCCCGGCGCCTGCCAGCAGCAGGTCCATAAGCAAGCGGAACTGCTCGGCGTCGAGACGCAGGACGAAGCCCTTGGCCATGCGGGACCCCGCCATCAGCGAGGCCCCTACGATTAGCCCGCGCACCACCGTCTCGGGCGGCAGGGCGTCGAAGCGCTGGAACACCACCGCCTTGGTGAGGCCGATGGCCATGGAGCCCAGAGCCTCGGTCGCCAGATAGGCGCCCTTGACCAGCCCGTAGGCCAGGAAGAACGGGGTGTTGATCGGGCCGGTAGATGCAACCATGCCGGACAGGAATCCGATGCCGGCCCCCACCAGCGTCAGATGCCACGCCTTGGTCCGCAGGCCACGCGCCTGCAGCCAGCGGCGGGCGGGGACCATCAGGATGAACATGGCGCCCAGGATGCTCTCCACCACCCGTGGGTCGAGGATGAGCAGCGTGCGCGCACCCAGCCCGGCGGCCGGCACGGCGGTGACGCAGTAGTACGCGTTGGCGCGCCAGTCCACCTCGCGCCACCACACCAGCACGCGCGCGAGATTGGCCATCAGTGCCGCAATGGCCATGATCGGCACCGCCTCGTGCGGACCGAAGCTGAGCATGAGCGCCGGCATCAGCATGATCGAGGCGCCGAACCCGACGATGCCGGAGAGCGTGCCCGCGACCAGCCCAAGCCCCAGCACCGCCAGCCAGATCATGGGCGACGCTGGCGTCGGCAGAGGGGGACTGGGAGCCGCATTTTATCGTCCTTCGCTGGAGCCCCTGGAACCCGATGCGGGCCCCATGCGTTGTAATTAGCTCTTAGTTTGCCCTGCGCGCACCAGAGGGGGTTATTTTTGCATACAACGCTGACGGGCGCCGACGCCGAGTTGCGCGCGCTCCTCCAAGCCCTGAACGGCCTGAACGACGGCGATGGCTCTGTGCGGTTGCCAGAGGACTGGACCGGCACCGTGGGCGAGGTTGCCAGAATTTTCAATCGGATGATGGCCAGGGAGCGGGCGGCCAACGGCGGCCGGGCGCGTCGCAGGGCCTATCCGCGGCTGGGACGCAGCGGGGCGGCGCTGAGCACCGATCAGACCCTGGTGCTGCTCAATGCGCTCCTGGCGGTGAGGCGGGGCGACGACAAGGCGAGGTTGCCGCTCGACTGGCCGGACTTGGCGGGCAAGGTCGCCGATGCCTTCAACGACCTGGTGGAGCTGAACGCCCGCAAGCGCCTGGAGCTGGCTCGGCTGAGCCGGGT
>Ga0268265_10000606_pt1 | contig 35982 bp, 38 predicted proteins | sample KBSSwiS52_FD_190355 | JGI IMG/M metagenome (GOLD analysis project Ga0268265, IMG submission 190355) | Switchgrass rhizosphere microbial communities from Kellogg Biological Station, Michigan, USA - KBS Switchgrass S5-2 (SPAdes) (version 2) | ecosystem: Host-associated > Plants > Roots >...
GTTCGCACGAAGTGGTGAAATTGCCGTTCGATATCTTCGACGATCTAGAGGCTATCGAACGGCAATTTCACCACTTCGTGCGAACTGTGCCGAAATCGGGGAAGGTCGTCGCCAACGGTGCCGACGAAAGTGTGAAGCGAGTGCTCGCCTTGGGATGCTGGACGCCGGTGGACGCGTTCGGCGTGGCGGCGGGGTGGCAGGCGGGCGAGCCCGACCCGGCCGGCAACTTCGAGGTTGCGTTGGGGGGAAAACCGGTTGGGCGTGTCCGCTGGTCGTTGCTGGGGGCGCATAACCGCATGAACGCCCTGGCGGCGCTGGCCGCCGCGCACCATGTCGGCGTCGAGCCTGCGGCCGGCATCGAGGCGCTCGCCAGCTTCGGCGGCGTGCGTCGGCGCATGCAGGTGCGCGGGGAGGCGAAGGGAGTGACCGTCTACGACGACTTCGCACATCACCCGACGGCGATTCGCACCACGCTCGAGGGCCTGCGCCAGCGTGTGGGTAGCGCACGCATCCTCGCGGTGCTCGAGCCGCGCTCCAACACCATGAAGCGCGGGGTCATGAAGGACGCGCTTCCGCCCAGCCTTGCCCAGGCGGATCGCATCTATGTCTACACCTCGGGCCTGGGATGGGATGCGCCCTCCCTGTTTGCGCTGCTCGGCGCGCGCGTACGTTGCGAAGAAGATCTCGGCGCCCTGGTCGGCGCGATAGTCGCCGAGGCGAGGGCAGGGGACCATATCCTCGTCATGTCCAACGGCGGCTTCGGCGGCATCCACAGCAAACTGCTTGATCGTCTATCTGCACGGGTTTAACTCTTCGCCTCAGTCCCATAAGGCTCGGGTGATGCAGCGCTTCATGGCAGAGCGCGGGCTGGCGGCCGCGTACGCCTGCCCGGCGTTGCCGCCGGTGGCGAGTGATGCGATCTCCGTGGTGGAGAAGGACTACGTCAAGAAGGACACCTGCTTCATCGGGTCATCGCTCGGCGGCTTCTACGCCACCTACCTGGCAGAGAAGCATGGGCTGAAGGCGGTGCTGATCAACCCCGCGATCGATCCCCACATCGGCCTGCGCGCCTACCTCGGGCCGCAGAATAACCTGCACACCGGCGAGCCCTACGAGCTGACCGAGGCGCACCTGCGCGAGTGGGAAAAGCTGTACCTGCCGCGCATTACCCCGAAGCGCTACCTGTTGATCGTCGAGACCGGCGACGAGGTGCTCGACTACGGGCAAGCGGTCACGCGCTACGCCGGCGCCGAGCAGGTGGTGATCGCCGGCGGCGACCACAGCCTGCAGAGCTTCCCGCAGCATCTGCCGCGCATACTCGAGTTCTCGCGTGCAACTGCTCTATGAGGAAGACGGCGAGCTGAAGGTCGGCGCGGTGCTCGAGCGCGCGCCGGCCTCGTACCACGTCGAAAGCCCCCACGGCCGGCGCTCGAAGATCAAGGCGGCGAACGTGCTGCTGTCGTTCGAGCGGCCGCCGGCCGCCGAGCTGCTCGCCGCAGCGGGCAAGTTCGCCGGCGAGCTCGAGGTCGGCTTCTTGTGGGAGTGCAGCGGCGCGCGCGAGTTCGGCTTCGAGGAGCTGGCGCGCGAGTACGTCGGGCGCGAGCCGACGCCGGTCGAGGCTGCCGGCGTGCTGATGAAGCTGCACGCCGCGCCGATGTATTTCTACCGGCGGGGCAGGGGTCGTTTCCAGGCCGCGCCCGAGGCGACGCTCAAGCTCGCGCTCGCCGCGGCGGAGAAAAAGAAGCGCGTTCAGGAGCAGGTGGCCGCCTGGGCCGACGCGCTGGCGCGCGGCGAGTGCCCGCCGGAGATCGCGGCGCTGCAGGACGAGTTGCTCTATGCACCCGATCGCAACAAACCGCAAACCAAGGCGCTCGAGCAGGCGTGCGCACAGACCGGCCTCACCCCGCCGAAGCTGTTTGCGCGCTGCGGACGACTGGGCGACAACCACGAATTCCACCTCAAGCGCTTCCTGCACGAATTCTTTCCCGGCGGCGCGGCATTCCCGGCGCACGAACTCCCGGGATTGCCCGACGACCTGCCGCGGGCGCCGGTCGCCGCGTTCAGCCTGGACGACATCGGCACTACCGAAATCGACGATGCCTTCTCGGTCCAGCGCCTGGCCGACGGCGTGCGCGTAGGAATTCATATCTCGGCGCCGGCGCTTGGCTTCGCGCCGGGTTCGCCGCTCGACGCGCTTGCGCGCGAGCGCCTGTCGACGGCCTACATGCCGGGCCGCAAGTTCACCATGCTGCCCGAGGACGTGATCGCCCGCTTCTCGCTCGACCACGGCGGCGAGCTGCCCGTGGTGTCGCTCTACCTGGATATCGACGAGCAGCACGGCGTGCGCGGCCGCCACAGCCGCGTCGAGCGCGTGCCGATCGTCGCCAACCTGCGCCACGCGCAGTACGACGCGCTGAACGAAGCCTTCGAGAAGGGCGAGACCCGCGGGCTTGCGCACGAGGACGAGCTGCGCACGCTCTGGCGCGTCGCGCTCGCGCTGGAGGCGAAGCGCGGGCGGCCGAGCGCGGGCGCCTCGCTCGATTACACGTTCTACGTCGAGAACGACCGCGTGCGCATCGTGCCGCGCAAGCGCGGTGCACCCCTCGACAAGCTGGTGTCCGAAATGATGATCGTCGCCAACTCGGCGTGGGGCGAGCTGCTGGCGGAGCGCGATGTGGCGGCGATCTATCGCGTTCAGTCCACCGGCAAGGTGCGCTTCAGCGTGCACGCCGAGGCGCATGAGGGTCTCGGCGTTTCGGCCTATGCATGGATGAGCTCGCCGCTGCGGCGCTACGTCGACCTCATGAACCAGTGGCAGCTCGCCGCCAGTCTGGCCGGCAACAAGCCGCCCTTCACCCGCACCTCCGATGCCCTGCTCGCTGCATTGCGCGCGTTCGAGGTCACCTACGCCCGCTACGACGAGTACCAGCGCGCGATGGAAACCTACTGGAGCCTGCGCTGGCTGCTGCAGGAAGAAGCAAAGACGATCGACGCCACGGTGTTGCGCGACAATCTCGTGCGCGTGGAGGGGCTGCCGCTGGTAACGCGCGTGAGCTCGCTGCCGGTGCTGGAACCGGGAATTCGAGTGCGGCTCGAGGTTTCCGGCGCCGACTTGATCGAGCGTACCCTCTCGTGCACTTATAAAGAGACGTTGGGGGCGGGCACGGCGGTGCAGGATGTCACAGAGGACGCTGGTCAAAAAGCCTAAAATATGAAAGGCTTGTAGGACTAACGTGAGACTGCACTTCATCTTCGGCTCGAGGGACCGGGTGCTGGGGGCGGCAATCGGCTTGTCGCTTGCCCTGCATGCGGGCCTGCTGTCGATGCACTTCAAGTTTCCCGACGGCATGCGCTGGAAGACGGCGAACAACCCGCTCGAGGTGGTGCTGGTCAACGCGAAAACGAAGGAGCGGCCAGCCAAGGCGGAGGCGCTGGCGCAGGCAAACCTCGACCGCGGCGGCACCGTGGAGGAGGACCGGCGCGCGAAGACGCCGCTTCCGGTCACCGAGCCGCGCAAGCCCGGCAAGGACCTCGCGGAAGCGCAGCGCCGGCAACGCAGCCTCGAAGCCCAGCAGGCGGAGCTCCTTGCCAAGGCGCGCGATGCGCAGAGCCGCATGCCGGCGAGCACGCAGCGTCAGCCCGAGATCGACAATCCAGGCGCCCAGCCGACCGGGCGCGACCTCGCCGATCTGGCGCTGGCGGCGATGCGGCTGCAGGCGCAGATCGACCGCCAGGTCGAGGCATACCAGAAGCGCCCGCGCAAGAAGTTCATCGGCGCCAACGTCGCCGAGTACCGCTTCGCGCAGTACGAAGAGGATTGGCGCGTGAAGGTCGAGCGCGTGGGCACGCTCAACTACCCGGCCGAAGCGCGCGGCCGGGTCTACGGCAATCTGCGGCTCACGGTCACCATCCGCCCCGACGGCAACGTCGAGTCGATCGAGCTCGACCGTTCGTCCGGCCTCAAGGTGCTGGATGCGGCGGCGTTCAAGATCGTGCGCATGGCAGGGCCGTTCGCCGCGTTCCCTCCCGATATCCGGCGCGACACCGACCTCTTGGTCATCACGCGAACTTGGTTCTTCGGCCAGGGCGACAAGATCTGGACTGAATAGATCCATGAGCGACCGGTACGCGCTCGTCGGCAACCCGGTCGCGCATTCCAAGTCGCCCTGGATCCACGCCGAGTTCGCGCGTGCCACTTCCCAGGATCTCGAGTACGGCCTGCTGGAGTCGCCGCTCGAAGGCTTTGCCGCCGCAGTGCAACGCTTTCGCGCCGCGGGTGGCAAGGGTCTCAACGTCACACTGCCGTTCAAGCAGGAAGCCTTCGGGCTTTGCCGCACGGTAAGCGAGCGAGCGCGCCGCGCGCAGGCGGTCAATACGCTGGTTCTCGAGACCGGCTTCGGCGACAACACCGACGGCATCGGCTTGGTGCGCGATCTGTCGCAGAACCTCAATTACCCATTCCGGAACGTGCTCCTGCTCGGAGCAGGAGGCGCTGCGCAGGGCGTGATCGGGCCCCTGCTCGAGGCTGGAGCGGCGCGCGTCGTCATCGCCAACCGGACGGCAGCGAAGGCCAAAACCCTCGCAGAGCGTTTTCCGGGCGCGTCGGGACAGGGCTATGAGGGGCTGGACGGCGAATTCGATCTCGTCGTCAATGCGACCTCCGCCGGTCTCGCCGACGCGGCGCCGCTGTTGCCGCCGGGGGTGCTGCGCGGCGGCGTCCTCGCCTATGACATGGTGTACGGACGCGAAACGCCGTTCCTGGCCGAGGCGAAAAAAGCCGGGGCACGAACCTCCGACGGTCTCGGCATGCTGGTCGAGCAGGCGGCCGAATCCTTCTTCATCTGGCGCGGGGTGCGCCCGCAGACGCGCCCGGTGCTCGCCCGGCTGCGTGGCGCGTAGGCGCTCCCGCTTCTTCGCCTTCGTCGCGAAGGCGCTCGCCTACACGCTGGGCGCGGCGCTGCTGATGGTGATCGGCGTACAGCTATGGTTCGCGAGCCACATCGTCTACTGGAGCTCGTACAACCCGTCTTCGACCGCGTTCATGGACCGCTACCTGGAAAAGCCCGGCGCGAAGATTCGCCACACCTGGGTGCCGTACAGCCGGATCTCGGAGCACTTGAAACGCGCGGTCGTCGCCGCCGAAGACGCCAAGTTCCTCGACCACGAAGGCTTCGACTGGGAGGCGATCCAGAAGGCGAGGCAGAAGAACGAGGAGCAGGGCAGAGTCGTGGCTGGGGCGTCGACCATTACCCAGCAGCTCTCGAAGAACTTGTTCCTGTCCGGCAGCCGCTCCTGGCTGCGCAAGGCCCAGGAGGCAGCGATCACCTGGATGATGGAGCGCACGCTTTCCAAGCGCCGCATCCTCGAGATCTACCTCAACGTCGCGGAGTGGGGCGAGGGCGTGTTCGGCGCCGAAGCTGCGGCGCGCTACCACTTCGGCGTACCCGCTTCGACCCTGAACCCGGAGCAGGGCGCCTACCTCGCTGCCATCCTGCCAAGCCCGCGGAAGTACGATCGGGGCCGCGAAACACCGTACATCAGGGGCCGCATGGCGACTATCTCGGCGCGCATGAACGCCGCGCAAATACCGTGACGCATCTTCCATGAACGACGCGCCGGCACGGCTAGAGCTCAGGACCTGCAGCAGAACCTGCGCGAGGTGCAGGGGCTGCTGCACAAGCACAAGGTGGTGGAGAGCCTGGTCGAGCGCCAGGAGATGCCCAAGCACGACCTGGTCGAGAAGCTGGTGCACAAGCAGCATTTGACCGAGCTGCGCAGCCGGCTGGACGCGCTGCACGCGGCGGATATCGCCGCGATCCTGGAAGCGCTGCCGCTCGAAGAGCGCGCGGTGGTGTGGGACCTGGTCAAGGCCGACCGCGACGGGGAGATCCTGGTCGAGGTCTCCGACGCGGTGCGCGAGACGCTGATCGAGGCGATGGACCGGCGCGAGCTGGTGGCTGCGGCCGAGACGCTGGAGGCCGACGAGCTCGCGGACATCGCCCCCGACCTGCCGCCGGCGGTCATCGAGGAGGTGGTGCAGGCGCTGCCGCTGGAAGAGCGCGAGCGCCTGCGCGCGGCATTGTCCTACCCGGAGGGCGCGGTGGGAGCGCTGATGGATTTCGATCACATCGCGGTGCGCGAGGATGTGACGCTCGAGGCGGCGACGCGCTATCTGCGGCGCATGGACGAGCTGCCCGACCACACCGATCAGCTGTTCGTGGTCGATCGCGAACAGGTGCTCAGGGGCACGCTGCCGCTCGCGCGCCTGATCGTTTCGGATCTCGACCGCGAGGTGCGCCAGGTGATGGTGGCGGAGAGCGTGAAGCTCCATCCCCAGGACCGCGCCGAGGACGCGGCGAGCGCTTTCGAGCGCTACGACCTGGTGTCGGCGCCGGTGGTGGACGCCGCGGGCAGGCTCACCGGGCGCCTGACGGTCAACGCCGTGGTCGACTACATCCGCGAAGCGAGCGCCGAGACACAGCTGGCCGAAGCCGGCCTGAGCCAGGAAGAAGACGTGTTCGCGCCGGTGCTCGACAGCTTCAAGAACCGCTGGGCATGGCTGGCGATCAACCTGGTGACGGCGTTCATCGCCTCGCGCGTGATCGGCGTGTTCGAGAACTCGATCGCGCAGCTAGTGGCGCTCGCCGCGCTGATGCCCATCGTCGCCGGGATCGGCGGCAATTCCGGCAACCAGACGATCACGATGATCGTGCGCGCGCTCGCGCTCGGCCAGATCCAGGCACCCTACTGGGTGAAACTGCTCCGCAAGGAGATGGGCCTGGCGCTGCTGAACGGAGCAGTGTGGGGAACGCTGCTCGGCGCGATCGCCTACGCGTTCTACGGCAATGTCGCGCTGAGCGGCGTGATGGCGCTCGCCATGATCCTCAACCTGCTGCTCGCGGCGCTGATGGGCGTGGCCATCCCCTGGCTGCGCTCGCACTTCGGCCGGGACCCCGCGGTCGGCTCTTCGGTGCTGATCACGGCTTGCACCGATTCCGGCGGCTTCTTCATCTTCCTGGGCCTGGCCACGATCTTCCTCGTTTGAGGATGGCGGTCAGATTTTCTTGAAAGATGCTCTCGCGGCGGCGAGCGTCGCGTCGATCTCGGGCGCGCCGTGCGCCGCCGACACGAAGCCCGCCTCATATGCCGACGGGGCAAGATACACACCATGCGTGAGCATTTCGTGAAAGAAGCGGTTGAAACGCTCGCGGTCACATTGCATGACCTCGGCAAAGCTGGTCGGCGCTTTTTCGCGGAAGTACACGCCGAACATGCTGCCGATCGATTGGGCGGAGAATCCTTTTCCGCCTTCCGCAGCTAGGCGCTCGACCAACTGGCGTGTAGTGGCCGCCACCTTCTCGTGGAAGCCTTTGGCGGAAACGATCTTCAGCGTCGCAAGTCCGGCGGCTACGGCGATCGGATTGCCCGATAGCGTCCCCGCCTGGTACACCGGCCCGAGCGGCGCGATCTTCTCCATGATGTCGCGCCGGCCGCCGAACGCGCCAAGCGGCAAGCCGCCGCCGATTACCTTGCCGAGCGTAGTGAGGTCGGGGTTGACGCCGTAATGCGCCTGCGCGCCGCCGGGCGCGACGCGAAAGCCGGTCATCACTTCGTCCAGGATCAGCACTGCGCCGTGCTTCGTGCATTGCTCGCGCAGCGTTTCGAGGAAGCCGGGCACCGGCAGCACCAGGTTCATGTTTCCGGCTACCGGCTCGACGATCACGCACGCGGTCTTGGAACCGTGGGTGGCGAAGAAAGCCTTCAACGCAGGAAGATCGTTGTAGGCGAGCACCACGGTTTGCCCCGCGATTTCAGGCGGCACCCCAGCCGAGCTCGGATTGCCGAAGGTGAGGGCGCCAGAACCGGCCTTCACCAGCAGCGAATCGGCGTGGCCGTGGTAGCAGCCCTCGAACTTCACGATCAGGCTGCGGCCGGTGAAGCCGCGCGCGAGACGCAGCGCGCTCATCGTCGCCTCGGTGCCGGAAGACACCAGCCGCACCAGGTCCATGGACGGCACCAGCCGGCACAGCAGCTCGGCGAGCTCGATCTCGGCCTCGGTGGGCGCGCCGAAAGAAAGCGCGCGCGAAGCAGCCTCCTGCACCGCTTCCACCACTGCCGGATGGCCGTGGCCGGCGAGCATCGGGCCCCAGGAGCCCACGTAGTCGACATAGCGCGCGCCGTCAGCGTCCCATAGGTAGGCGCCGGAAGCGCGCTCGAAGAACACCGGGGTACCGCCGACCGCGCGGAAAGCGCGCACCGGCGAATTGACGCCGCCCGGGATGCGGGCCTGCGCGCGCTCGAACAGCTGACGGCTTTTTTTCATAGGAAGAGCTTGCGGTATTCCGCGGCGCGCAGGGCAATATCCGGCGCGTCGAACAAGTCGGAGATTACCGCGAGCAGGTCGGCGCCGGCGGCGATGAGCTGCGGCGCGTTCCCGAGCGTGATGCCGCCGATGGCGCAGAGCGGGACGCCGAGCTTGCTCTGGAACAGGGACAGGGGCGCGCGCACCGCGCCGGGCTTGGTGGGCGAGGGAAATACGCTGCCGAAAGCCACGTAGTTCGCGCCGGCGCGGATCGCGGCCTTCGCCGCTTCGAGGTCGGCATAGCACGAAGCGCCCAGGATCTTCCCGGGGAGCTTCGCGCGCGCAGTCGCGAGATCTGCGTCCTCCTTGCCGAGATGCACACCGTTCGCGGCGACCGAGGCCGCGATTTCCACGTCGTCGTTGACGATGAACGGCACGCCGTAGCCACGCGCGAGCGGCGCGAGCTCGCGCGCCTGAAGCAGGCGCTTGTCCTTCGAGATGATCTTGTTGCGATATTGCAGCAGCGCGACGCCGGCCTTGAGCGCCTGCTCTACCTTGGCGAGGAGCGCCGCGGTGTCGGCCATGTCGGGCGTGATGGCGTAGAGGCCGCGCATCATGGACGGAAAAACCGGTTCGGCAGCATCTGGCCGGCGCCGCTCTTGAACCCGGCGGCGAGCGCTTTCCAGGTGTAGTCCTGCGCCTCGCGCACTGCGTCGGGCACCGCGCGCCCTTTGGCGAGCAGGGCCGCCACCGCCGAAGCGAGCGTGCAGCCCGAACCGTGATAGCTCCCCGGTAATCGTTTCCAGCGGTCCTCGCGCACCAGGCCGCCACGGTCGTAGAGGCGGTTGATCACTTCTGCGGTGTCGTCATGCGTTCCGGTGACCAGCACATAGCGCGCGCCGGCGTCCAGCATGCGCTGCGCGCCGCCGAGTTGTTTGGCCTCCAATGTATTGGGCGTGAGCACCGTGGTCAGCGGTATCAGTGCTTCGACGAGCGCGACGCGCACCGCATCGCTCGCCAGCGTGTCGCCTCGTCCCGAGGCAAGCACGGGGTCCAGCACCAAAGGGACATTCTTATGCCGGGCGACGATCGCCGCCACCGCGCGTACGTTGTCGGGCGAGGCGAGCACGCCGGCTTTGAACGCCGCGACCTTGCTTTCCGCGAGCAGCGCGTTCGCCTGGCGCGTCAGCAGAGCGCCCGCGACGGGCTCGAGCGACTCCACGCCCCGGGTGTCCTGCACCGTGAGGCCGGTGACGACGGACAGCGGATGGCAACCGAGCGCCGCCAGCGTGAGCAGATCGGCCTGCAGGCCCGCCCCGCCGGTGGGATCGGACGCCGCGAACGTGAGAACGATCGGTGGCATGAGTTAATATCCGGGCCAATTTTATGACCGAGAGCCAAGTTCAATTCAAGACGTGGATGTGCCTTATCTGCGGCTTCGTCTACGACGAAGCCGCGGGGCTGCCCGACGAGGGCATCGCGCCGGGCACGCGCTGGGAGGACGTGCCGATGAACTGGACCTGTCCGGAATGCGGCGCCCGCAAGGAAGACTTCGAGATGGTCGAGATCTAGGAGAACCCCCGAACCTTTCCGGGACCCTGCGCCCCAACCCCCATTGCGGGTAAAATAAGGAGTGGGCGCATGTCCACGGTAAATCTCACGCATCACTTCCTCATCGCCATGCCCAGCATGGCGGATCCGTACTTCGCAAAGACGCTCACCTACATCTGCGAGCACAACGACCAGGGCGCGCTCGGCCTGGTCGTCAACCGCCCGATCGACATGACGCTGCAGGAGCTGTTCAAGCGTCTGTCGCTCAAGCTCGGCGATGCCGGGCGCCACCACGCGCCGATCTACTTCGGCGGTCCGGTGCAGACCGATCGCGGCTTCGTGCTGCATGCGCCGGCGGGCAACTGGCAATCGACCCTGCGCGTGCGCGACGTCATCGGGCTCACCACGTCCAAGGACATTCTCGAGGCGGTGGCACGCGGCGAAGGCCCCGCGCGCATGCTGGTGACGCTCGGCTACGCCGGCTGGTCGCCCGGGCAGCTCGAGCACGAGCTGTCGCAGAACGCCTGGCTTACCGTGGAAGCGCGCGACGGCATCATCTTCGAGACGCCGTCGGAAGAGCGCCTGCCGGCGGCGATGGAGCTCCTCGGCCTGGACTATGCGAGGTTGCAGGATGAAGCAGGACATGCCTAGCGGCACTGTCCTCGCCTTCGATTTCGGGTTAAAGCGTATCGGCGTTGCAGTGGGCGAGCCGGAGCTCGGGACCGCGCATCCGCTGCCGGCGGTTTCGCAGTTCACGGAGATCGAGGGTCTGGTCAAAGAGTGGAAGCCGGCAGCGCTGGTGGTCGGGTTGCCGACTTCCGCCAAAGGCGAGCCGCACAAGATGACCCGGCAGGCCGAAGACTTCGCGCGCCGCCTCGAGCGGCGCTTCAAGCTGCCGGTGGCGCGCGTCGACGAGCGCTATACGTCGGTCGAGGCCGAGTCCAAGTTGAAGGGCTTGAAGAACAAGGCGGTGGACTCGGTGGCGGCGCAGCTCATATTGGAGCAGTACTTTGCTGAAGCTGCCTGAGGCCGAGCGACTCTGCGAGCAGCTCGCGGCCGAGCTCAGGCCGCGCGTCGGGCCGAAAAGCGCGATGGTCGGGCTCTATACCGGCGGGGCGTGGCTCGCCGAGCGCCTGCACCCGATGCTCGGCCTGAAGACGCCGCTCGGGCTGATGGACATCGCGTTCTACCGCGACGACTACGCCGCGCGCGGCCTGAAGCACGACCCCAAGCGCACCAAGATCCCGTTCGACGTGAACGGCAGCGAGCTCTTGCTGGTCGACGACGTGCTCTACAGCGGCCGCACGATTCGCGCGGCGATGAACGAGCTGTTCGACTACGGCCGTCCGGCCAGCATCTCGCTGGTGGTGCTGGTCGACCGCGGCGGCCGCCAGCTGCCGATCTGCGCGCAGCACATCGGCGCCCGGGTCGAGGTGCCGCCTGGGATGCGTTTGACTCTGAAAAAACAGGATTCAGGAAAACTCACGCTTGCGTTGGAGTCCGAACGTGCAACGTAACCCGCAGCTCAACGAGAAGGGCGAGCTGCAGCACCTGCTTTCCATCGAAGGATTGCCGCGCGAGATCCTGCTGCAGATCCTCGACACCGCGGAATCGTTCGCCGGCGTCACCGAGCGCGAGGTGAAGAAAGTGCCGCTGCTGCGCGGCAAAAGCGTGTTCAACCTGTTCTTCGAGCCCTCGACACGCACCCGCACCACCTTCGAGATCGCCGCCAAGCGCCTGTCGGCCGACGTGATCAACCTGAATATCACGGTGTCGTCGGCGACCAAGGGCGAGTCGCTGCTCGACACCGTTGCGAACTTGTCCGCCATGCAGGCGGACATATTCGTCGTTCGCCACGAGTCCTCGGGCGCGCCGTTCCTGATCGCGCGCCACGTCAAGCCGCACGAGCACGTGATCAATGCCGGCGACGGCCGCCATTCGCATCCGACGCAGGGTCTGCTCGACCTTTTCACCATCCGGCACTACAAGAAGGATTTCTCCGGCCTGACCGTGGCGATCGTGGGCGACGTGCTGCATTCGCGCGTCGCGCGCTCGCTGATCCACGGGCTCACCACGCTTGGCGCGCCGGAAGTGCGCGTGATCGGACCGCAGACGCTGCTGCCGGCGGGCGTGGAGGCGCTCGGCGTGCGCGTGTTCCACGACATGCGCGAGGGCCTGGCGGATTGCGACGTGGTGGTGATGCTCAGGCTGCAGAACGAGCGCATGCGCGGCGCGCTGCTGCCCTCGGCGCAGGAGTACTTCAAGCACTACGGCCTGACCGCGGACAAGCTGGCGCTCGCCAAGCGCGATGCGATCGTCATGCACCCGGGGCCGATGAACCGCGGCGTGGAGATCGATTCGACGGTGGCCGACGGCCCGCACTCGGTGATCCTGCCGCAGGTCACGTTCGGCATCGCGGTACGCATGGCGGTGATGAGCATCGTGGCGGGCAACTGATGCGCCTCCATATCAAGAACGCGCGCGTAGTCGACCCGGCGAGCGGCAAGGACGGCGCCGGCGAGCTGTTCATCGCCGACGGGAAGATTTCGAAGGAGTTATCGAAGCCCGACCGTGTCATCGACGCGAAAGGCCTGGTGCTGGCGCCGGGCTTCATCGACCTCGCCGCGCGGCTGCGCGAGCCAGGCTACGAGTACAAGGCGACCCTGGAGTCGGAGATGGACGCGGCAGTGGCGGGCGGCGTGACCAGCCTCGCCTGTCCGCCCGACACCGATCCGCCGCTCGACGAGCCCGGACTCGTCGACATGCTGCGCCGGCGTGCCAAGGCGCTCGCCCGCGCGCGCGTCTATCCGATCGGCGCCTTGACCGTGAAGCTCTCGGGGGAAGGGCTGACCGAGATGGGGCAGCTCACCGATGCCGGCTGCGTGGCGTTTTCGCAGGCCAATGCGCCGCTCGCCGACACCCAGGTGCTCTGGCGCGCGCTGCAGTACGCGGCCACTTTCGGCTATCCGGTATGGCTGCGCGCCGAAGACGCGTGGCTCGCGAAGGGCGGCGTCGCGCATGACGGCGAGATCGCCACGCGGCTCGGACTGCCCGGCATCCCCGCGTTCGCGGAGACCATCGCCCTCGGCACCATCCTCGAGCTGGTGCGCGCGACCGGCGCGCGCGTGCACGTCTGCCGCCTGTCGAGCGCGGGTGCCGTCGACCTGATCCGCCGTGCCAAGCAAGAGAAGCTGCCGGTGACTTGCGACGTCGGCATACATCACGCCCACCTCTGCGACCTCGACCTGGGCTATTTCGACCCGAACTGCCGCCTCGAGCCGCCGCTACGCAGCCAGCGTGACCGCGATGCACTGGCGCGCGCGCTTGCGGAAGGCGTGGTGGATTGCCTGTGCTCGGACCACACGCCGGTGGATGAGGATGGCAAGCACGTTCCGTTCGCGCTGGCAGAGCCGGGAGCAACCGGCCTGGAGTTGCTGCTGCCGCTCACGTTGAAATGGGGGCAAGCCCAAAAGCTGTCGCTCGCGGCGACATTGGCGCGCATCACTTCCGAGCCCGCGCGCGTGCTCGGCATTCCGTCGGGCCGGCTCGCCGCCGGCGCGCCCGCCGATCTCGTGATCTTCGATCCGGACGCATCCTTCACCGTTGCGGCGGCAAGCCTGCGCAGTCAGGGAAAGAACACGCCGTTCCTCGGCTACGAGCTGGCCGGTCGCGTGCATTTCACGATCGTCGACGGCAAGGTGGTCTACGAATCATGAGGCACGTTGTTCCCGTGCTGGTTTGCTTGCTAATCGCCGGGTGCGGCTCGACATCCAGCCCGGGCGGTTACTACAAGGACGACGGCCCGCACGCCAACCCGCCTTCAAATCTCGAGCGCGTGCCCGACGCCGTGCCGAAGAGCGAGCCGCTGCACAAGTTCGCCAATCGGCCGTACACCGCCATGGGCACGAGCTACACGCCGATGACTTCGGTGCAGCCGTTTCGCCAGCGCGGCGTGGCGAGCTGGTACGGCAAGCGCTATCACGGGCAGAAGACCTCGAGCGGCGAGGTCTACGACATGTACCAGATGACCGCTGCGCACCCGACGCTGCCGATCCCGAGCTACGCGCGCGTCACCAACACGAAGAACGGCAAGAGCGTGGTGGTGCGCATCAACGACCGCGGGCCATTCCGCTCGGGCCGCATCATCGATCTGTCCTATGTCGCGGCCTACAAGCTCGGCTACATCCAGGCCGGCGAGGCCACGGTCGAGGTCGAAAGCATCGTGCCGGGCCGACGCGCCGGCTTATGAGAAGTCTGCTGGTTGTTTTTCTGGCGGGTTTTTCGCTGACCGTCTCGGCGGCGGTGCCGAAGCCGCCTTCCGTCGTCGGCAAGGCATGGGTGGTGGGCGACCTGACGGGCGGGCAACTGCTCGCCTCGCAGAAAGCCGACGAGCGTTTCGAGCCGGCTTCGCTCACCAAACTGATGACCGCCTACGTGGTGTTCAGCGCGCTGCGCGAGAAAAAGCTGTCGCTCGAGCAGCAGGTGAACGTCTCGCCGCGCGCGTGGAAAGTGTCCGGCGGGCGCATGTTCATCGAGCCGCGCAAGCCGGTCACGGTCGACGAGCTGATCCGCGGCATGGTGGTGCAGTCGGCCAACGACGGCTGCATCGCGCTCGCCGAGGCGGTGGCCGGGACCGAGGAAGCATTCGCGCGGCTCATGAACCGCGAGGCCGCGCGCCTCGGCCTGAAGAACACCAGGTTCATGAACTCGACCGGCCTGCCGGATGCGCAGCACTACAGCACGGCGCAGGATCTCTATCTGCTGACGGCAGCGCTGATCCGCGATTTCCCGAACGAGTACGCGCAGTACTACTCGCAAAAGGAATTCCGCTACAACAACGTCAGCCAGCCGAATCGAAACCGTCTGCTGTGGGTCGACCCGAGCGTCGACGGCGTGAAGACCGGCCATACCGAGGCCGCGGGCTATTGCCTGATCGCCTCCTCGCGCCGAGGCGGGCGCCGGTTGCTCTCGGTGCTGCTCGGCTCCACTTCGGAAGCCGCGCGCGCGCAGGAGTCGCTCAAGCTGCTCAACTGGGGTTACCAGTTCTACGACAGCGTGAAGCTCTACGGCGCCGCAACGCCGGTGAAGCAGATCGAGGTGTGGAAGGGCGCCGCGCGCCACGTCAACGTCGGCGTCGGCTCGGATCTGTTCGTCACCGTGCCGAAAGGCGAAGCCGACAAGCTCAAGGCCGAGCTGGTCTCGCAGCAGCCGCTGGAGGCGCCGCTCACCAAGGGGCAGCGCGTCGGCGTGCTGCGCGTCACGCACGACGGCAAGCCGTACGGCGAGTATCCGCTCATCGCGCTGGAACCCGTGGCGCAGGCGGGGTTATTCGGACGCACCTGGGATACACTGAGACTATGGCTGAAATGAACCCGGTTTTCCTCAATGGCAAATTGCTGCCCGCGGACCAGGCGCACGTTTCGGTGCTCGACCGCGGCTTCATCTTCGGCGACGGCGTGTACGAGCTGGTGCCGGTTTACTCGCGCGTGCCGTTCCGCCTCGATGAGCACCTCGCGCGCCTCGAGCGCAGCCTCGGCGAGACCAAGATCCGCAATCCCTACACGCGCGCGCAATGGCGCTCGCACGTCTATGCGCTGATCGACGCGCAATCGTTCGAAGACCAGGGCGTCTATTTCCAGGTGACGCGCGGCGCGGCGAAGCGCGACCACGCGTTCCCCAAGGGCCTCGAGCCGACGGTCTTCATGATGTCGAACCCGCTCACCAACCCGCCGTCAGCGCAGGTGGAGAAGGGCGGCAGCGCAGTGAGCGCGCCGGACAACCGCTGGCTGCGCTGCGACATCAAATCGATCTCGCTCATCGGCAACTGCCTGCTGCGCCAGCTCTCGGCCGAGGCCGGCGCGGCGGAGACCATCCTGTTTCGCGACGGAAGACTGACCGAGGCGTCCGCCTCGAACGTGTTCATCGTCAAGCGCGGCGAGATCCAGTCGCCGGTGAAGAGCAATCTGATCCTGCCCGGCATTACCTACGACGTGGTCACCGAGCTCGCACGCGCCAACAACATGCCCCTCGAATTCCGGGACGTGACCGAAGCCGAAGTGCGCGCCGCCGACGAGGTCTGGGTCACCTCGTCCTCGAAAGAGGTACTGGCGATCGTCGAGCTCGATGGCAAGCGCATCGGCGATGGTCGCCCCGGCCCCGTGTTCCGCCGCATGTACCAGCTCTACCAGGAGTTCAAGCACACGGTAATGCGGACCGGCAAGCGCGAGGCGGTGTCCGCGTAGGGCGACGCCGGTGCCGGTCGTAGCCGATGGCTCGCCACTTGCCTTCCCCTGCGACTTTCCGATCAAGGTGATGGGCCGCAAGGAGCCGCGCTTCGTGCACTCCGTGACCGGCATCGTGCGCAAGCACGCGCCGGATTTCGACGCCGCCACGGTCGAGATGCGGCCCAGCCGCCAGGGGAAATATCTGAGCGTCACCTGCGTCGTGCGCGCCACGTCGCGCGAGCAGCTCGATGCGCTTTACCAGGAGTTGTGCGATCACCCCTCGGTGGTCATGGTGCTATGACCCTCGTCGAGGACATCGTCATCAAGAAGCTCGGGCGCGTCGAGTACCAGCCGACGTGGGAAAAGATGCGCGCGTTCACCCGCGGCCGGCAGGATTCGACGCAGGACGAGCTGTGGCTCCTCGAGCATTCACCGGTCTATACCGTAGGGCAGGGCGCCACCGTGCCGCCGGTAGGCAATGCCATTCCGATAGTGAAAACCGACCGCGGCGGCGATATCACGTATCACGGCCCCGGCCAGCTCGTGATCTACACGCTGGTCGATCTCGTTCGCCGAGCGATCAAAGTGAAGCGCTTTGTGTGGTTGCTGGAGCAGGGGGTTCTTGATTTGCTGCGTGGGCGAGGTGAACGAAAAGCGGGCGCACCCGGCGTCTACGTCGACGGCGCGAAAATCGCCGCGCTCGGCATCCGCGTGGTGCGTGGACGCGCCTATCATGGGCTCGCGCTCAACGTCGACATGGACCTTTCGCCTTTCAATGCTATCGACCCCTGCGGCTATCCTGGTCTTCGCGTCACGCAGACCAAGGACTTGGGCATCCCAGTGACTGCCGATGACCTGGCCCGATCCATCTTGAAGAACCTGGATGCGTGAAGCCGGCGTAAAAGAGAAGGGCGCGCGCAAGACCATCAAGATCGTGCCGCGCGCACCATTGCCGAAACCGGCGTGGATCCGCGTGCGCGCCGCGAGCCCGAACTCGCGTTTCTACGACATCAAGAAAATCCTGCGCGAGCAGAAGCTGCACACGGTTTGCGAGGAGGCCACGTGCCCGAACATCGCCGAGTGCTTCGGCAAGGGCACCGCGACCTTCATGATCCTGGGCGACATCTGCACGCGGCGCTGCCCGTTCTGCGACGTGGCGCACGGCCGGCCGCTCGCGCCCGATGCCGAGGAGCCGCAGCATCTCGCGCAGTCTATTGGTCTGCTTGGTTTGTCTTATGTTGTCGTTACCAGCGTTGATCGCGACGACCTGAGAGACGGCGGCGCGCAGCACTTCGTCGATTGCATTCGCGCGGTAAGGGCGCACTCTCCGAAAACCACGATAGAAGTATTGGTGCCCGACTTCCGCGGCCGGATGGATCGGGCGCTGGACATCCTGCGCGCTGCGCCGCCGGACGTGATGAATCACAACCTGGAAACCGTCCCGCGCCTCTACCGCCAGGCGCGACCCGGCGGTGACTACGCGCACTCGCTGCGCCTGCTGCAGGAGTTCAAGAAGCTGCATCCCGCCGTGCCCACCAAATCGGGTCTCATGGTGGGGTTGGGCGAGACCGACGAGGAAATCCTCGCGGTGATGCGCGACCTGCGCGCGCACGACGTGGACATGCTGACGATCGGCCAGTACCTGCAGCCGTCGCCGCACCACCTACCGGTGGAGCGCTATGTCGCCCCTGAAATGTTTGTGAAGTTTGAAGAAGCAGCCAATCGGCTGGGCTTCAAGCACGCCGCGGTGGGAGCGCTGGTGCGCTCTTCCTACCACGCGGACCAGCAGGCACACCAAGCCGGAATCTAGGAGCGCAGCTCGCGTTCCACCAGCTGGTGGAATTCCACCCAGTCGGGCTCACCGACGTAGCGCCGCAGCACTTTCCCGTTCTTGCCGATAAGGAAGCTGCTCGGCGTCAGCTTGATGTTGCCGAACTCGCGCGCGATTTCACCGGAGCTGTCGATCGCCACTTTGAAAGGCAGACCATGCTGCGCGGTGAACTGGACCACGCGGTCAGGATTGTCGTGCCGCACGGCAATGGCGATCGTCTCGTAGCCACGCGCCGAGAACTTGCGGTGCGCATTGACCAGCTTGGGCATCTCCTTGATGCAATCCGAGCAGTAGGTTGCCCAGAAATTGACCAGCACGACCTTGCCGCGCAGATCCGCGGTTGAAACGGTCTCGCCTGAGATGGCGTTGAACGTGACCTGCGGCGCGGGACGGGTCAGCGTGAAGGACGCCACCGCGGCGATCGCGGCGATGGCCACCGACGCGAGCAACGCCGCGCCGAGGCCGACGATGAGCTTGGCTTTTTTCATGGAGCACATTCTCCGGGGCGCCACCATGGCGATCCCCCGGGCGCCCTAGCCCGATCGGACCGGTCTAGTGCGCCTTGTCCCAGTTGTCGCCGACGCCGACCTCGACCACCAGCGGAACGTCGAGCTTGTGGACCGACTGCATCAGCTCGGGCAGCGTGGCCTTGACCACGTCGAGCTCGCCTTCGGGCACCTCGAGCACCAGCTCGTCGTGGACCTGCATGATGAGGAGGGTCTTCAGCTTTGCCTCGGCGAGCCAGCCCTGCACCGAGATCATGGCGAGCTTGATCAGGTCGGCGGCAGTGCCTTGCATCGGCGCGTTGATCGCCGCGCGCTCGGCGGCCTGGCGGCGCACCGGCGCGCCGCTTTTCAGCTCGGGCAGCCAAAGCCGGCGGCCGAACACGGTCTCGACGTAGCCGCTCTCCTTGGCGCGCTTGCGCGTCTCGTCCATGTAGCGCTTCGCGCCGGGGAAGCGCGCGAAGTAGCGCTCGACGTAGGTCTGCGCCGTGCCCCGGTCGATGCCGAGGTTCTGCGCCACGCCGAAGGACGACATGCCGTAGATCAGGCCGAAGTTGATGACTTTGGCCACGCGGCGCTGATCATTGTCTACTTGAGCTAAAGGGACCCCAAAGACTTCCGCGGCGGTTGCGCGGTGCACATCCTCGCCCTCGCGGAAAGCGCGCCGCAGGTTCTCGTCGCCGGAGAGGTGCGCCATGATGCGCAGCTCGATCTGCGAGTAGTCGGCCGACACGATCTTCGCGCCGGGCGGGGCGATGAAGCACTCGCGGATGCGGCGCCCCGCGGCGGTGCGGATCGGGATGTTCTGCAGGTTCGGCTCGTTGGAGGAGAGCCGGCCGGTGACCGCGGTGGTCTGCGAGTAAGTCGTGTGCACGCGCCCGGTCGTGGGGTTGATGCTGCGCGGCAGCTTGTCGGTGTAGGTCGACTTCAGCTTGGAGATCGTGCGGTGCTCGAGGATCAGCTTCGGCAGCGGATGATCGAGCGCCAGCTCGGCGAGCGAATCCTCGTCGGTGGACGGCTGGCCTGACGGCGTTTTCTTCTTCACCGGCAGCTTCTGCCGCTCGAACAGGATTTCCTGGATCTGCTTCGGCGAGCCGAGGTTGAAGGGCTGCCCCGCCGCGGCATAGGCCTGTTGTTCTTTTTCGAGAATCTCCTTGCCGAGCTCGTGGCTCTGGGTCTCGAGCTTCTGCCGGTCGAGCAGCACGCCGTTGCGTTCCATGCGCCAAAGCACCGGTAGCACCGGCATCTCGATCGAGCCGTAGACGAAATTCAGCTTCTCTTCCTTCTGGATCCTGTCGAACAGGATCTGGTGCAGCGCAAGCGCGCAGTCGGTGCGCTGCGCCGCGAATTCGGTCGCGCGCGTGGTTTCCACCGAGGCGATGGAGATACGCCCGGCGCCCTTGCCGGTGACGTCGTCGTAGCCGAGCACGCTCCAGCCGCAATGACGCTGCGCCAGCATGCCGAGCTCATGGCGCTCGTGGACTTCCGCGACATACGACTCGAGCAGCACGTCGTGCACGCAGCCGGCGAGCTGCACGCCGTGGTTGGCGAGGACATGCGAGTCGAACTTCACGTTCTCGCCCACCTTGCGGCAGTCGGTGCGCTCGAGCCACGGCTTGAGCAGCGTTAGCGCCACGTCGATGGAAAGCTGCGCCGGCGCGCCGGCGTAATCGTGCGCGAGCGGCAGATAGACCGCCTCATCGCCGAAGGCGAAAGCGAGGCCGACCAGGCGCGCGGCGAGCGGATCCTCGCTCGTGGCGATCGCCTCGATGCCGACCAGGTCGACCGCCGCGATCTTGAGCAACACCTCCTTCAGCTCGTCCTGCGTCAGGATGGTGCGATATCGACGTTTTTCGATCTTCAAGGAGACTTCGACAGGGGCGGCGGCGCCGGCCGGTGCATCCTCCAGCTCGCGCAGCCAGGTCTTGAAGCCGAAGCGCTCGTATTGCGCGCGTTGCACGGCCGGATCGGGTTTGCTTTTCAGCTGGTCGATCTTGTACGGCAGCGGCACGTCGCGCTTGATGGTGAGCAGCTGGCGCGCCTTCGGCAGCCAGTCGCGCATCTTGCGCAGATTCTCCCCCGCGAGGCCGGTGATCTCGTCCGCGTGCTCGAGCACGCCCTCGAGCGAGCCGTACTTCTCGATCCACTTGCACGCGGTCTTGGGCCCGACCTTGTCGACACCGGGAATGTTGTCGATCGCATCGCCGATCAGCGTCAGGTAGTCGAGGAATTTCTCGGGCGGCACGCCGAACTTGCCTTTCACGCCCTCGATGTCGAGGCGCTCGTTCGACATGGTGTTCACCAGGGTGACGCGCGGCTCCACCAGCTGCGCGAAATCCTTGTCGCCGGTGGAGATCACCGTTTGCCAGCCATCGTGCTTCGCCTCCTCGGCGAGCGTGGCGATCACGTCGTCGGCCTCGACGCCGTCGACCACCAGCACCGGCCAGCCGAGCGCCGCGACCGCCTCGCGCAGCGGCGCGACCTGCGTCGAAAGGTCGTCGGGCATCGGCGTGCGGTTGGCCTTGTACTCGCTGTACTCGGCGTCGCGGAAGGTCTTGCCCTTGGCGTCGAACACGCACGCCAGCGCCGCCGGCTTATAATCGGTGGCGAGTTTCCGCAGCATGTTGAGCACGCCGTAGATCGCCCCCGTCGGCTCGCCGGTCTTGGGGCTCCTCAGCTCCGGCAGCGCGTGGAATGCGCGATACAGGTACGACGAGCCGTCGACCAGCAACAATGTTTTCCCAGGATCATTTCCCGACATGACAGACAAGCAACCGAAGCTGGCGGAGTTGGCTAAAGAGGTCCCCACGCCTGAAGCGTGGCGGGTGTTCGGCATTATGTCAGAGCTGGTGGAGGCCACCGAACGCCTGGTCGGCATCCATCCCGCGGTGTCGGTGTTCGGCAGTGCGCGCGTCAAGCCGGGCACGCCTTACTACGAGCTCGCGGAGAAGACCGCGCAGCTGCTCTCCGAGGCGGGCTTCGCGGTGGTGTGCGGCGGCGGGCCGGGGTTGATGGAAGCGACCAACAAGGGCGCCTTCAGCGGCGGCGGCATGGCCGTCGGCCTGAACATCGATCTTCCCGGCGAGCAGCCGGCGAGCCGCTATCAGCACATCAGCCTGCGCTTCAAGCATTTCTTCACGCGCAAGGCGATGTTCGCCAAGGTGGCGACCGCGTTCGTCGTGCTGCCCGGCGGCTACGGCACGCTCGACGAGCTGTTCGAGGCGCTCACCCTGGTGCAGACCGGCAAGACGCGGCAGATGCCGGTCATCCTGGTGAACCAGGCCTACTGGCGCGGCCTGATCGACTGGATGCGCGAGCGCCTCGCCGGAGAAGGCATGATCGGCGCGAACGATCTCGATCTGCTGCAGGTGTTCGACCAGCCGCAGGACGTGGTCGACGCGATCTTCGCGTTCTATGCGAAGCGCGGCTTCGCGCCTTCGCCCGCGGAGCGCGAGGTGCTGCTGAACCTCTAGTAGAATCATTGCAATGCGGCGCTTGCTGCTGGTGGCCCTGCTGTTGGTCGTTCCCCTCGTTGCGAGTTCGGTCGCCACCGCGCAGCGCAAGCCGCCCCCCAAGCTCGAGCCGCTGCCCGAAGCGCCGCCGCCACCGCCGCTGCCGACGCTGGAAGAGCCGGTGGTGCGCATCCCGGTGCAGAAAGAAGACCGGGTGGAAGAAGTGCGCGAAGGCGGGCGCGTGGTCGCGCTCAAGGTGACGCCGCCCAACGGCCCGACCTATTACTTGATCGACAGCTCCGGCAACGGCACCTGGATGCGCCGCGAATCGCTCGACGACGGCGTGCGCGTGCCGATGTGGCCTATCTATACCTGGGACTGATTGTCGGTCTATACCTCCGTCTCCGACGCTGAGCTCGCCGGCTGGCTGGGGAACTATTCCATCGGCAAGCTGGTGAGCCGCGAGCCGATCAAGGCCGGCATCGAGAACACCAACTACTTCGTCACCACCACGCAGGGGCGCTACGTGCTCACGTTGTTCGAGCGCCTGCCGGCGCTCGAGCTGCCTTTCTACCTGGACCTGATGGCGCACCTCGCGCGCCACGGCATTCCCTGCCCTGCGCCGATCGCGAACCTGTCCGACCAGTACCTCGGCACGCTCAACGGCAAGCCGGCCGCGCTGGTGACGCGGCTCGGCGGGCGCTCGCTCGAGAAGGTCGAGGCCGCCCATTGCGGCGAGCTCGGCGCGCTGCTCGCGCGCATGCATCTCGCCGGGCGCTCGTATGCCGCGTACCTGGAGAATCCGCGCGGACCGAAGTGGTGGCGCTTCGCGGCCAGGGAAGTGACCAGGTTCCTGAAGAAGGATCATCGAGCGCTGCTGGAGAACGAGCTCGCGTTCCAGGCCGAGCATCGATTTCCCGACCTGCCGCGCGGCGCGGTGCACGCCGATCTCTTCCGCGACAACACGCTGTTCGAGGACGGGCGCATCAGCGGCGTGATCGACTTCTATTTCGCCGGCATCGATTGCCTGCTTTATGACCTGGCGGTGTGCGCCAACGACTGGTGCCTCGAGAAGGAGCATGCGCTCGACGAGGACCTGACCGCCGCGTTGCTTAGCGCCTATCACGCCGTGCGCCCGGTCAGCGTGCTCGAGCGCGAGGCCTGGCCGGTGATGTTGCGTGCCGGCGCACTGCGCTTCTGGCTGTCGCGGCTCTACGATCTACATCTGCCTCGCCCCGGAATGCTGGTGCACGCGCACGACCCCGAGCATTTCCGCCGCGTGCTGGAATCGCGCATCGCCAAGCCGCCGCGCTGGAGCGCCTGATGCAGGCGCGCATCGTCGAGGCGCGCCAGGGCGTGGTCTGGCTCCTGGATGGCTGGCGCCTGTTCCGCGCCGCGCCGCTCGGCTGGCTCGCGATGGTGTTCGCCTACTGGATCATCATGACGCTCGCCTCCGTGGTGCCGTTCATCGGCGTGGCGGCCGCATCGATCATGGTGCCGGCGTTCTCGGTCGGCTTCATGGCGGCGGCACGCGCAGCCTCGCGCCGCGGGCCGGTCGAGCTGCGCTTGCTGTTCGACGGTTTTCGCCATCACCCGAAAAGCCAGCTCGTCCTCGGCGTGGTCTATCTCATGTGCCTGGGGACGCTGCTCTCGGTCACCACGCTGGCCGATGACGGCGCGCTGGCGAGCTGGATGCTCACCGGCCGGCGTCCGGCGGAGGACGCGCTGCAATCCGACGATTTCCTGCAGGCGCTCGCCGTCGCCGCGCTGCTCTACACCCCGGTGCTGATGGCGTTCTGGTTCGCGCCGCCGCTTGCCGCCTGGCACGGCACCGGACCGGTGAAGGCGCTGTTCTTCAGCTTCGTCGCGTGCCTGCTGAACTGGCGCCCATTCCTGGTGTACGGCGCGTTCAGCGCGTTCCTGGTGCTGGTGCTGCCGGTGACGGTGCTGCTCATGCTCATGCTGGCGTCGCTCAAGGTCGCGGCCATGTCGCTCGTGTTTCCCGTCCTGCTTGTGCTGCTGCCGACGTTGTTCGCCAGTTTTTATGCGAGCTATCGCGACGTTTTCGGTGTCGAACCGGCATGAGCCGGGTTCGGGAAATCCCCTACAACTACACGTCCTTTTCCGACCGGGAGATCGCGCTGCGCCTGCTCGGGTCCGAGGGCTGGCAGCTGGTGTCCGAGCTTAGGGAGGAGCGCCGTACCGGCCGTTCCTCGCGCATGCTGTACGAGGTGCTCGGCGAAATCTGGGCGATCCAGCGCAATCCCTATCTCGAGGACGAGCTCGTCAACCGGCCGAAGCGGCGCGCGGAAGCGCTCGGCGGCATGCGCCGGCGCCTGGGCGAAATCGAGTCGCGCCGCGCCGGCAACATCAAGGTGGCGCGGCTGCTCGAGCTCACGCGCGACGCGGTCGATCGCTTCGAGGACGAGTTCGCCGCCACCCGCGCGCTGCGCGCGAAGGTGCTGCGCCGCCTCGCGCGGATTACGCGGCGCGACAACATCCTGTTCGACGGCTTCGCGCGCGTGTCGCACGTCACCGACGCCACCGACTGGCGCGTCGAAATGCCGTTCGTAGTATTGACCCCCGACACCGAGGACGAAATTGCGCCGATGGTCAAGGCGTTGATCGACCTCGAGCTGACCATCATCCCGCGCGGCGGCGGCACCGGGTATACCGGCGGCGTGATTCCGCTCTCGCGCCGCTCGGCGGTGATCAACACCGAGAAGCTCGAGACGCTGGGCCCGATCGAGCACCTGGAGCTGCCGGGCGTGGCGCGGCCGCAGCCGACGGTGCGCGCGAGCGCCGGCGTGGTGACCAAGCGCGTGATGGAACTGGCCGATGACGCGGGATTGGTGTTCGCCGTCGATCCGACCTCGGCGGATGCCTCGTGCATCGGCGGCAACGTATCGATGAACGCCGGCGGCAAGAAGGCGGTGCTGTGGGGCACCGCGATCGACAACCTCGCCTGGTGGCGCATGGTCACGGCGCAGGGCGAATGGCTCGAGGTCGAGCGCCTGGAGCACAACCTGGGCAAGATCCACGACGCACCGAGCGCCAAGTTCAGGCTGAGATATTTGAGCGGCAAAAAAATTCTGCGCGAAAGGGTGCTCGAAATCCCCGGCTCGAACTTCCGCAAGGAGGGGCTGGGCAAGGACGTAAGCGACAAGTTCCTCGCCGGCCTGCCGGGCATCCAGAAGGAAGGCACCGACGGCATCATCGTCGCGGCGCGCTTCATCCTGCACCGCATGCCGACGCACGTGCGCACCGTGTGCCTCGAGTTCTTCGGCCTGGCGCGCGAGGCGGTGCCGGCCATCGTCGAGATCAAGAATCACGTGGAGAAGGCGAAAGGCGTTCTGCTCGCCGGCCTCGAGCACCTCGACGAGCGCTACGTCAAGGCGGTGGGCTACGCCACCAAGTCGCGGCGCAACCAGCGCCCGCGCATGGTGCTGATCGGCGACCTGGTGGGCGACGACGTGGACCAGGTGGCTTCGGTCGCCTCGTCGGTGGTGCGGATCGCCAACGCGCGCGGCGGCGAAGGCTTCGTCGCTGCCGCGCCGGATGCGCGCAAGCGCTTCTGGCTCGACCGCGCGCGCACCGCGGCGATCGCCAAGCACACCAACGCCTTCAAGATCAACGAGGACGTGGTGATCCCGCTCGACCAGCTCGGCGCGTACACCGAGGGGATCGAGCGCATCAACATCGAGTACTCGGTGCAGAACAAGTTGGCCTTGCTGGACGCATTGGAAGACTATTTCTCAGGTGAATTGCCAGCTGATAAAGACCTGCTGGGTGATCGGCCGACGCGAGCGCTTGAACTCGTACGCCGCGTGCGCGGGCGCTGGCAGGCGATCGCCGCCGACCTGGAGCACTACTTCGACCAGCTCCAGTCCTACGCGCTGCGCCTGTCCTGGAAAACCGAGGTGCGCGACGAGCTGCGCCGCCTGTTCGACGGCGGCGCGTTCCGCCGCATCCTGGAGGGCGCGGAAGCGGTTCACAAGCGGGTGCTGCGCGGGCGCGTTTTCGTCGCGCTGCACATGCATGCCGGCGACGGCAACGTGCACACCAATATCCCGGTCAACTCCGACGACTACGAGATGCTGGCGCGCGCCAGCGACGCGGTGGCGCGCATCATGCGCCTCGCGCGCGCGCTCGGCGGCGCGATCTCCGGCGAGCACGGCATCGGCATCACCAAGCTCGAATTCCTCGAGCCAGCCGAGCTCGAGGCGTTCCGCGCCTATAAAGAAGAGGTCGACCCCGAAGGCCGCTTCAATGCCGGCAAGCTGCTCGCGGGCGCGGACCTCGCCAACGCGTACACGCCGAGCTTCGCGCTGATCGGCGCCGAGTCGCTGATCCTGGAAGAGACCGACCTCGGTCGCGTCGCCGATTCGATCAAAGACTGCCTGCGCTGCGGCAAGTGCAAGCCGCCGTGCGCCACGCACGTGCCGCGCGCCAACCTGCTGTACTCGCCACGCAACAAGATCCTCGCCACCTCGCTCCTGATCGAGGCGATCCTCTACGAGGAGCAGACGCGGCGCGGCGTGGCGCTCGCACACTACGACGAGTTCGGCGACGTGGCCGACCACTGCACCGTGTGCCACAAGTGCGAGCCCGCCTGCCCGGTGGACATCGACTTCGGCGACGTTTCGATCATCATGCGCAACCATCTGCGCCGCGCGGGCAAGCGGCGCTTCAATCCCGGCACGCGCGCCTCCATGCTGTTCCTCAACCTCACCGATCCGCGCGCCATCAAGGTGGCGCGCACCGTGATGATCGACTGGGGATATCGCCTGCAGCGCATGGCTTACGGGTTTCTCAAGACGCTGGCCAGGAAACAGACCCGCCAGCCGCCGCTCACCACAGGACAGAAGACCCTGCGCGCGCAGGTGGTGCACTTCATCAACAAGCCGATGCCGGGAAAGCTGCCGAAGAAGACGGCGCGCGCGCTGCTCGACATCGAGGACGCGCGCGTGGTGCCGATCGTGCGCGACCCGGGGAAGGTGACGGAGGATTCGGACGCGGTGTTCTATTTCCCGGGCTGCGGCTCGGAGCGCCTGTTCTCGCAGGTCGGGCTCGCCACGCAGGCGATGCTGTACGAGGTGGGCACGCAGTGCGTGCTGCCGCCGGGATATCTCTGTTGCGGCTATCCGCAGACCGCGGCCGGCGACTCCGAGAAGGGCGAGCAGATCATCGTCAAGAACCGGGTGCTGTTCCACCGCCTCGCGACCACGCTCAACTACCTCGACATCCGCACCGTGATCGTGTCGTGCGGCACCTGCCTGGACCAGCTGGAGAAATATGAGTTCGGCAAGATTTTTCCGGGCGCGCGGCTGCTCGACATCCATGAATACCTGCTGGAGAAGGGCGTGAAGGTCGAAGGCGCGACCGGGGTACGCTACCTGTACCATGACCCGTGCCACACCCCGATCAAGACCGCGAAGCCCCTCACCGTGGTGAACAGCCTGATGGGCGGTGACGTGCCGCTGTCCGAGCGCTGCTGCGGGGAATCCGGGACGCTGGCGATGACGCGGCCGGACGTTTCGACCCAAGTTCGCTTCAGCAAGGAAGAGAGCCTGAGAAAAAGCATGAAGGCGATGGACGCCGGGAAGGTGAAAGTGCTGACCTCGTGTCCTTCGTGCCTGCAGGGTCTGGCGCGCTTCGAGGACGACACCGGCGCCGAAGCGGATTACATCGTGGTGGAGATGGCGCGCCGCCTGCTGGGCGAGGACTGGCTGCCGCAGTTCGTCGCCAAGGCGAACGCCGGCGGCATCGAGCGGGTTCTGCTGTGACCGAGCGAGTTCCCACCGGCATCACGCTCCATCAGAAATCGCGCGTGCTGGAGATCGCGTTCTCCGACGGTCGCAGCTACCGGCTGCCGTACGAGTTCCTGCGCGTGTATTCGCCTTCGGCCGAGGTGCGCGGGCACGGACCGGGGCAGGAAGTGCTGCAGGTCGGCAAGCGCGCGGTCGAGATCCGCTCGCTTGAGCCGGTCGGCTCCTACGCGGTGCAGCCGCAGTTCTCCGACGGGCACAGCACCGGCATCTTCTCCTGGGATTACCTGTACGAGCTGGGCGAAAACCAGGAGAAGTACTGGTCCCAATATCTCGAGAAGCTTGCCGCCGCCGGTGCCAGCCGAGAATAAATCCGCCACCGTAAGGCGCGTCTTCGACTCGGTCGCCGAGCGCTACGACGTGATGAACGATCTCATGTCGCTCGGCCTGCACCGCGTGTGGAAGCAGTTCGCGCTAGCCATCGCGCGGCCGCGGCCGGGCGAGCGCATGCTCGATGTGGCCACCGGCAGCGGCGACCTCGCGCTTGCGCTGTCGCGCCGCACTGAGCCCGGCGGCGAAGTGTGGATCAGCGACATCAACCGCCGCATGCTCGAGCGCGGCCGCGACCGGCTGCTGGACGCCGGGCACGCGCTGCCCGCGGTGCAGTGCGATGCCGAGCATCTTCCATTCCAGAGCGGCACCTTCGATTGCATTACGGTCGGCTTCGGCCTGCGCAACATGACGCACAAGGACACCGCGCTAGCCGAGATGACGCGCGTGCTCAAGCCGGGCGGACGTCTGGTGGTGCTCGAGTTCTCCAAGGTCTGGAAGCCGCTCGAGCGCGCGTACGGCTGGTACTCGTTCAAGGTGCTGCCGTGGCTGGGCGACAAGGTGGTGGGCGACGCCGACGCCTATCGCTATCTGGCGGAGTCCATCCGCCAGCATCCGGATCAGGCCACGCTCGCGGGCATGATGCGTGCGGCGGGACTGTCGCAAGTGGAAGTGTTTAACCTCGCGGCTGGTGTGGTTGCAATCCATCGCGGCACCCGCATTTGATACGATGTCAGTTCGGAGGATCGATCCATGGGCAAGTGGCTACTACTGAGTGGAATCCTGGCGCTGGGCGGCACGCTCATCGCCACTGACGCCGACGCCGGCCGTCTTGGCGGCGGACGCAGCGTTGGCGCGCAACGCAACATGACCGCGCCGCCGGCACGCCCGGCGCAACAGCAGACGCAGCAGGCGGCACCCGCGCAGAAAGGCGCACCGCAGGCCGCGCCGGCGCAGACCGGCAACCGCTGGCTGCCGATCCTCGGCGGCCTCGCGCTCGGCGGCATGCTGGGATACCTCTTCGGCGGCAACGGCTTGATGGGCATTCTGCTGATCGCCGGCTTAGCCATTCTCGCGGTCATGGTAGTGCGCGCGCTGATGGCGCGCCGGCGCCAAGAGCACGACGTGCGGCCGGTGCAGTACGCCGGTATGCGCGAATCGGTCAACGTTCCGGTCGAGACCGCGCCGATCGCGTCGACGCCCACCGCGACACCCACGGCGATTCCCGCCGGCTTCGATGCCTCGGGCTTCCTGCGCGCCGCGAAGCTGAACTTCCTCAAGCTGCAGCAGGCCAACGACGCCGGCAAGCTGGACGAGATCCGCGAGTTCACCACCGACGAGCTGTACGAAGAGCTGCGCAAGGATTTCGGCCGCAGCGCGGGCCAGGCCACCGACATCGCCTCGCTCGACGCCGACCTGCTCGAGTTCGCGACCGAGGGCAACCGGCACTGGGCGAGCGTGCGCTTCTCCGGCACGGTGCGTGACGCCCCGCGCGCCGAGCCCGAGGCCTTCACCGAGGTCTGGAACCTGGTGAAGCCCGCCGACGGCTCGACCGGCTGGCTGCTCGCCGGCATTCAGCAGATGCATTGAGGCCAGGCCTGTTCCCCGAGAAAGCCACCCCCGCGGTGGCTTTTTCTTTTCTGCTGAACCATCTGCTTGGGGCCGAGCCTTGGGCGCGCGAGCGCCTCGCGCCGTTCGCCGGCGAGACCCTGGAGCTGCGCGCGCCGCCGCTTCCCGCGCTACGCTTAGCCGTTGCAGAGGGGGGGACCATAAAAGCAGGCAACGCCGAGCCGAGCCTCACCATGACCCTGAAGCCCGAGCTTCTAGCCGCGCTCGCGCGCGGCGAGGAACACGCGCTGCGCGCGGTCGACGTGCAGGGCAATGGTCGGCTGGCGGCGGAGGTGCTGGTGCTCGCACGCCACCTGCGCTGGGACGTGGAAGAGGATCTGTCGCGATTCTTCGGCGACGTGGTCGCGCACCGGATCGCAGGCGCGGCGCGCGCCTTCGCTGCGTGGCACGTCGACGCGGCGCAGCGCCTTGGAGGGGCGCTGGTCGACTACGCGACCGACGAAAAGCCGCTGCTCGTGCGGCGCAGCGAGCTCGAAGCGCTCGCCGAGCCGCTCGCGCAACTGCGCGACGCCGTGGCAAGGCTGGAAAAGCGAATAGCACGCCTTGCTTAGGCTGCTACGTTTGGTACGCATCCTTGCGGTTGGGCTGCGCTATCGCCTGAACGACCTTTCGCCCGCCTCGCCCACCCGCGGGCAGCGCCTGCGCGAGGCGCTCGAGACGCTCGGACCGATCTTCGTCAAGTTCGGCCAGATCCTGTCCACGCGCCGCGATCTGGTGCCGCTCGACATCGCCGACGAGCTCGCGAAACTGCAGGATCGGGTGCCGCCGTTTGCGTCCGAGCTCGCGGTGGCGGAAGTGGAAAGGTCGCTCGGCCAGCCGCTCGGCAAGTTGTTTTCCGAGTTTCAGACCACCCCGATCGCGAGCGCTTCGATCGCCCAGGTGCACCTCGCCCGGCTGCACGACGGCTCCGAAGTCGCGGTCAAGGTGCTGCGCCCGGGCGTCGAGAGGGCGATCGCGCGCGACGTGGCGCTGCTGGACACCGCCGCCGGTCTCGTCGAGCGCTGGTGGCGCGACGGCCGGCGGCTCAAGCCGCGTGAGGTGGTGGCGGAGTTCGCGCGCCACCTGGACGATGAGCTCGATCTCATGCGCGAAGCGGGCAATGCCAGCCAGCTCGGGCGCAATTTCGCCGGCTCGACGCTGCTGGTAGTGCCGGCGGTGTACTGGGACTTTTGCGCGCAGCGCGTGATGGTGATGGAGCGGATGCACGGCACGCCGATCTCCCAGGTGCAGACCCTGCGTGAGAAAGGCATCGACATTCCCGCGCTGGCGCGCGCCGGGGTGGAGATTTTCTTTACCCAGGCGTTCCGCGACGGTTTTTTCCATGCCGACATGCACCCGGGCAACATCCTGGTCGCGACGGAGGGAGAAAAGCGCGGCCGCTACGTCGCGCTCGACTTCGGCATCATGGGCACGCTCACCGACGTCGACAAGAACTACCTGGCGCAGAACTTCCTGGCGTTCTTCAATCGCGACTACAAACGCGTGGCGCAGGCGCACCTCGACGCCGGCTGGGTGCCCGCCGGCACGCGCGTGGACGAGTTCGAAGCAGCGATCCGCGGGGTGTGCGAGCCGATCTTTGCCCGGCCGCTGAAGGAAATCTACTTCGGCCGGCTGCTGCTGCGCCTGTTCCAGACCTCGCGCCGCTTCAACGTCGAGGTGCAACCGCAGCTCGTGCTGCTGCAGAAGACGCTGCTCAACATCGAGGGCCTGGGACGCGAGCTCGACCCCGACCTCGACCTCTGGCAGACCGCGAAGCCCTTCCTCGAGCGCTGGGTGCGCGAGCAGGTCGGCTGGCGCGCGCTGGTGCGCAATCTGCGGCGCGAGGCGCCGTTCTGGGCCACGACCCTGCCCCAGATCCCGCGCCTCGTGCACCGCGCCCTGGCGGAGGAGCGCAGCAGCGAATTGCGGGCAGCCCTGGACCGCCTGGCCGCCCTGCAGGCGCGCCGCAACCGGCTGCTGCAGGCGCTGGTGGCGCTGGTCGCGGTGATCCTGGGTATTCTCGCCAACCGGCTCTGACGTTATGATTTCGCGCGCATGCTGATCGGATCGGTCGTCCTCTACCTTCTTGTCACCATCGCCATCGGGTTGTGGGCCGCACGGCGCGTGCACAACTCCAAGGACTACGTCGTCGCGGGGCGCAGCCTTCCGCTGTACATGAACACCGCGACCGTGTTCGCCACCTGGTTCGGCGCCGAGACCGTGCTCTCGGTCTCGGCCGAGTTCGCGAAGAGCGGCCTCAACGGCATCATCGCCGACCCCTTCGGCTCCTCGTTCTGCCTGGTGCTGGTTGCAGTGTTCTTCGCGCGCGCGTTCTACCGCATGGATCTGCTGACCATCGGCGACTTCTACCGCAAGCGCTACGGGCCGACGATGGAGCTCGCGACCAGCGTGGTGATCGCCATCTCCTACGTCGGCTGGACCGCGGCGCAGCTCACCGCACTCGGCCTCGCTTTCTCGATTCTCACCGACGGCGCGGTCTCGTTGCAGACCGGCATCATCCTGGGTGGCGTGGTGGTGCTGGCCTACACGCTGTGGGGCGGCATGTGGTCGGTGGCGCTGACCGACCTGTTCCAGTCGGTGATGATCATTGCCGGACTGGGAATCATCGCGTGGGTGGTGGGCGACATGGCCGGCGGGCCGGGCAAGGTGATCGCCGCCGCCTCGGAGGCCGGACGCTTCGAGTTCTTCCCGAAGGCGGGGACCAAGGAGTGGCTGGCCTTCGTCACCGCTTTCCTGACGCTCGCCATCGGCTCGATACCGCAGCAGGATATTTTCCAGCGCGTCACCTCGGCGAAGAACGAGAAAACCGCAATGCGCGGCACCTTGCTCGGCGGCCTGGTCTATTTCGCCTTTGCCTTCATTCCGATCTACATCGTCTATGCCGGCCTGCTGGTCGATCCGTCGCTCGGCGAGTTGCTCAAGGCCGAAGACGCGCGCGACACGCAGCGCATCCTGCCGTCGTTCATCCTGTCGAAGACGCCGATGTGGGTGCAGGTGCTGTTCTTCGGCGCGCTGCTGTCGGCGATCCTGTCGACCGCGAGCGGCGCGATCATCGCGCCCGCCTCGCTGATCACCGAGAACGTGATCCGGCCGCGCTTTCCGCGCATTACCGACCGGCAGTTCCTGCTCACCCTGCGCGTCGTGCTGCTCGCGTTCAGCGTCGGCGCGCTCGTCTTCGCGCTCAATTCGAAGAAGACCATGTACGACATGGTGCAGAACGCCTACACGGTGACCCTGGTGAGCGCTTTCGTGCCGCTTGCCGCCGGCATTTTCTGGAAGCGCGCCAACAACCTCGGCGCCATCCTTTCCGCTCTGTTCGGGCTCGTCGCCTGGATCGCCGCCGACATGCTGGGCGGCGAGGACGCGGTGGTGCCGTCCCCGCTCATCGGCCTTGCCTTCTCGATCGTCGGCATGGTGATCGGTGCGCTGGTGCCGAGCGCGAGCAGCTCGCCCGCGACCTCCCACGTCAAGCACTGAGCCCGCAGCCGTCAGGGCGCGTGCCTCGCCGCTCGCGCGGATCCTGTTTCTGGTCTATGTGCTGCTGGTCCTATATGCGTCGCTCTATCCGTTCGAGGGCTGGCGCGGGGTAGGGCTGTCGCCGTTCGCGTATTTCAACGCGCCGTGGCCGCGCTATGTCACCGCGTTCGACGTGGTCGTCAATGTGGCTGGCTATGTTCCGTATGGGGCCCTTGCCGTCGCCGCGCTGCGGCCCCGCGTGCGCGGGTTTCCAGCCTTCTTGCTGGCGGCTGCGAGCGCCGCGCTGCTCTCGCTGCTGCTCGAAGCCGCGCAGACTTACCTGCCGGCGCGCTTCGCCAGCAACCTGGACCTGATCTGCAACCTGGCGGGCGCCGCGCTCGGGGCGGCGCTCGGGCTGGCATGCGCGCCGTTCATCGCCGACGGGCCGCTGCAGCGCCAGCGCTCGCGCGCCTTTCTCCATGGCGCCGAGATCGACTTCGGCCTGATGCTGATCGCGCTGTGGCTCTTTATGCAGCTCAACCCCGCGGCGCTGCTGTTCGGCGCCGGCGACCTGCGCGACTATCTCGCGCCGTGGGAGGGCCGCGCGCGCCGGCCGGAGTTCTTCGTGCTGATCGAAGCATTCACCACCGGCACCAATCTGCTCGCGGTCGGCCTGCTGCTTTCGCTGCTCGTCGCGCCGGGCTGGCCGGTGCGGCAGATCTTTGGCTGGCTGGTGATCGCCGCGCTCGCGGTAAAGACCGCCGCATTCGCGATCCTGATGCGCGCGGAGAACATGGCCGCCTTCCTCACCTACGGCGCGCAGATCGGGCTCGCCATCGGCATCGGCGGCACGCTTGCCGGCGTGGCGCTGCCGCGCGCGGCGCGCCTCGCCATCGCCGCCGTGTTGCTGATGGCGGCGACGGTGCTGGTGAACCTCACGCCGCCAAATCCCTATCTCGCCGACACGCTCAAGGTGTGGCAGCAGGGCCACTTCCTGAACTTCAACGGCCTGACCCGCCTGGTGAGCGCGCTATGGCCCTTCGCCGCGCTGGGGTATCTGATGTTCCTCGCCACGCGGCGGTTAAAATAGTCCATGTCGTTTTACGCCAAGCATGTTTTCTTCTGCTGCAACCAGCGCGACGGCGGCGATCGTCCCTCCTGTAACGCGAAGGGCGCATCGCAGATGCGCGACTACGCCAAGAGCCGCATCAAGAAGCTCGGCCTCGCCGGCGAAGGCAAGGTGCGCATCAACCAGGCCGGCTGCCTCGATCGCTGCGAGGAAGGGCCCTGCATCGTGGTCTACCCGGACGCGGTCTGGTACACCTACGTCGACCAGACCGACATCGACGAGATCATCGAAGAGCACATCAAGAACGGGCGCATCGTCGAACGCCTGCGGATGTAATGCGGGCTAGCACCCGTCGCGAGTTCGTTGCCGGCCCTGCCGGCCGCATTGAATGCGCCGTCGACAGTCCGGAAACCGAAGCGCGCGGCGTTGCGCGTGGCGTTGCACTCATCGCGCATCCGCATCCGCTGTTCGGCGGCTCGCTCGACAACAAGGTGGTGCAGACCCTCGCGCGTGCTTTTCTCGAGCTCGGTTACGAGACCTGGCGGCCCAACTTTCGCGGCGTCGGTCAGACCGAGGGCGTGCACGATGAAGGGCGGGGCGAGCTGGAGGATCTGGCCGCGGTCCTTAAACACACTCGCACGGAGAAATTCGTCCTCGCCGGGTTTTCGTTCGGCGCGTCGCTCATGGCGAAGCTGGCCGAACAAGAAAAGCCGGAGTGGCTGGTGCTGATCGGCGTCGGCATCACACGCATCATGGCGCCGCCGGTGGCCGCGGGAACGCTGGTGATTCACGGCGAGAACGACGACACCGTGCCGCTCGCGGCGGTGATGGACTGGGCGCGGCCGCAGGAGCTGCCGGTGGTCGTGGTGCCGGGCGCCGATCACTTCTTCCACCGCAAGCTGCACATCCTGCGCGCGCTGGTCCAAGGAAACTGGCGTTGAGCGCGCTGTCGGTGCGCGCGCTGCGCAAGTCGTACGACGGCGTCGAAGTCGTTTCCGGCGTCGATCTCAGCGTCGCGCCAGGCGAGTGCTTCGGCCTGCTCGGGCCGAACGGCGCCGGCAAGACCACCACCCTCAAGCTCTGCCTCGGGCTGATCGAGCCCGATTCCGGCGCGATCGAGCTGCTCGGCGAACCGGTGCCGCGGCGCGCGCGCGAGGGCCGCGCCGGCGTTGGCGTGGTGCCGCAGTTCGACAACCTCGACCCCGACTTCAGCGTGTCCGAGAACCTGATGGTGTACGGCCGCTACTTCGGTCTTTCAAAAAACGAAGTCCAGGGTCGAATCGCACCGCTGCTCGAGTTCGCCGGCCTCACCGGGCGGCGCGATGCCAAGATCAGCGCGCTGTCGGGCGGCATGAAGCGCCGCCTGACGCTGGCGCGCGCCCTGGTGAACAACCCGCAGCTCATTTTCATGGACGAGCCGAGCACCGGCCTCGACCCGCAGGCGCGCCACCTGATCTGGGAGCGGCTGCGCCGCCTGACGCAGGAAGGCAAGACCCTGGTGCTCACCACGCACTTCATGGAAGAGGCCGAGCGCCTGTGCCACCGCCTCGCAATCATGGACAAGGGCCGCATCATCGCCGAGGGCTCGCCGCGCGCGCTGATCGCCGAGCACATCGAGCCGCAGGTGCTGGAAGTGCACGGCACCGGATACGAGCAGTGGATGGAGCGCGCGAAGGGTCTCGCGCCGCGCGTCGAGCGGGCGGGCGATACGGTCTTCTGCTACGGAGAGGATGTCTCGCCGCTCATCCAGAGTCTTTCCAGCGATCTGGTCTACCTGCACCGACCCGCGAGCCTGGAAGATGTATTTCTGAAATTGACCGGGCGGGACTTGAGGGACTGATGCGCTGGGTGGCGGTCTGGCGGCGCA
>Ga0268265_10000609_pt1 | contig 35707 bp, 25 predicted proteins | sample KBSSwiS52_FD_190355 | JGI IMG/M metagenome (GOLD analysis project Ga0268265, IMG submission 190355) | Switchgrass rhizosphere microbial communities from Kellogg Biological Station, Michigan, USA - KBS Switchgrass S5-2 (SPAdes) (version 2) | ecosystem: Host-associated > Plants > Roots >...
TCCGCATCTGGCGTTTGGTCTGCGGGAGGTTGCGGGGACGGACAACAACGCGGTGCCTGGGCAGGAGACGTTCGGGTCTGCGGACCAGGTGTTCCCGACGGCGACGACGCAGTACTTCCGCACGGTGACGGTGAACGTCGACGGCACCATCTTCGACCCGAACCCGGGCGTTGCCGGCGACACCATGACGACGACGTACGCGAGCACGGACCCGTCGGGCATCGTGGTGGATTCGGCGCCGCGCACCATCTCGAACCTGATCTCGGACATCAGCGTCAACAATCCGGCGGCGCTGCAGGCGGCGCAGACTTTCAGCGGGCAATTGGGCGACGGCTACACGGTGCTGTCGAGCAACCCTGGCGGGCTGCTGCTCGATCCGGGCCCGGACGGGGTGTTCGGCACGGCCGACGACCCGGCGGTGCCCGATCCGGTCAACCTGTTCATCGGCAACATCACGCCCGACAGCGGGCTGTCGGCGCCGTTCAACTCGTGGATGACGTTCTTCGGCCAGTTCTTCGACCACGGCCTCGATCTCATCACCAAGGGCGGCAGCGGCACGGTGTTCATCCCGCTGGCGCCGGATGACCCGCTGATCCTGGTGGGTCCTGACGGCATCGCCGGCACCGGCGACGAGGTCGATCCGAGCCAGGCCTTCATGGTGCTGACGCGGGCGACCAACGAGCAGGTTCTGCCCGGCGCCGACGGGGTGCTGGGCACGTCGGACGACATCCACCGCAACATCAACACGACGACGCCGTTCGTCGACCAGAACCAGACCTACACCTCGCATCCCTCGCACCAGGTGTTCCTGCGCGAGTACATGGTGGGGTCTGACGGGCAGCTGCATTCGAGCGGCAAGCTGCTGCAGCATGCGCAAGGTCCCGACGGGATCGCCGGCACGGCCGACGACAACACCGGCATGGCGACCTGGGCCGACGTGAAGGCCAATGCGCTCAAGCTCGGCATCATCCTGAGCGACTACAACGTCGGCGACGTGCCGCTGCTGGCCACCGACGCCTACGGCAACTTCATCCCCGGCGCCAACGGCTTCGCGCAGGTGGTGGTGCGGCATGCCGACGGCACCACCAGCCTGGTGGAAGGGACGGCTGCGGGTCTCGACCTCACCCACCCCGATCCGGCCGATCCGGCGGCCAGCGTGGTGTTCACAGGCCATGCGTTCATCAACGACACGGCGTTCTTCGCCGTGCCATTCGACCAGCAGACCGGGGCCCTGCTGACAGCCGACGCCGATAGCGTAGCCGGCAACGTGCCCGAGCCCGGCACCTACGACAACGAGCTGCTCGACGCGCACTACATCGCCGGCGACGGGCGGGCGAACGAGAACATCGCGCTGACCGCGGTGCACACCATCTTCCACGACGAGCACAACCGGCTGGTCGAGCAGACCAAGGAGCTGGTGCGGGGCGAGCTGGCCAAGGGCGACGTGTCGTTCGCGCTCAACTGGGTGCTGCCCGGGGCGGACCTGTCGGACGGCATCCAGGACAGCGAATGGAACGGCGACCGTCTGTTCCAGACCGCCAAGCTCGGCACCGAGACCCAGTACCAGCACCTGGTGTTCGAGGAGTTCGCGCGCAAGATCGCGCCGACCGTGCACCTGTTCGGCAACACCGACATCCACCTCGACCCGGCGATCGTGTCGGAGTTCGCCAATGCGGTGTACCGCTTCGGCCACTCGATGCTGGACGAGAACGTGCCGATGTTCCAGCTCAACGCGGACGGCACGCCGGTCATCGGTCCCGACGGCCAGCCTATCGCCACCGATGTGGGCTTGATCCAGGCGTTCACCAACCCGCTTCTGTTTGCGAGCGCCGGCGCCGGGGCTGCGGCGGAGATCGTGCAGGGCACCACGCACCAGATCGGGTCTGAGATCGACGAGTTCGTCACCGGGGCCTTGCGCAACAACCTGCTGGGCCTGCCGCTCGACCTGGCGGCGCTCAACATCGCGCGCGGCCGTGATACGGGGGTTGCGCCGCTCAATCTGGTGCGCAACGAGATCTTCAGCCAGACGCAGGATACCAACCTCAAGCCGTACGCGAGCTGGGACGAGTTCCGCCAGTTCCTCAAGCACGACGCCTCGATCGTCAACTTCCTGGCGGCCTACGGCACGCATGCCTCGATCACCTCGGCCGCCACCCTGGCCGACAAGCGCGCGGCAGCGGTCGACCTGGTGCTGGCCGGCCAGCAGTTCGATCCCACCGATCCGACCCAGCCCAACCCCGGCTTCAGCCAGGACGCCTTCGACTTCATGCACAGCCTGGGGGCGTACGCCAACGACGTGAACAACCCGCTGGCGGTGCACGCGGAGTGGAGCACGGGCTCGATCACGGGGCTGGACAACGTCGATCTGTGGATCGGCGGCCTGGCCGAGAAGCAGAACCTGTTCGGCGGCCTGCTGGGCTCGACCTTCGACTTCATCTTCGAGACGCAGATGGAGAGCCTGCAGGACGGCGACCGCCTGTACTACCTGCCGCGCCTGGAAGGCACGCACTTCCTGACCGAGATCGAGGCCAACACGTTTGCCTCGCTGATCATGGAGAACACCGGCGCCAAGCATCTGCCGGCGGTGATCTTCATGACGCCGGAGTACACGGTCGAGGCGTCGGACTACTTCCAGAAGGACGCCGCGGGCAACTTCCTGCTCGACGCCGACGGGCACCGCATCGCCACCGATCCCTCGACCTGGCTGCACAACCCGGTGACCGGGGCGCAGCTGGTGGAGGTGCTCGACGACGGCACCGTGCACTTCATCGGCGACGACAACTTCCTCGGCAACACCATCGTGCTGGGCGGCACCGAGGGCGACGACCGGCTGCTGGCGGGGCAGGCCGACGACGACACGGTCTGGGGCGACGGCGGCAACGACTTCATCGACGGCAACAACGGCAACGACCAGCTGTTCGGCGGCACCGGCGACGATATCATCACCGACACGGCCGGCGACGACATCATCCACGGCGACCAGGGCAACGACACCATCAGCGCCGGCATCGGCGACGACGTGGTGTTCGGCGGCGACGGCAACGACTTCATCGATGCCGGCCAGGGCATCGACGAGGTGCTGGGCGGGCTCGGCAACGACATCATCCTGGGCGGGGAGGACGACGACGAGCTGCAGGGCGACGAGGGCGACGACTGGATCGAGGGCGGCGGCGGCGGCGACCTGATGGTCGGCGACATCGGCGCGCCCACCGGCCAGATCCCGCTCTACCAGGGCAACGACGTGCTCGACGGCGGCGCCTTCGGCGACCGCATGCAGGGCTTCTCGGGCGACGACATCATGCTGGGCCAGGGCGGCTTCGACAAGTTCGAGGGCCGGCTCGGCTTCGACTGGGCCTCGTGGGAGCACGAGGACCACGGCGTCAGCGTCGACATGGAGCGGCGCGAGTTCGTCGACCAGCCGCAGGCGCTGGGCGGCGATGCCATCCGCGACTTCTTCATCGAGACCGAGGCGGCCAGCGGCTCGGCGTTCTCAGACTTCATCCTGGGCACCAACGACGCCAAGATCGATCCGTTCAACGAGCTCAGCAACGTCAACCTGATCTTCGGGCTTGCCGACTACTTCCCGGCCGGCCCGGTGGCCTTCTCGGGCGGCAACATCCTGTTCGGCGCGGGCGGCAGCGACTTCCTGGCGGGCCGCGGCGGCAACGACATCATCGACGGCGACGCCCGCCTGCACGTCGAGCTCACCAGCCGCGAAGCCGGCGCCCAGATCATCCGCGAGGTCCTCTACGACCAGGCCGAAAAGCCAACCTTCGATCCCCTCACCGGCGCCGTCCTCACCGCCGGCGACATTGACACCGCCGTGTTCCTGGATGTCTCCACAAATTATCAGATCGCGTTTGCCACTGACGCAGACGGCAACTTCATCCTCGGGAGTGACGGCAACATCGCGCTCGTCGTCACCCATCTGCCGCCTGCCGCGGGCGGAGGAGGAGGAGGTGGTGGTGGTGCCGTCGCCGGCCTGGTCGATGACGGCGTCGATACCCTCTACAACATCGAGCGCCTGCAGTTCTCCGACGTGACATTCGACACCGGTTCATTTACCGGCGCCTTTGTCACCGATCAGGTCGCTCAGGGCGTGGTGACCATCGACGACAACGGCGCGCCGCTGGCGGCAGCCACCTCACCGCTGGTCGGCGACCTGCTGTCGGTCGCTACTGTTACCGACCCCAACGATCCCAACTTCGGCCGCAGCACCATCAACGACTTCGAAGGCGTCCTCGTGAATGGCGTGCTCGACGCGGCTACCGCAGGCTTCGAGCGGCTCAACATTCCGCTCGAGGAACTCAGCTTCCAGTGGCAGTACGCGGAACCGGCCAACGGCGACTGGGTCAATATCGTCGGTGCGACCAACTCCACCTTCACACCCAGCGACTTCCTGGCCACCGGCCTCAACGTGGGCGTGCCGCTCAGGGTGCAGGCCTCCTTCATCGACGGCCTCGGCGTCAAGGAGACCGTCACATCCGCGCCGACCGCAGTCCTGCTCACCAACCCGGCCGTCAACCACGCGCCGACCGTGGCTCCCCAGACCTCGCCGCCCGGCCTGTCCGATACGTCGGCAAGGCAGGATGCCCCGCTCGGCACGGATGCACGGCCCGGCATCTTCCTGCCGCTGATCACCAACTTCACCGACGACCTTACCGCCGCCAACCAGCTTACCTACGCGGCTACGCTCGCGGATGGGAGCGCCCTTGATACAATAGGCCTCCACTTCGACGTTCTGACCGACGCCGCCGGACTCGTCACAGCCGGCCGTATCACGGGCACACCACCTGCCACCTTCACTGGCGCCATCAACGTGATCGTCAGCGCCACCGATGCGGGAGGGCTGACCGTCACCGACGACTTCATCATCAACGTCCTGCCGCGCCCGCTGGCACCGGTCATCACCTCGGACGGTGGCGACGCGACCGCTGCCGTGTCGGTCGCCGAGAACGAAACTGCGGTCACCACGGTCACCGCGACCGATCCCAACGTTAGCGATGTGCTCACGTTCTCTATCACTGGCGGGGCGGACGCCGCCCTGTTCACGATCGACGCCACGACCGGTGCCCTATCGTTCGTGGCGGCGCCGAACTTCGAGGCGCCCGCGGATGCCGACGGCAATAACGTCTACGACGTGATCGTCCGGGTCTCGGACGGCAGCCTCATCGATACGCAGGCCATCGCGGTCACTGTTACCGATGTCAACGAAGCACCTGTGATCACCTCCAACGGCGGCGACGCCGCAGCTGCAGTGTCGATCGCGGAAAATGCCACCGCTGTGACCACGGTGACGGCGACAGATCCGGACGCAGCATCGACGCTCACCTTCAGCATCAGCGGCGGTGCGGACGCGGCGATGTTCGCGATCGATGCCGCTACGGGTGCACTCGCGTTCGTGTCGGCGCCGGACTTTGAGGCGCCGACCGATGCCGATGGCGACAACATCTATGACGTTGTCGTCCAGGTCGCGGACGGCAGTCTCATCGATACGCAGGCGATCGCTGTCAGCGTTACGAATGTGGCGGGTGTGACGCTGACCGGCGCCAACGCCGCAGACACGCTGACCGGCACCGGCGAGGAAGATACCCTGATCGGTCTGGCCGGCAATGACATTCTCAATGGTCTCGGCGGCAACGACTTCCTGGACGGCGGTGCCGGGGCCGATTTGATCAGTGCTGGAGCCGGCAACGACACCATCTTTGGCGACGCCGGCAACGATCTGCTGAGCGGCGAGGGTGGCAGCGACCTGTTCCTCTATGCGATCGGAGACGGAGCGGACTCCGTGGATGGCGGCGCCGATGTCGACACCCTGAGCATCATCGGCACGGCCGGCAACGATACGCTCAATGTCACCTCCGATGGAGCGGTGCTCACAAGCTTCGAGGGTGGATCGATTACCAGTGTCGAATTGGTCACGGCCGACCTCTCGGCTGGCACGGATACGCTGAGCTACGGCACAACGACAGCAGCCGTGGCAGTGAATCTGGCGACCGGCACCGCCTCCGGCTTCAGCTCCATCGCCGGCATCGAGAATGCAACAGGCGGATCGGGCAACGACGCGCTCACAGGCGACGCGGGCGGCAACGCCCTGAGCGGTGGGGCCGGCGACGACACCCTGAGCGGCGGGCTCGGCAACGACGTGCTGAACGGCGGGGCTGGCATCGACACGGCCTCCTACGCCGAGGAGAGCGACGCCATCTTCGTCGACCTGGCGGCGGGCACGGCGCGGCGTGGGTCTGCGGCGGCGCCAATCGAGGACACGCTGGCGGCGATCGAGAACGTCACCGGCGGGTCGGGCGGCGACACGCTGAGCGGCAACGGCGGCGCCAACACCCTGGACGGCGGGGCCGGCAACGACACGCTGCTGGGCGCGGGCGGTGCCGACACCCTGCTCGGCGGCCTGGGCGATGACACGCTGGTGGGCGACGCCGGCAACGACATCGTCAATGGCGGTCTCGGCAACGACACCATCAGCTACGCCTTCGGCAACGGCGCGGATACGGTCGATGGCGGGGCCGGCACCGACAGCTTGAACATCACCGGCACGGCCGGCGCCGACACCCTCGATGTGCTCTTCGACGGTGCGGGGCTGACGGCCTTCGAAGGCGGCACGGTGACGGGGGTGGAAGCGATCACCGCCGATCTGCTGGGCGGCGCCGATCGGCTGTCCTACGCCGGGAGCACCGCCGGCGTCAGCGTGAACCTGGCGGCCGGCACGGCCTCCGGCTTCGCCTCGATCGCGGGCATCGAGAACGTCACCGGCGGATCGGGGGCGGACACGCTGAGCGGGGCGGGCGACGCGCTCGCCAACAACCTGGCTGGCGGCGCCGGCGACGACACCTACTTCGCCGACAGCAACGACACCATCACCGAGGCCGCGGGTGCCGGTACCGACTCGGTGTTCACGACCAGCGCCGCCTTCACGCTGGCGGCCAACGTCGAGAACCTGACCTTCACCGGCGCCGGCAACTTCACCGGCACCGGCAACGCGGTCAACAACGTGATCACGGGCGGGACGGGCAACAACGTGCTGAGCGGCGGCGGCGGGGCTGACACGCTGATCGGCAACGCCGGGGTCGACTCGCTCAACGGCGACGACGGCCTTGACGTGCTGGTCGGCGGCGGCGGCAACGACGTGATGAACGGCGGCGCCGGCAACGATACGTTCGTGTTCGCCGCCGGTTTCGGCAACGACGTGATCACTGGCTTCGATGCGAATCCGACGGGCGGCCAGGACCTCCTGGATATCGGCGCACTTGGCATCACGGCCGCCAGTTTTGCGACCGATGTCATCATCGCTGATCTCGGGAACGACACACTGGTCACCATCGGAACCGACTCGATCCTGTTGCTGGGCGTCAACGGCGTGGGCGCGAACGCGATCACCCAGCTGGACTTCATCTTGCACTGATCATTGCAGGAGGACGCTCGGCGGGCGAGCCACCCTTGCCGCTTGAGCGTCCGCCTGACCTGCAATAAAGGAGGACCAGTTGAGTACGTTGGCTTTTGAGGCGGGCACGAGCGCGGCAGGCAAACCGCGGCCTCCGAATAGTCGTGCAGCAAAGATGCTCGCGACTCGCCTTGAGGTCGCTCAGAAGGGCCGCATGGCCCAGAGCTTCGCCCAGGTCGTGGCCGTGCTCATGCGCGATCCCCAATTTAGAAACCTCAGGGTCGTCGATTTGGAGTGGCTGGTGCTGCCACCCATCATGGCCGGTCAATTCAGGGTCGGCCACGCGAGCCGGCAGCCCGAGGCGGGCAAAGCGCAGCGAGGAGGCGTCGCCATCCCGGTCGCCGTGGCGCTGTGGGCGCGCGTTTCGCCGCAGATCGACAAGGCTCTGTCGGAGAATCTCGACAAGCAGGTCCGCCTACGCCCCAACGAGTGGACCTCGGGCGACATCGTTTGGCTGATTGCGAGCGCCGGCCATCCTCGCGCCGTTCGGCCATTTCTCAAGCAGCTGACCGAGACGGAGTTCAAGGGCCAACGCGTGAAAGTGCGCCTGCGCGCGCCCGACGGCAAAGTGACAATCGAGGATGTGGCCCAATTCACCCAGCAGCAATGAAGTTGTTTGGGTCAGGAAGGGATTGAAAGGGGATTGACATGTATCTTTCAAGCAAGGCGTCTCGTGTCAGACAGAACGAGGCGCAGAGGGCGCGAGCAAACCGCGCCGAGATCGTGAAGGCGCGCTCGCTGGGCCAGATCTCGCGCCGGGATCTCGTCAAGTGGGGCATCGTCACGGCCGGCGGTCTGCTGGTGTGCAAGAACGGCCTGAGCCCGTTCGCGCGCAGCGCGTTTGCCGCCATCCCCACGGGCACGCCGCTCAGCCCGCTGTTCGGGGCACAGAAGTTCACGTCGCCCCTGCCGCGGTTGCAATTGCAGACGCCAGTGCCGATGACTGCGCTTGCAAGAGGCGCCGAGGTCGACGCCGCGTTCGGCGGCCAGTTCGCCAACGAGCTTGCCGCGCGCAGGCTGTCCTATCACAACGACTTCAGTGAATTTGTGGGCGATCCAGCGGACAACCCCTTCCGCAACCCGATCACCAACCGGGGTCCGCTGGAGGGCCGCCCGCCCACCGAGTTCTTCGCGCACCAGAGGTGGAACGAGTTCTTCCCGAAGCTGGGTTACGTGATGTCGTGGGGGCCGTGCGTGCCCGGCACCAAGTTCCACCCGAGCTTCCCGGACCAGGCCCCGAACTCGGTGTGGACCTACGGCACCGGGGCGTTCGCGCAAGGCAGCCTGGCGCCGCCGCTGTTCAAGGGCCGCTATGGCGAGCCGATCCTCACCCGCGTCTACAACAACACGCCCGTCGACCGCGATGCCCCCGGCGTCAACTTCGGCCGCAACGAGTCGCAGCTGCACTTCCACAACGCCCACAACGGCGCGGAGAGCGACGGTGCGACCGGCGCCCATCACTTCCCCGGCACTTTCTACGACTATCGCTGGAGCACGACGCTGGCGCGGCGCGACAAGATCAATACCGCCGCCACGGATCGCAGAGCGTCCGGGCCGGACGGGAATGGCGGCCTGGTCAATGTGCCGGGCGACTTCCGCGAGATCCAGGGCACCATGTGGGCGCACGACCACCGCTTCTTCTTCACCGCCGAGAATGTCTACAAGGGCAACCTCAGCATGGTGAACTATTACAGCGGACCTGACCGCGGCAACGAGCAGCTCATTGATGGCGTCAACCTGCGGCTGCCCAGCGGCAAGTTCCTGGACTCCGGCAACATCGACTTCGATGTCAACCTCATCGTCTCCGACGGCGCCACCGACCAGGATGGCCAGTACTTCTTCGACATCTTCACCACCGACGGCTTCCTCGGCGACATCCCGCTGGTCAACTTCGCCTATGCGGCGGTCATGGATGTGCTGCCGCGCAAGTACCGCTTCCGCATCCTCGTCGGCAGCATGTCGCGCTATTGGAAGCTGGCCTTCGCGGATCCGAGCGGCAATGCTGTTGCCATCCGACAAATCGCCAACGACGGCAACTTCCTGGTGAACCCGGTCCTGCTCACGTCGCTTGACGAGCAGGGCGTCGCCGAGCGCTACGATGTTATCGTTGACTTCTCCCGGTTCCGGGTCGGCGACAAGATCAAGCTCGTCAACCTGCTGGCGATGCGCGACGACGGGCGCGGGCCGGCGGGGGCGGTGACGTTGGCCCAGGCGCTGGCCGGGGTTGCCACCGATCCGTGCATCGGCCCGATCATGGAGTTCAAGGTGGCGAGCTCGGTGCCGAGCGTCGATGCGCCGGGGCAGGTGTTGACCACGGCCAACAGCTGCGGCGTCAACGACAAGAGCCAGGTGCCGCTGACGCTGACCCAGCAGATCCCCGTCGTCACGCCGGTGCGGACGCGGACCATCGAGTGGGGCCGAGCGGGTATCGGGGACTCGCGCGACCCCGTGACAGGTCAGTGCACGCCCGACTGCCCGGAGAACATGCCGTTCCCCTGGACCGTCAAGATCAACGGCCAGGAAGCGCACTCCTTCAACGCCAACCGGATCTCGGAGCTGATCCCCAAGCCCGGCGAGATCGAGCACTGGACCTACATCAACGGCGGCGGCGGATGGGACCATCCGATCCACCTCCATTTCGAAGAAGGTGTGACCATGAATCGGGGCGGTGCGCCGATCCCGCCGACCGAGCTCAACGTCAGGAAGGACGTCTGGAGATTGCGGGATGCTGGCCGCGTGCAATTCCAGATCCAGTTTGGCGAGTATGGCGGGTCGTACGTGAATCACTGCCACAATACCGTGCATGAGGATTTTGCGTTGCTCATGCGCATCCAGCTCCTGTCCGCCGCTGGCCCGCAGGTCGCGGTGACGCCGACGCCGAATCCGACACCCGACGGTGTCTTCTTCACCACGCCGGAAATCCTGCCGGAAGGCGATCCGAGCGGTTCAGGCGCATAGTCGAAGACTGAGAAGCACGCGCCGAAGGGTAGACGGCAAGACCCTTCGGCCGCATCCGAGAGATTGCGCCGCTGCAGCGAGCCGCTGCGGTTCTGCGACTGTCTCTCAGGCGAAGCGTACGTGGAACATGGCGCCGCCGAGCGGCGATTGACCGACCTCGATCGAACCGTGATGAAGGTCAACCGCTCGCCGGACAATTGTGAGGCCCAACCCGACACCCTCCTTACACTGGCTTCCCCGGTGAAATGGCTCGAACAGCCGGTCCAAGCCCTGAGCGGGAAGTCCCGGGCCACCGTCCTCGACAGTGATCATGCATCCTGACCTGACGGTGACGCGTACCGGTGTACCCGCTGGCGTGTGCTTCACAGCGTTTTCGACGAGATTCCTTATGGCTTCACGCATCGCGACGGGGTCGCCGCGCACCGTACCGGGCTCCTGCAGATCCAGGTCAATCTCGTGATGGTGGGCTCGCGCCCACATGCGCAAAGACTCAATGGTGTCCCATACGACGGCGCCAACATCGACATCAACGAGGTCAGGAGGCTCGACGCACTGGAGACGGATTAGAGTCAACAGCCGGTTGACGCTCTCCGACATGCCCAGAACATCCTTTTCCAGAAGGCGTGACCGTGGGTCGTCGATCTTTTCGAGTTCCATCAGCATGGCAGCCAACGGGGTACGCAGTTCGTGAGCAGCGCAACCCATGAAGACCCGATAGGACTGCATGAGCGTGCTGACCCTCAGTAGAAGGCGGTTTATGGCCGCGGCAAAAGGTGCCGCTTCCCTCGGGATCTCCGCAAAATCGATCGACTGGGCGGGATTTGCCGGATCGACACGCTCCGCCTGCTGAGCCGCTCGTGTCAGGAAGTCGAGCGCGCCCCGAGACGCGAATAGCGCCGCAAGCGGTATCAAGAAGGTGAAGGGGACGATTGGGAGCCAAACATCCTCAAGAGTTTCATAGATCAGGATCAAACGGTGTATGCCCGCGGGGTCGCCTTGAATGGCGACTTCGATCAGTACATCGGAGTCGCCAATCTGGAATCGTTGCCCACCAGCAAAATAGAATGGACGGGTATCGTCAAGCTCTCTGAACCAAAAGGAGGGGATCTCCTCACGAGATGCAGGGTGCCAGGGGGATGTGCGCTCCAATATTGGCGCCCGCTTGGAGGCAATCACCTGCCCACCGCGGTCGAGAACTCGAAACGCATAGTTGTCCTGATTTCTTTCATCGTAGTGGCCCATATCCCGCGGAAGCTCGAAGGTCAGCTTTCCGGGACCCGGTTTGATCCCGCGCAGTATCCAATTTGCTTCGCGTCGCACGTGATCCAGAGCCAAATGGTCGTAATCTACATTGAGCGCCCACATGATCACCGACAACTGAACAAGGCTTGTCGCCAGCGTTACGATAGCGATGCGAATAGAAAGCCGTCGTGCGAGACTACTGCGGGGCCCAGAACCGACATCGGTCATTGCTTGACTTCCCTGAGTGCGTATCCGATGCCTCTTACTGTCTCGATTACGATGCTCGTCGGATTTTCGCTCAGAGCCTTTCGCAGGCGACACACGAGCACTTCGATGGCATTAGGGGAGATTTCCCGGTCGAATTCGGACAACGCGGATTCAATTGCTGATTTCGGCACTGTCATCTCTGCTCGACGAAGGAGAAGGGCCAGCAAGCAGCGCTCACGTGGCCGCAAACCGAGAACCTCCCCGTTGACCCGCACGTCACCTGTTGTTTCGTCGAGCACCACACCCCCCGCCCGTATCGTCGCAGCGCGGATATCCCGAGGTCTGCGCAAGAGAGCGCGAACCCGCGCCACCAGTTCGGCCTGGTGAAAGGGCTTCACAAGATAGTCATCGGCGCCGGAGTCCAATCCTTTCACGCGGTCGTCGATTGCAGTCCGGGCCGTGATCACGAGGATCGGCGTTGAGCAGTTCGCCGAGCGCAACTCTCTGATGAGTTTGAGGCCGTCGCCGTCAGGAAGGGTGAGATCGACGATGAGCAGGCCATACACGATTTGCTGCGATGCAGCATGGGACTCGGCAACGGTGCCGAAAGCATCCAGCACGTAGCCGCCATGGCGAAGCGTGTCGCTGATCGACTGCCGCAACCGCACGTTGTCCTCGACCAGCAGTAGTCTCATGCACGCCTCACCACGGCGATCGGCTCCCCCCGGTGCATGGACATGATGTCACCCAGTGGCCCCGGCCGCGGCCTCCTGGCAGTAATGGCGACCCCTGAAAGGTTGCTGCAAGGATGGCTTGCCATAGTATGGGCCGTAGGTCGTAGATATAAGTGTGATACTCGACATTACGAAAGCCACATAACAAAGTCGAGTCTTGGGATATCGATCGATGCCCCGTCCCATCCGAATTGGTCTCCTGACGGACCACCCGATGTTCGCTGAGGGCGTTACCAGGGCTCTTGAGGCCTCGACAAATCTCACCGTAGTTGCCCGCGGACGGACCGCCGCCGACGCCTTCCACATCGCAAAGGATGCAACGCTTGATATTCTCCTGCTGGAGATTGAGGTACCGGGGGTCGGCATAGATGGCGTCAGGCAAATGTGCCATGCCAAATGCCATGCGAAGGTAATAGTCTTGACAGCCCTGGATGATGAGGGGCTGGTTGTTGGCGCGCTTCGAGCCGGTGCGCAAGGCTACCTGCTAAAGGACGTCACCGGCGCGGATCTCAGGCGTGCGATTGAATCCGTTCACCGAGGCGAGCCCCACGTCACATTGGCACTGGCCTCGCGCACGCTGCGGAGTATGGTAGAAAAACGCGCAAATCTATTTACGTCCCACGATCTGGTCGGTCTGACCGCACGAGAGCATCAGGTACTCGCTTATTTGTCGCAAGGCCTCACAAATCAGGAAATCGGATTGAAGCTGGGGATCAACGTAAAGACGGTTAAGCATTATACAGTGACGCTCTTCGCAAAAATGGGCGTTCGGAACCGGGTCGAAGCTGCGGCTGCAATGCGCATCGGAGATCTGAGCGACGTCCATGTGGATGGCAGAGTGGCGCAGTAAGAGCCTGGGTGGCCGTGCTGCCCTATCAGCAAAACTCGGTTCAAAGCGCACCTGGTCAGGCGCCAAGCTCGAGAATGTACAGTCCAGCATTGTAGTCGGTGCTGTAGATCAGGCCGGCGGCATCGACGCACACGTCGGCAGACTGGATAACCTGGGCGCGGTTGGGACGGTGGTCGACCATGCGCGCCGGTTTCGGCGGCACCAGGGCGCCGACCTCTTTGGGCCGGTACGGATCGCCAATGTCGAACGCGCGTACGCCGGCGTTCTGATAGGTGGCAAAGATCAGCTCGGAGCTCATGAAGGTGCCCGGCCGGTTCTCGTGGATGTTGTGAGGACCGAAGTGCCCGCCCCGGCGCGCGTAGTCGGCTTCCGCCGGCGTCGGAAAGGTGGCGATGCTGACGGGGTTTTCCCGCTCGCGGTTGTCAAACACCCAAATGAGCTTGAGCCCGTCCTCCTGATGATCGAGCACGGCCTCGTCGAGAACGATCAGCAGGTCGCGGTCCGGCAGTGGCAGGCAGTTGTGGGTCCCACCGCCGAACGGCGGCGACCAGTTGCGGTGCGTGACGAGCTTTGGACACGTGCGGTCTGCGACATCGATCACCACCATGCCGGCATCGCGCCAGGCCGCGTAGGCGGTGTCGCCGTGGACGATCGCATGATGCAAGCCGTACCGGCTGGTCGCCGGCCATGACGGCGTCTCGCCGGCGGCCTGGTTCATGCCGGGAATCCACCAGCGCCCGGCCTCGCGCGGATTGGCCGGATCGCTCATGTCCACCGTCATGAAGATGTAATCGGTGAAGCCGTCGAGCAGGGTCGAAACGTAGGCCCAGCGCCCACCCGTGTACCAGATGCGGTGGATGCCGCCGCCGTCCACGGCCATGAAGCCGATGCGCCGCGGTGCCTCGGGCCTGGAGATGTCGTAGACCGCCAGTCCCGCGGTCCAGTCGCGCTGGCTGCTCTTTTTCTCCGCTGTCCCCACGACCTTGCCGAGCTGCCCCTTGTAGTAGGCCTTCTCGTCGGCGAACTCCGCGGCGGCAAACATGTCCTTGGCGTTGACGACCAGCAGGAGGTCGTCGTGCGTCTGCAGGTGGATGTTCCACGTGTTCGGCGGAGCGGGAAGGTAGTTGACCGCGCGCGGGTTCCTGGCATTGCGCACGTCGATCACGCTGAAGCCCTTGGAGAACATGTGGCCGATGTAGGCGTAGCCCCGATGCACCATGATTTGCACGCCGTCGGGCCTGCCGCCCTGGTCGCAATGGCCGATGATGCGCATGTTGTGCGCGTAGTCGGGCTTCGGCAGGTCGGCGCTCATCGATAGGCGTCCAGGAAGTTCGGCACAGCGATCCAGTCCATCATGGCGCGCGGATCCTGCAGCAGCGCGCGCATGGCACGATCCTCCTCGGTGTGCAGGTTGACACCCATGTGCGTCCCGAGCCTGCGGCTGTGCTTGACGATGGTCTCGCCGATCGGCTGGCGAATGCGGTTGTATGCGGCGAGCGCGGTATCGATATGGTCGTGGTCGCGCAGCGCATCCGCCAGCGCCTGTGCGTCGCAGCCGGCCTTGGACACGCCGAAGCCCATGTGCGGACGGGCGTTGGATGCCGCGTCACCGACCAGCGCAACCCGGCCCGACACGATGCGTGGTGCGATGAAATCGTAGATCGGCGTGAAGAACGGCTGCCCGATCACCCGCAGGCAATCGTTGATGGCGGGCGGCAGCGCGTCCTGGCCTTCGTCCCGCAAAGCGGCAATCAGGTCCCTGCGGATCAGCGGCGGTGGCACCGAATAGTCGTGCTGGTGGCCGCGGTCGTCGACGCACATCTGCTTGAGCAGGTCCGCGCTCGCCACCCGATACCAGATGAAATTGAAGCGCCGGTGCCCCGGTCGCAGGTCGTCATTCAAGCCGGCGATCGGATAGCAGATCACCTCCTGCTGCGGCGGCAGGAAGAAGGAGAAGTAGGGAAATACCTCCGCCAGGGCGCGCGGGGACAGATCGGCCTCTTTGGGTGCGCCGCGCCAGATGTAGTAGCCGGCATAGATCGGCTGCACCTCGGGCTGGGTTGCGGCGCGCACTCCGGAGCGGACGCCATCGCCGCCGACGAGGATGTCGCCATGCTCGACCCGCCCGCCGGAGAAATGCACGCGCACGCCGGAGCCGTCCTGCTGGACGCGCTCGAAATTCCAGCCGAGGTGGTAGTGCGCGGGGTCGATGGTATCGCGCAGCAGTCGCTGCAGGCGGTCCCAGGAGGTCAGGATCTGCGGCAGGCGTTTTTCTGCGATCACGCAGCCGGCACGATCCAGCGCGATGCGGCGCTCGACCTCGACGCCGAGGTTGTGGCTGGGGGCGCCGGCGCTTTTGAGCGCCTGCAGCAGCTCCGGGTGGGTGGTGATGCCGGCACCACGCCCAACCAGCTCGACCGCCGAGCGCTCATAGACGTCGGCATCCCAGCCGATCTGCCGCAGGAATGCGGCCGCGAAAAGGCCCGACATCGAACCGCCGATGACGATGGCGCGGCGTTGGCGTGAGGAAGATGACATTGGACCGGACGGATGACTCGTGAAGCCCTGCACCTTGCGCTGGTGGTGCTAAGGTCAGGCCATGCCGCGTCGGCGTCAACTTTCCGTCGCACGACCGCCGCAGCGACACGGCAAATCGGGAGCGCGGCGACCGCGCGCATCGACCGGGAACAGGAAGCACTACTCGCGGTGGACGCTGACACGCGGCAGGACGTAGAGAGGCTCAGGCGGCCTGCGTGTCATTCTGTAGCCAATGGACCTGCGCTATACCGCTCGACACGAGAATAATATTGCGCCCGATGTCGCTTGCGGATGTGCCGCTGCTCGATCTGTGGGACAGGCAGCCGCATGTCATGGCGGCGACCAGCGATGATCCAGATCAGCCCAAGGCGTTCGGTGACACCTACTGGCCGGACGAGCTGGCGTTGGTGGGCCCTGATTGCCAGTATCTTGTCGCAGAGCTCGATGGCCGGCCGATCGGAGCCATGCAGATCATCGACCCCTACACCGAGGAGACGCACTACTGGGGAGAGATTGAGCCGAATCTGCGGGCTATCGACATCTGGATCGGGGCGGCAGAAGACCTCGGAAAAGGCTACGGCGAGACAATGATGCGACGAGCGTTCCAGATCTGCTTCGCCGAGCCGGTGGTGACCGCCATCGTGATCGACCCCCTGGCCAGCAATACCCGCGCCCACAGGTTCTACCGGCGCCTTGGCTTCCTTCCCGAAGGCCAGCGCATGTTTGGCGACGACGACTGCCTCGTGCACAGATTGACCCGCTTGACGTGGCGCCAGCGGTTTCCGAATGACTGAGCACGTCACCTTCGGGCGCTGTGTCCCGCCAGGATTTCCATTGCCCGCACCATGATCGGCGGCACGCTCGGCGGCACCGCATCGACAAGGCGCCGCAAGTCGGCTTTCGGAGCAAAGCAGACCCGCCGGTCGGCAGTCAGGGAGCAAAGTGCCATAATCGGAAGTGTGGACCCCAAGGCATTGCGCAAAGCGTTCAAGGGAGACGCCGTTGCCTAGAACTGTCGGTTTGCCGACCGCGCTCGCGCTGACGCTATGGTGCGCCGCGCCTGCTTTTTTGGTTGACGCCTGCGCTGGTCCGCTGGAGCCCGTAGAGTTTGAAGGCGCCACTCAACGGCTCATTTCGGGCGGGCTCATTCTGGGCGACCGCATACAGGGGTACTTGGCTAAGCCCGAGGGTGCAGGCCCTTTTCCCGCGGTCATCGGGCTGCATGGCTGTGCCGGCATGCCCGACACGACAAAGCGAAAACTGGTCGATGAACTTGTTGGCTGGGGTTATGTCACTCTGCTCGTCGACAGCTTTACCACGCGCGGCGTAGAGCACGCCTGCACTGGTGGATATTCGGACATCGCCGGCATGCGCAGGTCGGATGCTTATGGTGCCCTAGCCTTCTTGGCTCGCCAGACCTTCGTCGACCCACAACGTGTGGCCGCAGTCGGCTTCTCGCAAGGTGGTTGGGTCAGCCTCTTGGTGGCAGAAGCAAATTCGTTCGAACTGTTCGTCCGTCCAAGCAATTTGGGGTTTCGTGCAGTGGTTGCGTTTTATCCCGTGTGCAGGGCCGTAGCGGGGCGCCTGGTGATCCCCACGCTGATTCTCATTGGAGCCCTCGACGAATGGACGCCAGCGGCAGACTGCTCCCAGAGAATTGACGCTTGGCGCACCGACGGAGTGCCGATCGAGCAAGTCGTCTACCCCAGCGTTCACCACAGCTTCTACTACCCGGAGCTTCGGCCCGGCAGGAGGATATTTGGTCACTGGTTGGAATACAACGAGGAGGCAGCCATCGATGCGAGCCGCAGGATGCGCGAATTTCTTAAGCGCCACCTAAACTGAGGTATGCCGGAATTAACTTCTCCTCTGGGTCAATCGCGTCGAAAGCGGGATGCCACTGCCAAGGCATAGCGGACATGATCGCGCGTTGGCACAACGCTGTGTGCCAATAGCGCCGCGCCCGGTTTATCATCGGCACCGTCGAAATTGATCCGCCGCCGGGCAGGACACCACCGCGCTGTTAGTGAGGCCCGGCAATGAAGATGTCGTCAGTCGGAATTGGGTCGAAGAGCGGCTGGTATCTGGTTCCAGAGATATACAATGGTGTCCCAGAGGATTGGACGACTGCTGCTTTGACCACGACTTTGCGCATCTCGTGTGCTTTGATCCGTCGCTAGTCGAGCTGTAGCAGGCTTGAGCCTGCGCGGATCCGACGCCCACGTCCGGGTACCGCCCAATACGTGGCTGTTCGAGCCGGCCTTCCGCGGGCGTGGCTTGGTGCGCCCGGGCGACACCGTGGCGTCCGCAAGCGGTGCTCTGATGAAGCTCTTGTAGACCCACCCTCGCCGGCCGGCAAAGATCACCTCGCACCAATAGGCACATTTGACGACTTCGATCGGGCTGCCTGCAGGAATAGTCGCGAGCACCGGTTGGCCGTTGCCCGGTCCGGCGCGCATGTTCACGCCGGAAGTCACCCGAGCGACCTGGACCGCGACAGGGTCGTTTGCTCGGTCGATAGCTGGTCTGGTCTCGGGGATGGCCGGTGGCTGAGGCACCGTGTTGCGCGACGGCTCTTCAGCCGATGCCTTCGCACTGCCTGCAGGAATAGTTGCGAGCACCGGTTGGCCGCTGCCTGGTCCGCGGCGCATGTTCACGCCGGAAGTCACGCCAGCGACCTGGACCGCGACAGGATCGTTTGTTCGGTCGATTGCTGGTCCGGTCTCGGGGATGGCCGGTGGCGGAGGCACCGCGTCCCGCGACGGCTCTTCGGCCGATGCGTTCGCAGCTGGGGGGATTGAATCGGTGCGCACTGCCTCGCCGGGCTTTGGCTCCCCTGCCGCGCCGTCAGCTCGATTCTCCATGTCGGAGCCAGGTTTCTCGATCGGCTGCCCTGCCAAGGGCGTCACGACCGCCTGGTCATTCGAATGTGCACCTGAGGGACCTTTGGCGCCAATTCCGCCCTCATCGATCCGCTGCTCCTCAACGCCGACCGTTGGCGAACCGCCGGGCTCTGCTGCCTGTAGCGGCTTTTCCATCGGTTTGTCGTTTGCATTGGCGTTGCCAATGACAACCGATCTCGCTTCGAGTGCTTCAGCAGCAGCGGCGATAGCTGGTGGTTGCTCCTTGCCCGCCTCCGATACATAGAAGGCGCTGCCGCCTACGACCACGATCAGGCCGACGACACAGACATTCAGCTGCCGCGCGCGCCACGTGCGGTTGGCAGCAGGTGGAGCGGCATTTGCTTGCCTTCGCCGAGAGTCCTTCGTATCGGCGATGTTGGCGAGTATCGCGTCGATACGGCGGGTCGCGCTGGCGGCTTTTTGCAGCGCGCGCTCACTTTCCGCCGCGTGGCCCCGGATCATGGTTGTCAGGAGGTCGAGGGAAGGCGTCGGGGCTTTGTCTGCGCTTCCCTCAAGAGAGGTTCCGGCCTGGAACATGGCGGCCGCACTTGCAGCTGCCCGGTGCCCGGAACAGAGGTTCCTCACATCGCGGCCGGCAAGGGTCTTCGACTTAGGCGACTCAGGGATTGCACCGTCTCCGGCCATTACGCCAGTTCCTTCAGATAGCATTGGCATCTGGGATCGTAACAATTTGATCCAGTGCCAAAAATTGCACGCCGCGGCGAACCTGAGCACCGATTGCGGCCAGGGCTGGACCAAACTTCGGCTGCTTTGGGGAATTTAGGCCGGGCCAGCCGCTGACATCCAAGCAGGACTAACGCCTGCCTCTCGGCGCGGTGCGGCCGTCCCTATCGGAACGGGATGCGATCGAGATGTTGAGCAATCTCAGCGCCATTCAGGAATGGTTCCCGCTGCGGGTAGGGCGATGACGGGTCCACTGCCTCAGAAAGCTGACGAAATCGCTGCAGCGCTGAGGATGTGACGGCCTCGTGCCGAAGCCGGCTCCCCGATCCAAGCGCGCGCCGCCCTTCATGCAGTCGCGGCCATTGCAAGCAAGCGCTGTTGCAACAGTTGATTGAGCAGGCTCGCTGGCTTCTGTGCTGCGCGCTCCGCCACCAATGCGCGGGCGAGGCGCGCCTTCCGCGCGCGCAATGCCGCCTCGGTGAAAGTGAGATGGATGAGATCGCACTGTGCGAGGCTGCCGCCGCAGCGATCCGCTATGTGGCGCACGCGCACCAGCCATTCGACGCTTACCGCATAGTCGCCACGGGCGAATGCGAGCAGTGCTTCGCAGAACGGCGTCGCAAGCGCCTCCTCCGGAGGCGACGGCGAGGCGCCACTTGTGTCGGTGTGCGGCAGGGCTTCAAGCACGCGCGCTGCGGCGGTGGTGCGTCCGGCTGCGGCGAACGCCATCATCGCGTGCACGATGTAAAATGGCCGCACGCCATTCAGGGAATGCATCTCCCAGCGATCGGCCAATGCCCGCCACCGCCCGCTCACTTCAATGTTTCGGAGTTGGAGCCGCCACAGCAGCGCCGAAGCGTCAGCGAGCATAGACATGTCCGAAGCGCCCGGCTTCGCGATCTGCGCGTCGTAGACCGTGAGCGCGGAAAGCGGATCGACCGCATCGAGATGGAACAGAGCCTGGTGCCAGGCGAGGTGCACGGAAAAGCCGGTGCCTTTCCCCCATACCGCTTCGGTAGCGGCAAGGAATGCAAGGCCTTCACGGGTGCGCCCCTGCATCTCCATGACATGCGAAACAACGTGAATGGCGGTCGGAAGCCGGGGATCGAGGGCGAGGGCGCGACGCGCTATCTTCTCAGCACGATCATACTCGCCGTTCTCCTCGAGGCCGAAGGCATACATCGCAAGCACGCTGGCGTAGCCGGGCGCCGCGGCATCCCACGCGGGCAGCACTTGGGCGATGCGGTCCCGCAGCATGCGCCGCTGCCCGAGGCGGAAGTCGAGCCCATGCGCAACCACGAGCGCGAGAATGTCGCCTGGCCAGTCGACGACGATGGCGCCGTAACGCTCGGCCGCAAGACCCGGGCTGCCCTCCAGCCAGGCACGCGCCGCATCCGCGTGACGACGCGCAGGTTCGTTGCTGTCTGCGCTCGCCGCCTCGATGGCGGTCAAGCTGGCGGTAAGCGTGGATCGCGCAGCGGCGTCGTCGGCAAGCACGATGAGCGCGGCCCGCAGGCAATGGCCGAGCACGCATTGCGGGTCGTCCGCAAGCACCCGGTCGACCTCGACTGAGCAGTTGCCCCGATGCGTATGCAGCAGCTCGAGCGCGAGCTCGCACCGCTGCTGCAAACCCGCAATGCTCTGCACCGTGGACGTATTCGAAATCTTGCTCATGACCATCTCAGTTGCTTAACTCTTTCGGCCGCGGTGATCGAGGCGACCTTGGACGAGTGCCGGGTCAGCCCGATCGGCGAGCACGCTGCTCGGCGCTGGCGCGCGCGCATGACCGCGTATGGGACCTTCAACCACAATCTGACGTTGGTCGGAATCAGCCGGACGTACTGCCACGCTGCGGCGTGGAGTGGCGAGATGTCTCCAAAAAACCGAAAATCGGCGCCTGGAACCGGTAATGCCGGCCTCGGACACGACATACATTCCGACCAGTACCTCCGTACTGCCTGGGCAGGCGTGGGGTCCAGCCACATGGCTCCCGAGCGGTGCGGACAAGGGCAGTCACCACACGCACGCCGAACGGGACAACAGCGACCGCGCCCTTTCCAAGCGGCGATCCGGCTCGGCAGCCGGGGCTGGAGCGCTATCCTGCGCGCGGCTTTTTCCCCTGGCGGCGCCGAGAGCGGCGCCATTCCTCGCGCGGCAAAAAAAAGGCCGTGGGGCCCCGCTTCACGGATGTGCGTGGCAAGACCGTGCGCCCACAACAGGCGACCGAAGCGGCTCATCCCAAGAGCCGGCACACACTCTTTTATAAAGCGGCCGTAACAGCCTCCAACCCACAATCAACATCAGCAGCGTCGAGACTACAATAGTTCTGGGGATGCGACCGGTTTCATTGTTATACCCGATTGCACGAGTGCCGCTTTGACTTTCCTGAATCGCTGCCTCACGTGGTCATCCACCGTGTTCTCCCAGTCTGCGGGGTAGCCAAGACGAAGCGTTTTCAGATCGGTCATTGAGGCACAGGCGGCGGCATCCTCGAGCTGGCGCTGCGTAACGGGAGTGGAGCTACTCATGACCATGTCGAGAATGACGATGTCACGCATGGATCGGGCCATGGCGCCGATCGTATCGCGAGAGCGTGAGACCGGCACGACGCCATCCTGGGGATAGCGCTTGAGTACATATTGTTGGCGCTCCGGAGCAGAGTCCGCGCTTTGCGAAACGTTATAAAGCCACGTGGTAGCCTCGCTGGCGTTGGTCAGGGCGGTCTGGTTGATCTCGGACTTGGGGACAGGGCCGTTGTGGGTGTCCTTCGTAGCCAGAATCCCTCGGCACGGCACCACATGCGCAACTTTCGGCGTAGAGACGGCGCATCACGTCCGGCGTCTCGGCGAGCTTGCGCGTCACGCCGGGGCGGCCCTTGCGCTGCGGCTTGGCTGCCGGCGGCTCGGCATTCACCTTCTGCCCGCGCGACGGCGCCAGCGAGAGTTGTCCGGCGTCTTGGGCGGCTGGCCGAGCTTCGCTTCCAGCTCTGCAACGCTCGCAAGGAGGGCTTTGTTCTGCGCCAACAGCTCGTCGATCCGCATCAGCAGCTGCTGCACCAGCGGCTTCAGGCTGTCAGCATCCAGCGAATCAGGCTTCCCGGGCGCCATCCCGAGCTTGAATCAGCACGCAGCCTTTCGTTCAATCCGCTACGCCTGGGTCACGCTGCCGCAGAGGGGTGAGCAGTTACCTACAGGGAGCTTATCGGCGCCACTATGTCGCTAATCATGTACAGGACGACCTCATGCACGCGCTTGCCCTCGATGCGATGGCTTCCTCTTTGGAGTCCCATATAGGATGGCCACTTCGCCCCGCTTCGCGCAGCCAGCGCTTTTTGCACAGGAGCTGCGGGACTGCTTCCGCGGGGGTGCGCGGAGCATGGGCACCGGGCGGAATCGTCGGAGCCTTTCAACGGTCGGGCGGGCTGCCTGCCATCTCGATGGCGAGGCGCAAGCCTTCGCCCAGCCGGTTGCGGAGCGCGCGGTTGTCGGGCCCCTTGTTGAACTCGATCAGCCGCTGCTCGTCCGTGAGCTGCGGTGTGCGCTTGCGCATTTCGATCACGTGCTGGCGCGCAGCTTCCCTCTCGCCCTTCAACGCGTGAACCGCCGCCAGGCTCGCCTGCACGTACGGATTGCGCGGCAGAGCGCCGAGGGCGCGGTTGAACGCCTCCAGCGCCTCCTCGTCGCGGCCGAGCTCCAGCTCCGCCCATCCGTGCCACAGCTGCCAACCCGGGACGATGGTGCCGCCGTTGATCCGCATGCCATGGCGGATGTTCTTGAGCGCCTCCTCGTGTCTCTGCAGCCGGATCAAGACCCGCCCTTTCCTCGCGTACGAAGGCGCGTGGCTCGGGTAGAGCTCGATGACCCGGTCGAACTCCTCCAGGGCGGCGGTGAGATTGCCCTGGAGGTTGTGCAGGAGAGCAAGCTGGTAGTGCACGGGATAGTAGTGGGTCCTCATGGTGAGGGCGCGGCGCAGGAGCTCCTCGGCCTGGGTGAGATGCGGCTCCCGATCGATTCTGAGATCGGCCACCGATTGGATGTAGTAGTTGGCGAGCCCGACCATGGCGGGAACCGTCTCTGGCTCGCGGCGCAAGACCTCGCTGAACGCCGCCTCCGCCTCCCCGAAGCGGGGGGAATTGCTGCTGTCGAGGAGGGCGGCGTGGCCGCGTCCCAGGAGCTGATCGACGGTTGGCTCCGTGTCGGGATCGGCGGGCTCATTGCCGGCGCGGCGCAGGGCCTGGAAGTGGATCGCGAACGTGGTCCGATGGATGAACTCCTCGTGGACCGACGGCCATCGGTCACGATCCTCGGTTGCATGCAGCTGCAACACCTGTGATCCGTGGCGGGCATCGATGAGCGCGACGCTGACGCGCAGCTTCTCATCTTGCGTGCTGACGGTTCCGATGACGACGTAGCGGACCCCCAGCCTGGCGCCGATCGCCTTGAAATCGGGTGACGGGTCGCTCAAGCCCTGGCTCGGCACGACCCTCAGCATGGTGCTGCGCGGCAGGTGGGCGGCAAGGTCGTTGGCGATGTGCTCGCCCAATCCGGGGGGAGGAGCGCCGAGGGAGGTCGTAAACGGCAATATCGTGACGGGAACGTCGAACCGGCTCGACGGCAAAGGCGGCCGGGGTTCCGTGGCGCCGGTGCTTGCGGCCACAAGAGCCTGCTCATTGAGCGGCGCAGACAGCCAGAAGGCAGCAAGGAGCGCCATCGTGGCCAGCATCAGCATTGCCGCCGGCAGATAGCGCCTGCCGTCCAGGCCAGGCGCAAAACGCAAACGGGAGCCAGCCTGTCCTCCTGAACACCCACAACGCACCGCGTTCGACAGGCTCGATGGCGTCAGCAAAGCGGGCCCGTGAGGCGCGGCCGTTGACGCCGCTCTCGGTATCGAGTGGCAATGGACGGCATGCCTCGTCCTCCTGATCGACGAGGCATCTCTCCGCCATTGGCGCTGCGTCAAGGACGGCAACCGGGACTCTTCCGCCGAGGGCAGGAGGAGAAGGGGCGCCCGGCGAGGGCGCGCTCGCCGCGGGCGCTGCGGGCTGGCGCTCCGCCCCCTCGCCGTCCTGCCTGGTCGCGGCCGGGCCGCAAAACCGGTATCCCCAGCGGGGCAGCGTCTCGATCCAGCGCTCGGCGCAGCGCGGCGATCTGGACGGTCAGGTTGCTGTCCTCGATCGCCAGGCCGGGCCACGCGGCGTCGATGAGCGTCTCTTTTGCAACCAGGACGCACTGCTGCTCAACCAGCACACGCAGCAGAGTCACCGCGCGCAGCCCCAGCGCGACGGGCGTGGTCTCCCGGTAGAGCACGTTGGCCTGCGCGTCGAGGCGAAACGGCCCGAATGCGTAGATTATTGGCACTGAAGACAACCCACATACGCAGGAAAATGCCGGTCCCCAAGGCAATTCGGAAAGATTTCGGAATTTCTTCGGGGTTCCCCTCGCGTCGTCGCTCACATCGCTGCGGGGAGGGGCTTGGTCGAGGCCGCGGCGAAGTTGCGGATTGCAATGCCCACTGTCAGAACGCACCTGCAGCGCATATTCTCGAAGACGGGAACCGGCAACCAGGCCGAGCTTGTCCGGCTGGTCGTGAAATCCTCCCTGCCACTGCGGCCTGCGGGGGCATAGGATGGCTGGCGGTGCCCTGGCGTGCCGCCGAGGCGCCCTGCCGGCAACGAGCTCAGAACATCGCCTGGAGCTCGGCCAACTCCTTGGCGTTCAAGTCGGACACGGCCCAGTGCGTCATGCCGCCCGCCGTCCAGGAGATGGCGTTGTAGCCTTTGAACCCTGTCGCATGGGGAGCCCCGTCGGCCTGGCCCTCGGACGGCCACAGGAAGACGTTGATGATGTGCAGCCGCCGTTTGTAGACGAGGGCGGCCACGCGTCTGCCGTCGATCCAGTCCACCCGTCCGCCGAGGAGGGCGAAGTTTTGGGCCGCCAGATCCTTGACGGCCGGCGCGAACTCCACGCGGCCGTTGAACCACGGCCGCACCACGTGGCGCTCCGAGGAGGCAATCTGGATGGGCGCGTCCTGCAGCAGCGACCGGACGTGCGCGGCCAGCACGTCCCGCTGCAGCACCCAGGATCGCGCGTCCGCCAGTTGCCACCGGCCGTGCGGCGACCGGCCCTCCGCCGCAATTGCGGCGCGGATTCTCTCATCGAGTGAAGCGGGCGCCGACGCGTAGGCGACGGCCCTCAGGCTTTCCCCGATGCGCCGATACTCGTTGGCCAGCGCCATGCACCGCGGGCAGCCGGTAACGTGCTCCGTGGCCGCGCGATGCCGCTCGCCCGCATCCTCGCCGCCGATTGCGGCGCTGAGGGCCTCTTCCGCGTCCCTACACTGCATCGGTCCCGTCCTTGGCGATGCGCCGGGCGAGCGCTGCCCGCAGCTCCGCGCGCCCGCGGGAGAGGCGCGACATGACGGTGCCGACCGGTGCCCGGACGGCGCGGGCGATCTCGGCGTACGACAGACCCTCCAGCTCGCGCAGCACTACGACCTCGCGGTAGCTGACGGGCAGTTCCGCCGCCGCGCGGGTCAGTGCACTGTGATGTGCCGGCCCGGGGGCGTGCCGGCAACCGCGCGGTGCCCGACCCCATGCGTGAGATCGATCTTCTGCTTTTGGAGGAGCTGACAATGCGTCGTAGTCTCGGCCGCCCCTTCGACAGACCCGCCTGGACCCGCGTCCTCCAGGTCGTCCCCCTGCTGCTCGTGGTGGCTGGCTGCGGCGTCATGCTCGCCCATTCCCTGAGCCGTACCGTTACGGCGGATGCTCGGCCACCGCAGCAGGTGGGGGCCATGGATCCCGCGTCCGGCATCTTCATCCAGGCCCGCCGGCGTGCCGTAAGGGGCGGCTGATCGTGCGATGGCGTCGGGCCTTCACTGGACGCTTGTCGTGAGGGCCTGACCCCTGCCGCCGGGATTCGTGCAGCTCAGGCTCAGGCTGTGGGAACGATATCTCGCGCGAGGGCGGGCGCAGCGACGGGTTCGGCTGCACACATCGCATCCGGTGCGCAGTTCGACGCGCCGATCGCCGGCGCGATCTGAAATACCTGTCCGGGAGGCCCGGCCGCGTCTGAGGCTTGGGCCTGCGCCAGGCTGCGCCTGATCGAAAGCCGATGGCGTACCATCATGCACAGGGTCGCCATCATGTTGTGCATCAGGGCCTCCGCCAGACTGGTGTCGAGGCCCCTGTCCTGCTCATCGAGTATGACCTCTTCAAGCCAGGCCAGCCGCGCCTGTGCCGCCTCGATGTGGCGATTGGCCTGTTCCAGGTGCGCCTGTGCGATTGCTTGCAGCATGCAGCCCATACCCACGCCAACACCCAGCCGTGCGGGTCGGTTCCGTCTACCGCCGGCGAGTTACCTTCCGGTTTCGCCGTCGCCCGAATATCGGGATGGGTGGCTGGTGCAAGTCGATGATCCCTGAATGCGAGCGGCGGCTGGGCAATAGCCGGCATGCCGCAACGCCGGCGAGGCGCTTCGCGGCGATCCGTGCTGACCATTCGATCAAGCTGCACCTGGGCCGGCTGCCCAGGCTCCGCGCGACCCTAGCCCGGCTTCCCGAGCACCCGACCCGCCACCGCATCGAGCTTCGCCAGCAGGGCCGGATCGCGGGACTCGGGCGGGGTGATGAGCGCCACGTCGAGGGCGCGGTCGGAGCCGATGGGGCAGGCGGGGTGCTCACGGGGGAAGGAGCGGGCGAGCCGCTCGATCAGGCGGTGCGCCTTGTCCACGTTCTCTGAGAGGACCTTGATGACGGCGGCCACGTCGACATGGGCGTGGTCGTCGTGCCAGCAGTCATAGTCCGTCACCATGGCAACTGTGGCGTAGCAGATCTCGGCCTCGCGGGCGAGCTTGGCCTCGGGCATGTTGGTCATGCCGATCACCGAGCAACCCCAGGAGCGGTAGAGCTCGCTCTCGGCGCGGGTGGAGAACTGCGGGCCTTCCATGACGAGGTACGTGCCCCCGCGCGTGACGCCGATGCTCTCCGCGCGGGCGGCCTGCTCCGCCGCGTCGGCCAGCAGCGGGCTCACCGGATCGGCCATGGAGACGTGCGCCACGCAGCCCGGCCCGAAGAAGCTCTTCTCGCGGGCGAAGGTGCGGTCGATGAACTGGTCGACGATGACGAAATGCCCCGGCGACAGCTCCTCCTTCAGCGAGCCGCAGGCCGAGACCGAGACGAGGTCGGTGACGCCGGCGCGCTTCAGCACGTCGATATTTGCGCGGAAGTTAATGGCGGACGGCGGAATCTTGTGCCCCCGCCCGTGGCGCGGCAGGAAGCGGATCGGCAGCCCGCCGATCTCGGCGAACAGCACCTGGTCCGACGGCGTACCCCAGGGCGAGGCAATGGCCTGCCAGCGCTTGTTCTTAAGGGCCGGCATGTCGTAGAGCCCGCTGCCGCCGACGATGCCGAGCACGGATTGGGTCATGTTGAGGCTCTCCCGGTGCGATCTGCCGAGCGGGGAGGGCTATAGCAACTGCCGCGGCACTTGTCGCGCCCGCCGGAGCCTATGGCCGCCTATGGCCGGGCGGTCCGCTGCGCTATGGTCGGGGAGGACAGGAAATGCCTGGCCTCAGGCCATGAAAGCACGAAAGGACGGCCATGCTTTACGAGCTGAGGATTTACAACTGTCTGCCCGGCCGGCTGCCGGCGCTGCTCAAGCGGTTCGAGACCGCGACGCTCGGGATCTGGGAGAAGCACGGCATCAGGCCGGCCGGCTTCTGGACGGTGCAGATCGGCGAGAGTAACAACGACCTCTATTACTTCCTGGCCTGGGACTCCCTGGCCGAGCGCGAGCAGAAGTGGACGGCCTTCATGACCGATCCGGCCTGGATCTCGACGCGGGACGAGAGCGAGCGGGACGGGCAGATCATCGCCTCCATCAAGAGCATGATCCTGCAGCCGACGGCGTTCTCGACGGTGAAATGACATGTCGATTAGACGCCCGCGGCATCGTCGACGACGCTATTTGACGGCTTTGCAGAATTCGCGAAGCCGCCGCTCGACATCGTCGAAACAGTTAGACGCCAGGTCGATCAAAGTGTCATCCTTGCTGCGAAACACTTGTGATGCAGCTCTGCTTGGATCGGCCTCATAGCAAGCCGCCACTAGAGCATGGAATCTGGCCTTTGCCTGCTTCTCCGCGGACCACTTCGAGACACTGGACTTGCCGCACGTCAAATAGTCACTAAGGCACTTTTCGCGCCAGCTTTCCTTCAAAAGGATGGCCCGTGAATATAAACTTTCCAGACCCCCGGTGTCTTCTCATCAGGCAGCAGCATAACAAAAACACCCGGCTGATTAGTCGGCTTCTCAGGTATCTTTAGAACTTCCTCTGGGATGCGGAATCCCCCAATTTCCTTTACTTTCTTCTTTATGCTATTGAATGTTTTATCGGGTTCATCCATTGAATCGGCCACAATAAGAACACCCCTCAATCTCTCAAAATTACGAGGACTACCCTTCAATGCCTTCAACATATGGCCAAACCCCCCGACCCCGTGATGATCCTTATGAGGGAAAAAGTAAAACTTAGGAAAGTTACCCCTAACCTCAGCGAGCTTTCCCAAAAACTTCGCGTCAGCTGGTCCCTCGGAGAGGATCGCCAAATGAGTGTCGTTGTCCAACCTCTAACTCCGAACTTCAATGCCGCTCTCGATTGCTGCAATTGCATTCTCTCCTTCGGCAAGAAGAGCGCGACAAGAACCGTTCTTCTCACGAAAGACTTGAATGAGGGAGAGCTCGCGCGCTGGTAACACTTTCGCAGCAGCTTGCAAGCATTCCAAGCTATGCGTTGTCGCGAAGACCTGACTCTGATTTTGATTAGAGAGACGTTCGACCGCCGACCATAGCGACTTCAATCGCGTGTAGTATATGCCGTTCTCTATCTCGTCTACGCAAACAAAACCCTTCTTGGCTCGCATCATGTGGAGGAGGATATTGGCGATTTTGTAGATACCGGAAGACATAAGATTTAAGGGTTGTAGTGTTGTCTTTCCTTTTAGACCAGCATATAGCATTGCTGAGCCGGCATTCTGCTCGGAAGAGATCGATTTGATGTAATCGAATTCCTTTCTCATCGCTTGTTGAAATGGAGCGTCCTTACCCTCCTTGCGAAGATCCGATAGCATGGTTGCTAGAAATTTCGGTGCGACCGGGTGCGCGGAACTGATGAAATACGCACGCACATTGCTTTCTCGGACGGTCACTTTGATCTGCTGGCCTACTATTTCTGGTGTTTCCCAGTGGAAGTCGTCGTCGTTCGCTCCCTTCCACCCAAATCTCAAAGGGTGACTGATTGCAAGAACGTCTTGCGGTCGCTTTAATGGCATAATCTCTTGGTGTTGGTCATGAGAGGCAGTAGTAATAACCATCTCCCTAGTGTCACCGTTTGTCCCAACCATCCGAACAGAGGCTGTGTTATCGTACGAAAGATCGAAGAATAGGTCGCGCCAAATCGCGTCCATCAACTGGTCGGGAGGCCCCTCGAGTTCAGTGTTGTAACCGCGCCACGCTCGAAGCTTCCCAGCGACCTGGGGGGAGGCGCCGGACGCGAGGAACAATCCTTCTAGAAGGGCCGTCTTTCCGCTAGAGTTGTCGCCAACAACAATGTTGATCCGCCGAAACCCTGCTAGGCGTAGGCTCTTGAACCCACGGAAATTCTCTATCTCAGCCGAACGTATCATCAGATAACCGGGACTTGGAGCAGCGCTCCGTTGAGGGGGTAACCATAGCTTAGCAGGTCCCTGCAAATGCATAGTTAAATTTGTGTGGCTTGGCGTGCGTCGGCAAATCACCTGCACCGGCCGGCCATCTGGGGCGTCATGGCACAACGCAAGAAAGCCGCTCCCGGGTTGTCGTGTTGAGCGCGGCGCAGACGGCTTCGCGCACAACATGACGGACGGCTTACATCGTCCCCGCCGCGCCCGACCGCAGCAGCTTGTACGTAATCGAATCGATCAGCGCCTCGAAGCTGGCGTCGATGATGTTGGAGGAGACGCCGACCGTGAACCAGCGCCCGCCCGTGGCCTTGTCGCGGCTCTCCACCAGCACGCGGGTGACGGCCTCCGTGCCGCCTGTCAGGATGCGCACCTTGTAGTCGACCAGCTCCACGTCCTTGATGTAGCCCTGGTAGCGGCCGAGGTCCTTGCGCAGCGCCTGGTCGAGGGCGTGCACCGGGCCGTCGCCCTCGGCCACCGACCACAGGGGCTCCCCATCGCCGTCGACGAAGACCTTGACGGTCGCCTCCGAGACGGTGACGAGCTTGCCGAGCGCGTTGTGGCGCTTCTCGACCATGACGCGGAAGCTGTCGACGGTGAAGTAGCGCGGCACCTCGCCCAGCAGCCGGCGCGCCAGCAGCTCGAAGGAGGCATCGGCGCCCTCGTAGGCGTAGCCGGCGGCCTCGCGCGCCTTTACCTCGTCGAGGAGGCCGGCGATGCGGGCGTCGTCGCGCGAGACCGGCACGCCCAGCCGCTCCAGCTCGTAGAGCAGGTTCGACTTGCCGGCCTGGTCGGAGACCAGAACGCGGCGGCGGTTGCCCACGCTCTCCGGCACCACGTGCTCGTAGGTGGCGGGCTCCTTGAGGATGGCGGACGCGTGGATGCCGGCCTTGGTGGCGAACGCCGCCTCGCCCACGTAGGGCGCCTGCCGGTTGGGCGCGCGGTTCAGCACCTCGTCGAGCAGCCGGCTGGCATGGGTGAGCTTCCTCAGCCGCTCCGGCGTCACGCTGGTCTCGAAGCGGTCGGCGAACTCGCTCTTCAAGAGCAGCGTCGGGATGATGGAGATGAGGTTGGCGTTGCCGCAGCGCTCGCCGAGGCCGTTCAAGGCGCCCTGGATCTGGCGCGCCCCGGCCCGCACCGCGGCCAGGGAGTTGGCCACCGCGTTCTCGGTGTCGTTGTGGGTGTGGATGCCGAGGTGCGAGCCCGGCACGTGGCGGACCACGTCGGCGACGATGGCGGCAATCTCGTCGGGCAGCGTGCCGCCGTTGGTGTCGCAAAGAACGATCCAGCGGGCGCCGGCCTCGTGGGCGGTGCGCGCTGCCGCCAGGGCGTAGGCGCGGTTGGCCTTGTAGCCGTCGAAGAAGTGCTCGCAGTCGAGCATGGCCTCGCGTCCGCTCTCCGCCACCGCCTCGATGGACTGGCGGATGCCGGCGAGGTTCTCCTCGTTGGAGATGCCGAGCGCCACCCGCACGTGGTAGTCCCAGGCCTTGGCGACCAGGCAGATGGCGCCGGCCTTGGCCTGCAGGGTGGCCTGGAAGCCCGGATCGTTGGCCACCGAGCGCCCGGCGCGCTTGGTCATGCCGAAGGCGGTGAAGGTGGCGTGGGCGAAGCCGGGGTCGGTGCCGAAGAACTCGGTATCGGTGGGGTTGGCGCCGGGATAGCCGCCCTCGATGTAGTCGATGCCGATCTCGTCCAGCGTGCGGGCGATGAGCCGCTTGTCCTCGATCGAGAAATCCACGCCGGTGGTCTGCGCGCCGTCGCGCAGCGTGGTGTCGAACAGGTAGAGGCGCTCGCGTTGGCCGGACATGGGCTCGTTCCCCGATTTTGGCCCCTACCAATACCCAAGTGGCTGTTCTGTAAAGAGGGCGGCGCCAGATGCACCCGTCATCCCGGCCGAAGCGATGCGAGCCGAAGGCGAGCGGCGGTTCGAGCCGGGACCTCGTGAGATGAGACTTGTGTCCCGGGGTCCCGGATAGCCTCGCCTGCGGCTCGGCTTCCGGGATGACGGGTGCTACACAGGCGGCCAGTCGGCCTTGGCTCGGAGCCCCAGCGCCGCCTCCTGGGCCTCGCGGACGACCTGGGCGTGGTCGAGCGCGGTGAACCTCCCCGCCTGGCGCAGGATGCGGCCGTCCACGATCACCGTGTCGATGTTGGCGGGCTGGGCCAGGGACACCAGGGCCTCGTAGGGATCGCCGATGGGCGTCATGTTGAGGTCTGTCGTGCGTATCAGGATCATGTCGGCGCGCTTTCGGGGTGTCAGCGACCCGGTGCGGCCGGCGATCCCAAGATCCACCGCGCCGTCCAGGGTGGCGAGCTGGACCAGCCGCCGCATCGTCAACGGCACCTTGGCCCCGAGGCGATGCTGGTGCAGCGAGAACAGGAGCCGCATGGCCCCGAACGGGTCGCAGCTGGCATTGGTGGTGTGGTCGGTGGAAAGGCTCACCTTGATGCCGGCCTCCAGCAGCTCGCCGAGCTGGATCACGCCGACGCTGGCCGGCCGCCGCGCCTCGCCGGCGGGCGAGGTGGAATAGCGGACGTCCCGCATCTTGAGGACGGCTCGCTCCTCGGGCGTGGTCAGCAGCGGATGGACGAGCTGGACATCGGACCCCAGGAGGCCCGCCTGCTCCAGCGCCATCACCGGGCTGGTGCCGGAGGTATGCATTGTAATCGGCAGGCCCAGCGCCCGCGCCCCGTCCCAGTCGCGCTTCAGCATCTCGATGGTGACGACACCGCGCGCCCCGGCGCCGCCGACGTTGAGGGCGCCCACGTTGCGCGAGGAGATGCCGAGCGTGATGAGCCCGTCCCCCGGCATCCAGTCGCGCTTGATGCGCGCGACGCCGTCCATGTTCATGGGCTCGTCGTCCGGCATGCCCTGCACAGGGCCGTAGGCGAAGCGTCCGCGCATGCCGGTGTCGCGCATGGCGGACAGCTCCGCGTCGGCGTGCTCGGGGCTGCGCACGTTGTGCGCCCAGTTGTGCACGGTGGTGACGCCGGCGCTCAACGCCTCCGCGAGCCCAAGCCGGACGCTGCGATAGCTGTCCTCGGGCGTCATGTGCACGCCAAGCCGCGCCGTGACGGGGAAGTAGCCGCGCTCGCTGACATCGCCGCGCACGTACGGACGCAACAGACTGGTCCACAGGTGCCAGTGCGTGTCGACGAAGCCCGGCATGCAGATGACGCCGCTGCCGTCGACGACCTGTGCATTGTCGGTATCGACCGCGCGGCCGACTGCGACGATCACGCCGTCGCTGACGCGCACGTCGCCTGGCACGAAGTCGCCGAGACTGGGGTCCATGGTCAGCACGGTGGCGCCGCGGATGACGAAGGTGCCGCGCGCCGGCAGGGTCGCTGCGGGGCCGGCGGCCGTTCGGAGGGGCGCCGCGACGCCGCTCTGTTGGGCGCGTGTTGCGGCTGTTGCGGCGGCCACGGCGCCGAGCGCGGCGGCCCCCTTGAGCATGCAACGACGGCTGACGCGGCTTCCCGCCATGGCGCGACCTCCCGGGGTCCGGAGCTGCTCTCGTTGGCGGTAGGATAGCGTGGCCGCCCGCGATTTGGCCAGGGAGGGCTGACAGCGAGGGCTTGCCGCCCCAGGGTGATTCAATTCACCGCATAGCACAACGGCCGAACACGATTCTGAAGCTTCCCAGGAACAACGGAGGCCGAGGATGCGGCCATCGAGGTCATCGGCATCGGCAAGTCGTTCCAGGCCGGACGCCCCGTGCTGGCCGATATCGGCTTCACCATTGCTCGGCATCGTCGGCGCCGGCGGCATCGGCCAGTCGCTCTACGAGAACATCCGCAGCTTCCAGTATTCCGAGACGGCCGCGATCGTCATCATCGTCGTCCTCACGGTCATGCTCATCGACCTCGTCAGCGCCCGCCTGCGCAAGGTGCTGGTCTGACCCCGCGCCAGGATCCGCAGGCACCGCTTCGGCAGGCCGGCCGATAGGTGCAACCGGAAATCGCGCCTCCGCGGCGGCCGCCCGACCTGCTACTCACCGGCTTCCATAAGAGCCCGTACCCGTCTGGCGTGCACAGGTTGTTCTTGAAATTGGGGCGAAGTGCAACGATGCTGGTCCGAACAGGAGCCCGATGAACAACGGGCACGCACCTTCACCCGGTGTTACCCGAGGGGATGGGGACGTGGATGGCAGCGGTCGAGATCCGCAACGTTCGCAAGGCATTCGGCCCGGTGGAGGTGCTGCACGGCGTCAGCGTCAACATAGCCGACAGCGAGTTTGTGGTGCTGGTGGGGCCGTCCGGCTGCGGCAAGTCCACCCTGCTGCGGATGCTCGCCGGGCTTGAGAACATCACCGCCGGCGAGATCGCCATCGGCGGGCTCGCTGCCCGTCGTGATCTTCTACTCCTTCTTCGTGGACTACTACGTCTCCTCCCTCACGGGGGCCGTGAAGGAGTAGGCCGACGCCTCGCGCCGGCCACCATCTTTTGCGCCACCCGCCTCGCCGCCCGCCTTGCAAGGATGCCCTCATGCCCAGCTTCCGCATCGTCACGCCCGCAGCCGCCTCCTTCAGCGTCGCCGGCGGCGGCTACGCCTACGAGATGGAGGCGCTGGAGCATCTCGATGCCGAGATCGTCGAGTGCCCCGCCACCCAGGAGGGCTTCATCGCCGCGGCCAGGGAGGCCGACGCGGTCTACGCCAAGGGCATGAAGTTCAACGCCCAGATGATCCATGCCCTGGAGCGGTGCCGCATCATCGCGCTGGGCACGGTGGGCGTGGACTATGTCGATGTCGCCGCAGCCACCGAGAAGAGCATCCCCGTCACCAACTGCCCCGACACCTTCATCGAGGAGGTGGCCGACCATGCCATGATGCTGCTGCTCGCCACCCACCGCCGCGGCATCGAGCAGGACCGCATGGTGCGCGAGGGCCGCTGGACGGAGGGCCGGCCTCAGCTGTTGCAGGTCCCGCGGCTGATGGGCCAGACGCTCGGCTTCATCGCCTTCGGTCGCGTGGCGCGGGCGGTGGCGGAGCGGGCTCGCGCCTTCGGCCTGCGCATGCTGGCCTTCGACCCGTTCATCGACGAGCTCGACATCTCGGCGCGCGGGGTAGAGCCCGCCAGCCTCTCGGAGGTGCTGAGCCGCTCCGACTTCATCTCCATGCACCTGCCCGCCACCCCGGAGGCCGTCGGCTTCCTCAAGGAGCAGCATTTCCGCGCCATGAAGCCCAACGCCATCTTCATCAACACGGGGCGCGGCCCGACGGTGCACGAGGCGGCCCTGATCCGGGCGCTGCAGGAGAAATGGATTGCCGGCGCGGGCCTCGACGTGCTGCAGACCGAGCCGCCCCGCCCCGACAACCCGCTGCTGCAGATGCCGCAGGTGATCCTGTCGCCGCACAACGCCTCGGCCTCCGCGCGCTTCGACCCCGCGCGCAAGCGCCGCGTCGGCCAGGAGATCGC
>Ga0268265_10000611_pt1 | contig 35660 bp, 31 predicted proteins | sample KBSSwiS52_FD_190355 | JGI IMG/M metagenome (GOLD analysis project Ga0268265, IMG submission 190355) | Switchgrass rhizosphere microbial communities from Kellogg Biological Station, Michigan, USA - KBS Switchgrass S5-2 (SPAdes) (version 2) | ecosystem: Host-associated > Plants > Roots >...
AAGGCACGCCGGATTCCGCGATACGAGCCGAGTGTCAGCTTCGAAGAAGGGCTCGCCCGAACGGTGGCGTGGTATCGCGACTCTCATGTGACCGTGGCGTGAACGCTCGACATGCTCCGCGGCGCTGATTACAATCGCGCCGTTTCTTTCTGACAACCCATGTCCCTCGGTCCCGGTACTCGCCTCGGGCCACTCGGATCGTCATTTTGTCCGTCCTCATGTCTTCCAAAGGAGCGGAACGATGAAAGTTGCTGTTGCGGTTTTCCTGCTCGGCGCGATGTGGGCCGCGCCGGTGGTTGGCCAGGGTCGGGGGCAGGGTCAGGCTCCGCCACCGCCTGCCGTCGATACCGTCGCACCGGACATTCCTGGCGTGGTCAAGGCGGGGACGAAGGCCATCGTCATCAAGGATGACTTTCAGGGTACCGAAGGGCCGATCGCGCTTCCCGACGGCACGCTCGCGTTCACTGAAGGCGGCGCGAACCGGATCACGCGGATCGATCGAGACGGCAAGGTCTCGGCATATCTCGAGAACTCGAACGGATCGAACGCCCTGGCCTTCGACTCCAAAGGCCGGATGGTGTCGGTCCAGAGGGGACCGGCGCATGTCCAGATCGGCGTGATTGGTCCTAAGGGCGCCGAAGCGACGCTGGCCGACGACTTCGACGGCAACCCGAACGATCTCGTCCTTGCGAAGAACGACGGCGTCTACTTCACGGTGCCGGGACCGCTTTCCGAGGCGCAGGCGCGAGGAAAGGCTCCATCCGCGACACCGTTCGCGGCGGCCGTGTACTACATCGCACCGACCAGCGGCCGGGCCGTGAAGGTCGCCGAGGGCATCACCAATCCAAACGGCATTCAGCTGAGTCCTGACGAAAAGACGCTCTACGTCAACGACACGCGCGGCGAGTATCTGATCGCGATGGACGTCCGGCCGAACGGCACCCTTGGGCCCAAGCGCAACTTTGCGAGATACGAAGGCGTCCAGAGAGACGCGCAAGGCATCGCCAGCGGCGCCGACGGTCTCGCCGTCGATACTGAGGGGCGCGTGTATGCGGCAACCACCATCGGCGTGCAGGTGTTCAGCCCGCAGGGGCAGCACCTGGGCACCATCCCGCTGTCGCGTCCGCCGCAGAACCTCGCTTTCGCTGGGCCCGACAAGAAGACGCTCTACATCGTCGGCCGGAACGCCGCATGGAAGGTCCAGATGCTGTCGATGGGCCATAAAGGCCGCGCGAAGTAGGTCGTCAGCGACAACCGAAGCTGCCGTGCCGCGCACTGCGGTTGTCGCTTCTGGTGTGCGCAGAATCCGCCGCGTCCTGCGCGCGCCCGGTAAGTCGCGCGTTCGCTTCAGCATCCATCGACAGAAGTTCCTCCTCTCCTCCGGCCATCCGCTTGCTCCATCGCCCGACGTTCCGGCGGTCTTAACATGCCCGTGCGCCCGACCTAACGCATCGGAGCGGGATCGCCGGAACCTTCCAATCCGCAAACGATGTCACGAGGAGGACGAGATGATCACCCGCATCCTGATGGCTGCGATTCTCGGAATCGCAGTAAGCGCTGCTGCAGCGAGCGCGCAGAACAAAGCCACGACGCCGAAGACCGCAGCGACGGTGACGGCGACAGCCACGGCACCGGTCAACCTGAACACCGCAACCGTCGAGCAGCTCGCCACCATTCCCGGTGTCGGGCCGAAGATGGCGGAACGGATCATCGACTACCGGCAGAAGAACGGCGGCTTCAAGAAGGTCGAGGACCTGATGAATGTGAGCGGCGTTGGGGAAAAGAGCTTTCTCAAGATGAAACCGCTCATCACCGTAACCATGCCGAAGGCGGGTCAGTAGCAGACGTGTCGGGTCGCGGGGGCGCGCCGCGCCGCCCGCGGCCCGCGCGCGCCGGAACGTCGCACGGCTATACCCTCGTCGAGGTTGTATTTGCAGCGGGTCTCGTCGCGGTACTTGCCGCCGCCGCGATTCCTCAGCTCAGTGCAGGCGTCGAACGCAGCCGGACCGTCGGCGCGGCACGCTACCTCGCGAGTCGTCTCGCACTTGCCCGTGCACAAGCGGCCGCACGTTCCGCCAATGTCGCAGTGCTGCTCACCGCCACCGAAGGTACGTTCGTGGTGGGCACGTATGTGGACGGCAACGGCGACGGCGTTCGCACGCGCGACATAAGTGCTGGCCTCGACACCTTGATCGACGTCCCCGTCCGCCTGGCAAGTCTGTTCCCGCATGTCGCCCTGTTTCTCAACGATCCCGCTGTAACCTCCACATTCGATTCGAGCGCCTTGATGTCCTTCTCGCCGGTGGGAACAGCTTCGTCGCGAACACTGTACTTGCGGGGCGCGGACAGATCCGAGTACGCCGTCCGTGTACTTGGCGCGACCGGTCGCACGCGCGTCCTCCGGCTGGTCGCCGGCAATGGCGCCTGGGTGGAAGTCCTCTGACATGGAGCGTCGGCGTGCGACGCGGCGGAGTGTGTCCCCCGATGAACCACTCGCACACGCTCGCTTGAGGACCGGAGGGCGGCCGCGGGTCGTCGAAGCATCGAGCTTGGGTGCTCTGATGGAAACCACTGAGCGACTGCTGCCAGGCCGCCATCTCGACATACACATTGTCGCGGCCGAGGGGCGCGTGCTTGTGCGCGCTCGGGTGGCACGTGCGTTCGTCGTGACGGTCAACCCGGACGCCGTGCACTATCGGGTGGCGCTTTCGTTTGACCGCGCCGTTGACGTGCGATCAGCCGGGTATGCGCTGCCCTCGCCGCTTCTCGCACGCGAAATGGAGCGGGGCATGCCTTACCCGGATCCGCCCGCGTCGCGTGATATCGAATTCGCCGAAGCGCCCTCTGCCGAAGAAATTCCCACGACGCCGACGGTGGCATCACGCTTGGTATAGCGCCTGTGGAGGCTATTGATGGACGCTGTCGACGAGGGAATGGCGGAGGTGTTGCGCGCGATTGGCGAGGCGCTCGTGGGCGATCCCGTTGAACGCGATCTCCAGGCGGTATTCGAGGGCGAAGTGCAGCGAATCGCCCACATGCGCGTCGTGCGGCTTCGCGAGGTTCCGCTGCGCTGCCACGCACGCCTGGTGACGCCGACGCGCACATCGCAGTCGATCGTGCTGGGCGTGCCGACCGGTGATCTCCGGACGCAGGGGATGCTGGAAGTCACCTTCGATGCGGCCAACCCGCCGGGCGATCTTCAACTCGATTTCCTGGTGGCTTCGGCGCAACTCGGTGGCCTCGTACTCGAAGCGTCCCGCAGCCGGGTGTCGAACACCGCCCGACCGTCCGACGGCGTGGCGCCGTTGATTGGTTCGAGTGGGGTCATGCAGACGCTTCGCGGCCGTCTCGAGCGCGTCGCTCACACCGATTTCACCATCTTGATCGAGGGCGAGAGCGGGACCGGCAAGGAGCTCGTCGCCCGCCAGATTCACGAGGTCAGCCGACGGCGTAGCGGTCCGTTCGTCGCCGTCAACTGTGCCGCGCTCGTCGAAACACTGCTCGAAGCCGAGTTGTTCGGCATTGAAGAGCGGACGGCGACCGGTGTGCGGGGCCGTCAGGGAAAGTTCGAGCACGCCGAAGGCGGAACGCTCTTTCTTGATGAAATCTCCGACCTTTCGCTCTCGGCGCAGGCGAAGCTGCTACGTGCCATTCAGGATGTCGCGGTGGAGCGAGTCGGCGGGCACGGTTCGCGTCGCGTGAATACCCGGATCGTGGCGGCGACCAATCGCTCGCTGTCCGACATGGTTTCCCGCGGGCTGTTTCGGACCGACCTTTACTATCGGCTGGGTGGCGTGGAAATCCACGTGCCGCCGTTGCGGGCGAGGCGTGAGGATATCAGCGAGCTGGCTACCTACTTCCTCGCGCGACACAGCAAGACGCGAGATCTGTCGTTGTCGGATGCGGCGGTCGACGCGTTGCGGATGTACACATGGCCGGGAAACGTCCGCGAGCTCGAACGGTTCATCGAACGTGCTGTTGCGCTTACAGAATCGAATCACATCGAGCTCGACGATCTCCCGCCGCAACTCCGCGGCGAGTATCTCGAGGTCCTCGGTCCTTCGATGGCGGCTGGAGAATCGATGCGGGCGTGGGGCAGTCGTTACGCGCGGCTCGTCTTCGAGCGGTGCGGCCGGAACAAACGTCGGGCATGCCGCCAGCTCGATATCAGCTACCACACGCTCGAGGCCTACCTGCGCTACACGCAGCAGGACATCGATACGAGCCGACAGTTGCCCGCGTGGGTCCGCTCCGCGAGCGCCACGGCCGATGTGCGGACCGTCGCGACAGTGCACGAGGGACCGTCAGAGCCGTGACGTTCCTCTACGCGGTCCGGTACTTTCACGTCGTTCCCGTCGTGCCGCCGCTGTTCAACGTCGCGTTTGCCATCGCGGTCGTGGCAGCCGCAACGCGGTTGATGAACGACGCGTCAGCCGGCATCGACGCGCTGACGCCGGTGTTATTGCTGCAGCTCTTTGTTGCTTCCTCCGGCTTCAGGTTTGCCGCCCGCCGGGGGTACTACGATTTGCTGCTCACGTCGAGCACCCCGCGCTGGCAAATTGCCCTCGCGCATTGCCTGGTCTCCATTCTGCCCGGCGTAATCAGTTGGGTTTGTATTGGCGCGCTCGAGGCGGGTGCGAGTCGTGGACTCGGCTGGGTATGGTTCGCACCAGGCACATGTGCGGCATTTGTGGGTACGTCACTCCTTGCCTGGAGCGTTGCGGCCTTCTCGTCCCGAACCGCTACCACGATCGTGTGGTTGCTCGTGCTAACGATTCCTGCGATTGCGCGGGTGGTCTCGCCCGTCCAACTGCTGGGGACGACGTGGGCCACCGCAGATCGGTTCATGCTGACTACCGTGTGTACAACGGCCATCGTCGCGTTCGCAGCAGCGACGGCTTCGGTCGTGCGCGGGTCGGCGCCGCTCGAAGCCGCACAATGAGTGAGGCGGTTCTCTCCGTCGGCGACATGAGCCTTTGCTACGGCCGACGCGAAGTTGTCTACGCGCTGACGTTTGAGGTCGCCGCGAACCAGGTACTCGGCATCATTGGACCGAATGGCTCTGGCAAGACGACGGTCCTGCGGGCGATTGCGGGATTGATATCGCCGTCCGACGGTTACGTGCGGGTGCGCGGCATGCCGCCGCGCCGGGCGGTAGCCCGCCTCAATGTGGCGTATTTTGCCGGCGACTTCACGCTGCCGGGCTCCGTTCGAGCCCGCCAGTGGGGCAGTCTTGCGACCGGCAATCCGATCACGCCGGAGCAACGCCGGATCCGAACGCTTTCGCGTGGCACGCGCCAGCTCCTCGGGCTCCGGACGGTGCTCTCGCGTCCTCATCTCGCACTGGTGGTGCTCGACGAGCCGTGGGAGGGGCTCGACGTTGACGGCGCGCGCTGGTTATCGCGCACGATCGAAGCCAAGCGGGATCGCGGTGCGGCTGTCGTGCTCGCCTCACACGATCCGAGCGATCTTGCGGGCGCCTGCGACCTCTACCTGTTCCTGATCAATCGGCGCGGCACGCTTTTCAAGGCGCACGAGCTCTCCTCCACAGGGCCGGTAACGGCCTCAGTGCTTGGCAGCGTGTTGGATCGTCTGCTGGTGGACGCATCCGCGCCGATACGCACCGCCTCCTGACATTCCGCGTGAGCGGATTTCACAGTAAACTCGGATCGCTCCGCATCGACTCCCGATGGCCGAGACGACCGCTCCAGCCCTCAAGAAAACGCCGCTTCACGCCCGCCATTGCAGGTCGAATGCGCGCATGGTCTCCTTTGGCGGCTGGGAGATGCCCGTCGAGTACTCGGGCATTACGGCGGAGCACCTGGCCGTGCGGACGCGCGCGGGTGTGTTCGACGTCAGCCACATGGGCGAGATCGAAGTCGCCGGCAAGGACGCGCTGGCGGCGGTGCAGCGGATTTCGAGCAACGACGCAACCCGGCTGCAGGTGGGCCAGGCGCACTACTCGGCGTTGACGACCTTCGAAGGAACGTTCGTCGACGACATGCTCGTCTATCGCATGGCGCCGAATCATTTCATGATGGTAGTCAACGCGTCGAACATCGAAAAGGATTACGCCTGGATTGCGGCGCAAATTCAGGAGGCTGGTGAAGCAGCGGCCGTCGATTCGAGCAGCCGCTATGCGCTTATCGCGATTCAGGGTCCGGCATCGGTCGACGTCCTGCAGCCGCTGTGCACGGTAGATCTCTCCACGATCAAGTACTACTGGTTCGCGCACGGCGAGGTCGCAAGTGCGCGCGCGCTGATTTCGCGAACGGGGTATACCGGGGAGGACGGGTTCGAGATCTTCGTCCCTCCTGCAACCGCGGATCGCGTCTGGGAAGCGATTCTGCAGTCGGGCCGGTCTGCCGACGTCATTCCGTGTGGCCTCGGCGCACGCGACACGCTGCGCCTCGAGGCGGCGATGCGGCTGTACGGCAACGACATCGACGAAACCACGACGCCACTCGAGGCGGACCTAGCGTGGATTGTTGGCTGGAAGAAGGAATCGTTCATCGGGCAGGAACGGCTGCGAGAACAGAAGGACAAGGGCATCACGCGTAAGCTCGTTGGCTTCGAATTGCTGGATCGCGGCATCGCGCGCCATGGGTATCAGGTCGTTCGCGGGGACAAGCCCGTGGGGGTCGTGACGAGCGGCACCCAGACACCGTTTCTGAAAAAATCGATCGGCCTGGCCTATGTGCCGCTCGACCTGACGACACCCGGGTCGGAAATCACCATCGACGTGCGCGGCCGGATGTCGCGGGCGACAGTCGTCCCGCTGCCGTTCTATAAACGTAAAGTGTAGGGGCGGAGTCTTTGAACGGACGTGAAGGGGCGGGTCTTTAGACGCGCCCGGAGCGAAGCATGACGTATCCGGCCGACCGGAAGTACACCAAGGAGCACGAATGGATTCGGGTCAACGGCGAGACTGGCGAAATCGGCATCACCGATTACGCCCAGCAGCAGCTTGGCGACGTCGTGTACGTCGAGCTTCCGGAGGTTGGCCGCACGATCGCCGCGGGCGAGTCGTTTGGGTCGATTGAGTCTGTCAAGGCCGTGTCCGAGCTCTTCGCGCCGATGAGCGGGGAGGTGGTCGCCGTCAACGAGGAGCTGAAGAACCATCCCGAGGTCGTCAACACCGATCCGCATGGTACGTGGATGATCAAGGTCAAGCTCGCCAGCCCGACCGATTCGGGCGGTCTGCTCGACGCCTTGCAATATCAATCGCACCTGGGATGAATCGACTCGACGCCACCGACTGGTTTGCTCGCCGCCATATCGGTCCCTCGCCAGACGATCGCGATCGAATGCTTGCAGCGGTCGGCGCCGCATCACTCGATGCGCTCATGGACGAAGCCATTCCGGCTTCGATCCGCCTCACGCGGCCGCTGAATCTTCCGCCGGCTGAGAGCGAGCACGCATATCTGAGACGCCTGTCGAGCATCGCGCGCCGGAACCAGACATTCCGCTCGTACATCGGGCTCGGCTATCACGACACGATCACCCCTGCGGTGATCTTGCGCATGGTCATGGAGAACCCGGGCTGGTACACGCCCTACACTCCCTACCAGGCGGAGATCGCGCAGGGACGTCTCGAGTCGTTGCTGAATTTTCAGACGATGGTCGCCGAGCTGACGGGGATGGAAGTCGCGAACGCGTCACTGCTCGACGAGGCGACGGCGGCGGCTGAAGCGATGACCCTGCTGCACCGCGCGCGTTCGAATGGAGGACGGACCTCGTCGGCTTCGGTGAGGGAACGAAGCCTCTTCCTGGTCAGTGACCGCTGTCTGCCGCAAACGATCGATGTGCTCCGCACGCGTGCGGAGCCGCTCGAGATCGATCTGCATGTCGGCCCAATGGAGGCGATGGCGTTCGAGCCGCGTGTGTTCGGCGTGCTGCTTCAGTACCCGGACCAGTACGGAGCGGTGATCGATCTGGAGCCGTTTATTGCCAGCGCACATCGCGCAGGCGTGCTCGTCGCGGTGGGCACGGACCTGCTGGCGCTGGCACTGTTGAAGCCGCCCGGAGAGATGGGCGCCGACGTCGTGTTCGGCAACTCGCAGCGCTTCGGTGTTCCTCTCGGCTATGGCGGTCCGCACGCGGCGTTTTTCGCCACGCGACATGCGTACGTGCGGCAGGCGCCGGGCCGCATTATCGGCGTCTCGGTAGACGTCCACGGACGCAAGGCGTACCGCATGGCGCTGGCCACCCGCGAGCAGCATATCCGTCGCGAGAAGGCGACGTCGAACATCTGCACCGCGCAGGCGCTGCTGGCGAACATGGCCGCGATGTACGGCGTCTACCATGGTCCAGACGGCCTGAAAGCCATTGCAGAGCGCGTCCACGAGCTGACTCGGGTGCTCGAACGCGAGCTCGCGCCGATCGGTGTGAATCAAACGAACCCTGCGTACTTCGACACGCTGCGGCTCGAGTTGCCTTCAGGAGCGGAGGCGGTTCACCGGGCGGCGCTGGAGGCGGGCATCAATTTCCGGTCTATCGACGAGCGTACGGTCGGCATCTCGCTGAACGAGACCGTGACAAGGGCCGATGTGCAGGACATCGTGAACGTGTTCGCAAAGGCACGGGGCGAATCGGCGCGGCCCGTAGACTGGCTCGTGAACGAACCCCTGAGGTTAGATCCGCCCTTCGGACGGGTGCGAACTTCGTCCTTCATGATCCATCCGGTTTTCAACACACATAGATCTGAAACGCAGATGATGCGCTACATCCGCTCGCTCGAGCGGAAGGACATCGGCCTTGATACGTCGATGATTCCGCTCGGTTCGTGCACCATGAAGCTGAATGCCGCAACCGAGATGCTGCCGGTCACGTGGGAGCACTTCTCCCGCGTCCATCCCTTCGCACCCATCGACCAGGCGCAGGGGTATGCACAAGTCGCAACGGAACTGGAGCAGGCGCTCGCGGAGATTACCGGCTTTGCCGCCGTGTCGCTGCAACCGAACTCCGGCGCACAGGGGGAATTTGCCGGCCTGATGGTGATCCGCGCGTATCACCGGGATCGCGGCGAATCACACCGCGACATCGTGCTGATCCCCGCGTCCGCGCATGGAACCAATCCAGCCAGCGCTGCCATGGCCGGAATGCGCGTGGTCGTCGTCGCCACGGCGGCCAACGGCAACGTGGACGTCGCGGACCTGCGCAGGAAGGCCGCCGAGCATCGCGATCACCTTTCGTCTCTCATGATTACCTATCCCTCGACACACGGCGTGTTCGAGGACGACATCAAGGAGATTTGCGAGATCGTCCATGAGCACGGCGGCCAGGTGTACATGGACGGGGCGAACATGAACGCCCAGGTCGGACTGACGAGCCCCGCCGCGATCGGTGCGGACGTCTGTCACTTGAACCTGCATAAGACGTTTGCCATCCCACATGGCGGTGGCGGCCCTGGTATGGGCCCAATCGGAGTCGCTGCGCATCTGGCCGCGTACCTGCCGGGGCATCCGCTGAGGCGAACCGGAGGCGACCGGGCCATTCACGCGGTTTCGGCGGCGCCGTGGGGGAGCGCCAGCATTCTGTTGATCTCGTACGCCTACATCCGGCTGCTTGGCGCCGAGGGAATCACGGACGCGACGCGATTCGCGATACTGAACGCGAACTACGTCAAGGCGCGGCTGCAGCAGCACTATCCGGTGCTGTACGCACGTGCCAACGGGCGCGTCGCGCATGAATTGATCTTCGATCTGCGAGGCTTCAAGTCCGCAGGAATCGAAGAGATGGATGTCGCAAAACGCCTCATGGATTACGGCTTTCATGCCCCGACCGTTTCCTTCCCGGTGGGCGGCACGCTGATGGTCGAACCAACCGAGAGCGAGGACAAGGCGGAGCTCGATCGATTTTGCGACGCGATGATTCAGATTCGCCGAGAGATCGAGGCGGTGGTCACGGGTCATGCCGACCGGGTCGATAACGTGTTAAAAAACGCGCCACACACGGCCGAGGCGATCGCGGCCGCCGACTGGTCGCACCCCTATTCGCGCGAAGAGGCGGCCTTCCCTCTGCCGTTTGTCCGCGCCAACAAGTTCTGGCCAAGTGTCGGCAGAATCGACAATCCGTATGGTGACCGTAACCTCTTCTGCTCGTGCCCTCCCCTCGAGGCCTTCGCCTGATCCCCGTGCGTCCGCTTTGGACCGGAAATCGCAGCTAAAACGGCAGGCGATCCGTCTTAAACACACCACACCATGGACGTTAATGGAGCGCGGCTGACAGGATCGGCGTGGCGGGTTGCCATCGATTACGCGGTCGGCGTCATCGCGGGCGTTGCCGTTGCGGTGTTTGCGTCAGCGACCGGGGTTGCCGACAACGTATACGTCATGTTCGCGGTACTGCTCGTCGTCATGGCCGCGTTGCTCGGGGGTACAGGACCGGCGATAACAGTCGCGATTACCGCCGTCGTTGGCGACGACATCGTGCTGTCCGGGCGTCTCCCCCCGCTCGAGCAGTGGAAAGATGAAGTGATTTTCGGGACCATTGCCATAACGGTCGGCCTGCTGGTCGCCGCGAAGCGTAAACAGCAAATGAAGGCGGAGGACCTCGCGCGCCGCGAGCGCGAGCTGCGCACCGAACGTGCCGCGATTCTTGCCACCATTTCACACGACGTGAAGAACCCGCTGGCCGTCATTCTCGGGTCCGCGCGCGCCGCGAGTCGCGATCGTGCATTCGACAACCCGCGGGTGTTCCAACGCATCGAGTCCGCTGCGCTGCAGGCGGCGTCGCTTGTGGATCAACTGTCCGATCTGCACTCGATTGAAGGCAGTGGGATCGCCCTGGAGTGCCGGCCGGCCGATCTGCGGCGGACGGTGGAGGCCGCCAAGGATCAAATGGAAGCGATCGCTCGCGGTCACGTGCTTCGCTATACGGCCCCGTCGGAGTCGGTTGTGGTCGATTACGATGAACGCCGAATACAGCGAGTTCTCCAGAATCTGATCGGAAACGCGATCAAGTATTCGCCGGACGGTGGAGAGATCGACATCAACATACGCCCCGACAACAGCACCGCGGCGATCTCGATTCGCGATCACGGGATCGGTGTACCGGACGCAGATCGTGGCCGGGTCTTCGAACGAGGCTATCGCGCGAACAGCGTCGGTGCTATTCCGGGCACCGGTCTCGGCCTCTTCATCAGCTCGGAAATCGTCAAACGACACGGCGGCTCGATTGAATGCCGCGCCGCCGACGGCCGCGGTACCGTGTTCGAGGTCCGCCTCCCGCTAGCTCGCGTCCACGGCGCGACGGAACGCGTGCAGCAGCTTCCAGGTCACCGGACCGGGCCTGCCGTCGCCGATCGTGCGATCGTTCACCGTGACGATCGGGACCAGTTCGCGCGTCGTGCTCGTGAGGAACGCCTCGTCCGCTCTGAATAGGTCGTCGTCGACCAGGGCCCTTTCCACCACTTCGATTCCCGCGGCCTTTCCGATATCGAAAAGAAACTCCCGCGTGATGCCCGGCAGCAGCCCGGCCTCGAGCGGCGGGGTAAGAGCGACGTTGTCCTTCACGATAAACAGGTTTGCGGTCGTGCACTCGGTCAGCTCGCCCTTGTAGTTCCGCATCACGCCTTCGAAGGCGTTCGAACGGAGCGCCTGCTGCATCGCAAGCGCACTGTTCATCAGGTTGTTGCTCTTGATCATAGGATTCACGCTGGCAGGGTGATTGCGGACGACATCGACAATCACGACGCGGACACCCTTGTCGTACACCTCCGCCGCGGGGTCGATCTGCGGTTTGACGATGATGACGACTGAAGGACTGGGGGTGGCTTTCAGGTCGTAGCTGAGCTCGCCAACGCCGCGCGTGACCAGGACGCGGATGTAGGCCTCTCCATCGAGTGTCGCTGCCGTCTGCGTGGCCCGAATCTGCGAGGCGAGCTCGTCGTCGCTGAAAGGAAGCGCCAGCTCGATCATGCTCGCGGAACGTCGCAGCCTCCGCATGTGGCGGTCGAAGAGAAACGGTCGGCCGTCGTAGGTGCGCATCGTTTCGTAGATCCCCTCACCGTATAAAAAGCCGTGATCGAACACGGAGATCACCGCCTCGCACTCCGGGGTGATACGCCCATTGACGTTGACCGTTGCGGACATATGTAGTGGTATGTATCACATCGGAATGCGGATTCTGAACGCCGCCCAGATGCGCGACGCCGATCGCTTCACCATCGAGGAGATCGGCATTTCCTCGCTCGTGCTGATGGAGAATGCCGGACGCCAGGTGGTGGCGGCGATGGAGGCCGCCTACGAGGCGCGTCTCAACGGCCGAGTGGCGGTGGTGTGCGGCCGCGGCAACAATGGCGGTGACGGCTTCGTCGTCGCGCGAACCCTGCTGCAACGCGGCATCGACACGGCCGTGTTCGTCATCGGCGCGCTGTCGGAGGTTCGAGGCGATGCCAAGACGAATCTCGAGATCCTCGGACGACTCGGCGTCACGGTTGTCGAGATCAACGACGAACAGAGCTGGGAGCTGCACTTTTCCGAGATTTCGCAGTGCACGCTGATCGTGGACGCGATCTTCGGGACAGGACTGAAATCGGCGCTGGGCGGGATGATGGAAACGATCGTCGCCGATGTCAACGCCTCGTCCATCCCTATCGTGTCAATCGATCTGCCAAGCGGGTTGTCTGCAGATACGCCGCACGTCATTGGCGACTGCATCGACGCATCAATGACCGTGACGCTCGCCGCACCGAAGCTGCCGCTCGTGCTTCCGCCGGGCGAGGAACACGCCGGTGACGTGGTGATCGCCGACATCGGCATCCCGCACGATGTCATCGATGGCGTCGAAGGCCAGCACATCGAACTGTTGACACCCGAGCAGCTCCGCGAAGTCGTCGAGCCGCGCGCCGCGGATTCGCACAAAGGGGACTTCGGCCGGGTCACGATTGTCGCGGGCTCACGTGGAAAAACCGGCGCCGCGCATCTTTCCGCCATGGGCGCTCTGCGATCCGGCGCGGGCCTGGTGACCATCGCGACCCCGTGTTCGGTGCTTCCGATCGTCGCCTCGATGGCGCCGGAATTCATGACGGAGCCGCTCGAGGAGTCGGTCGACGGGACCATCTCGTTTGGGGCGATCGAACGCCTCCTCGACTTGAAACAGGACGTGATTGCGTGCGGACCTGGCCTGGGCAGGAATCCTGCCGTCGCCGAGTTCGTACGATCGCTCCTCGATCGTTCCCCCGTGCCGCTCGTCCTCGACGCGGACGCGATTACGGTGCTTGCTGACGACCCCGGCCGCCTCGTTGGCAGGGAAGAGCGCGACGTGATCATCACGCCGCATCCAGGTGAAATGGCACGGCTCATCGGATCGTCCATCGAAGAGGTGCAGGCCAACCGGATCGAAGTCGCGACCAACTTCGCTGCGACTCATCGTGTGTACGTGGTGCTGAAGGGGCACCGCACGATTATCGCGACGCCCGAAGGCCACGTGTACATCAACCCAACCGGTAACCCAGGGATGGCGACCGGTGGCACGGGCGACGTGCTCACCGGGATGGTCGCCGCATGGCTGGCTCAGCTCCTCGACGCCGAAGCGGCCTGCCGCCTTGCCGTGTTTCTGCACGGTGCCGCCGGTGACCTCGCGGAGGCAGAAGAGGGCCAGGTCGCAATGACCGCCACCGACGTGATCGCGAATCTCGGCAATGCCCTGAATCGCCTCTACAATCCTGAACACGCGGAAGGTTAGTCGCGCTGGCTGGTGATTGGTGGTTGCGAGTCGTGTGACGGCTTCGGAGGAAGAAACACAGGCCGTCGCACGCGAACTCTCCGCGACACTCCGGGCCGGCGACGTCGTGCTGCTGTCAGGTGATCTCGGGGCGGGGAAGACGACGTTTGTGCGTGGCCTCGCGGAGGGACTTGGCATCGATCCGCGAGAAGTCAGCAGCCCGACGTTCACGCTGGTGCATGAGTACCGTGGTAACGGGCTGACGCTGTACCACGCCGATCTCTACCGGCTTGAAAGCACAGCCACCGATGATCTCGGGCTCGAAGAGATCGGTGTGAAAGACGGCGTGCTGGCCATCGAATGGCCGGACAGGTTGTCGCACGAATTGCCGCGAGCGACTGTGGTTCGACTGGAAATGGTGAACGACTCGTCGCGGCGTATCACCATAGGGTCGGCTTCAGCCGGCCTTACTCCATCCGATAATTCGGCGCTTCCTTCGTGATCTGCACGTCGTGGACGTGGCTTTCACGGGCACCCGCCGGCGTGATCCGAATCAGCTGCGCCTTGCGCTGCAGCTCGGAAAGCGTCGCACTTCCGCAGTAGCCCATTCCCGCACGGAGACCGCCGACGAGCTGGTGAATCATCGCCGCCACGCTTCCTTTGTGCGCGACGCGACCCTCGATCCCTTCAGGCACCAGCTTATCCGACGCGCGGCCGCCCTCGAGATCGAACTCGTCCTGAAAATACCGATCGCGGCTGCCACGGCGCATTGCGCCAATCGAACCCATACCGCGGTATTCCTTGTAGCTGCGGCCCTGGAAAAGAATCAGCTCGCCGGGACTTTCGTCGGTGCCCGCAAACAGGTTTCCGATCATCGTGCAGCTGGCGCCCACGGCAAGCGCCTTGACGATGTCACCCGAGTAGCGGATGCCGCCGTCGGCGATAATCGGCACGTTGCGGGCTGACGCGGCACGCGCGCAGTCGATGATTGAGCTGATCATCGGCACGCCGATGCCGGCCACAACCCGCGTCGTGCAGATCGAACCGGCGCCGATGCCGACCTTGACGGCGTCCACACCTGCATCAATCAGTGCTTCGGTCGCTTCCGGTGTGGCGACGTTGCCGGCGGCCAGCTCCGTGTTGGGGAACTCGCGGCGCACGCGCGCCACCATGTCGATCACCCCCTGCGAATGTCCGTGTGCCGTATCGACGACGAGCACGTCGACGCCGGCGGCCACCAGCGCCTGGGCGCGTTCGAACGCATCCCTGCTGACCCCGATGGCCGCGCCGCAGCGCAGCCGTCCAAGCGCATCCTTGCATGCGACCGGATATTTCACCGCCTTTTGAATGTCCTTGACCGTGATGAGGCCCTTCAGGCGGTAATCGCGATCGACGACGAGCAGTTTCTCGACCTTGTGCTGGTGCAGGATCTCGCGTGCCTCGTCCAGCGTCGTCCCCACGGCGACCGTGTAGAGAGGGTTCTTCGTCATCACCTCGTCGATCGCGCGGTTCACGTTCGTTTCAAAGCGCAGATCCCGGTTGGTGAGGATGCCGACGAGCCGACCTTCCTTGCTGCCGTCATCCGTGATCGGCACGCCGGAGATGCGGTACTTCTTCATCAGCTCGAGCGCTTCGTAAATGCGGTTGCCCGGCGCGAGCGTAATGGGGTTGACGATCATCCCGCTCTCGGAACGCTTCACCCGGTCGACTTCCGACGCCTGCTCTTCAATCGACAGATTCTTGTGGATGACGCCAAGACCGCCGTGCTGCGCCATCGCGATTGCGAGCGCGGATTCGGTGACCGTGTCCATCGCAGCGCTGACGAGCGGGACGTTGAGCCTGATATTGCGCGTCAAGCGTGTCGACACGTCGACCTGCGTCGGCAGTACTGTCGAGTGCTGCGGCACGAGCAGGACGTCGTCAAATGTCAGCGCGGTGGTGAGTTCGGTGGCGGTGGGGAGAAGCGTGAGAGAGCCGGTTTTCAATTCCATATCAGGCTGCCTGCCCATGGCATTTCTTGTATTTCTTTCCGCTGCCGCAGGGACACGGGTCGTTGCGGCCCACCTTCGGCTCGTCGCGGCGGACGGTCTTGATCACGTCGTCGCCGCCAGTGCGTGCAGGCACCGGACCCTGCCTCGATGATGCCGGTCCTGGCGAGGGCATTGTGGCCGCGGCCGCGGCACGCGACGTCCCGAATGCGGACCCCGCTTCCGCCTTGTTCATCGTTATCGCCGTCGCGCGGCGGGCGACCGGACGCGGCGCGGCGGGCGCCTGCTCGTTCATCACCGGGCGCAGCCACATGACGTAGCGGACGATCTCTTCCTCGACCCGCGCCTTCATGTCGGTAAACAAATCGAAGCTCTCGCGCTTGTACTCGACGAGCGGATCCCGCTGGCCGTATCCGCGAAGGCCGATGCCTTCCTTCAGATGGTCCAGTGAATAGAGGTGATCCTTCCATTGGGCATCGACGATCTGCAGCATGATGTCGCGCTCGACCCGCCGCAGCAATTCGGGACCAACGAGCTTTTCCTTCTCGTCGTAATTCGTTTTGATCAGCTTCCAGATCTCGTCGCCGATCTCGTCCGAGTTCATCTCGTCGAGCTTCAACGAGTCGAGCTGCGCCGGTTCGATGCCAGCGATCCGCGATACCTCGCGCCGAAGTGCCTCGAGATCCCATTCCTCGAAATCGAGCTGCTTGCCGGCGAAGCGTTCGATCTGCTCGTCGAGAAGATCTTCCGCGAGCGCCAACAGGTACGCGCGCGTGTCAACGAGTTCCTCCTCCGAGAGGTGAATCTGACCCACGAGGATCTCGCGCCGCAGCGTGTAGATGCTCTCACGCTGCTTGTTCATCACGTCGTCGTACTCGAGCAGATGTTTGCGGACGGAGAAATTCTGCGCCTCCACCTGCTTCTGCGCGCGCTCGATGGCGCGGCTGACCATGCCGTGTTCGATGGGGACGCCTTCTTCCATGCCAAGCCGCTGCATCAGGCCGGAGATACGATCCGAGCCGAAGATGCGCATCAGATCGTCTTCGAGCGACAGATAGAAGCGCGAGGAACCAGGATCACCCTGGCGACCTGCGCGGCCGCGCAGCTGGTTATCGATGCGGCGCGCCTCGTGGCGCTCGGTGCCGAGGATGTGAAGACCCTGAAGGTTCACCACGTCTTCATGCTCGGTTTCGGTCAGGCGTCTGAAGTGCGAGAAGATCCGTTCCCAGTCCGGACGCGGCACGCGGTAGAAGCCATCGACGTGGAAGAAGTAGACGAATTCGTCGTCGTCGACGAACTTCTCTTCACCCTTCGACAGCCGTTCTGCGACTTCCTCGGACAACGTCTGCTGCCGTGCCATGTGTTCGGCGTTGCCGCCGAGCAGAATGTCCGTTCCGCGGCCGGCCATGTTGGTCGCAATCGTGACGTTTCCCTTACGTCCCGCCTGGGCGACGATCTCGGCTTCCTGTGCGTGGTACTTGGCATTCAGCACGACGTGCTTGATGCCGCGCTTGCGCAGAAGACCCGAGAGGCGCTCCGACTTCTCGATCGAGACCGTGCCGACCAGTGTCGGCCGTCCGCTCGCCTGCTTGTCGAGGATGTCGTTGACGATGGCTTCGTACTTCTCGCGTTCCGTGCGGTAGACGAGGTCCGGCTCTTCGATCCTCTTGAGCGGACGATTCGTCGGAATGACGATGACGTCGAGGTTGTAGATCTTCGCGAACTCCGGCGCCTCTGTTTCGGCGGTGCCGGTCATTCCCGACAACTTGCCGTACTTGCGGAAGTAGTTCTGGAAGGTGATGGTCGCAAGCGTCTGGTTTTCGCGCTCGATCTTGACCTTTTCCTTGGCCTCGACCGCCTGATGCAGACCATCGCTCCAGCGTCGCCCGGGCATCAAACGGCCCGTGAACTCGTCGACGATCACGACGCCGCCGTCCTTGATCATGTAATCGACGTCGAGACGGAAGAGCGTGTGGGCACGCAGACCCTGGTGAACGTGATGGAGCAGCGGCATGTTGGCGGGATCGTAGAGACCGTTCGACCCCGGCACGAGGCGGTGGGCGAGCATCTGCTCGGCTTTCGCCATGCCGGTCTCCGTCAACGTGACCGTCTTGTGTTTCTCATCGACGATGTAGTCGCCGGTCTTTTCCAGCTCTTCGCGTTCCTCGGACTTGACGTTGCCTTGAGTAACCGCGCCTTTCTTGAGCCGCGGAATAATCCGATCGACTTCGTAATACAGGTCGGTGGATTCCTCAGCAGGGCCGGAGATGATCAGCGGGGTTCGCGCTTCGTCGATGAGGATGCTGTCGACTTCGTCGACAATCGCGTAATGGTGACCACGCTGCACCATGGACGCGAGATCGAACTTCATGTTGTCGCGCAGGTAATCGAAGCCGAACTCGTTGTTGGTGCCGTAGGTAATGTCCGCGCCGTAAGCGACCTGCCGCTGTTGATCGGTCAGTTCGTGCTGGATAACGCCGACGCTCATACCGAGGAAGCGATACAGACGTCCCATCCACTCGGAGTCACGGCGTGCCAGGTAATCGTTGACGGTGACGACGTGGACACCTTTGCCTTCCAGCGCGTTCAGATATGCCGGCAGCGTGGCGACCAGCGTCTTGCCTTCGCCGGTCTTCATCTCGGCAATCTTTCCGCCATGGAGGACCATGCCGCCGATCAGCTGCACGTCGAAGTGCCGCATGTTCAGCACGCGCTTGCCTGCCTCGCGAACCACCGCGAACGCTTCGACGAGCACGTCGTCGAGCGACTCGCCTCCAGCGACGCGCTTCTTGAACTCCTCAGTCTTCTGACGTAGCTGCTCGTCGGTGAGCACCTGGATTTGCGGTTCGAGCGCACTAATCTCGGCTACGCGCGGGCGGAGGCGCTTGATTTCGCGCTCGTTCTGGGTGCCGATGACCTTCGCGAGAATTTGACCGAGCATTATTGGTGTCGTGCTTCCAACACGCCGCTAGCCGCTCCGTTGTTACGTTACGGGCCAGGGGCAAACCACGATAGCGAAGCCACCATGGACGCGTCGCCGGGCGGCGCGTATCTACCTAGTTTACGGGAAAAAAGTGTCGGGGCCTGAAATGCTGACGCCCGTCTACGGGGCCCGGGGTTTCTGCTGGGAGAGCAGTTGGAGCGGGTTGAGCAGCTTGCCGCTGGCAAGCACCTCGTAATGGAGGTGGTATCCGGTGGATCGGCCCGTGTTGCCAACGTGGCCGATGATGTCGCCGCGTTTGACCTTCGCGCCGCTCTTCACGGTGTAGTTGAGCAGATGCCCGTAACGCGTCTGCAGGCCGAAACCATGATCGACAACGATCAGGTTGCCGTACCCGCCGTCATAGCCGACGTGGGTAACGGTGCCGTCTGCAGTCGCGAACACCGGTTGACCGCGCTCGCCGGCGATGTCGAGACCAGAGTGGAAATCGGCGCCACCGGTGATCGGATCGGCGCGACGTCCCATTGTCGAGGAAAGCCACCCTTTTGCGGGCCAGATCGACGGTGTTGCCGCCGCCAGCGCGTTGCGACGATCGACGAAGCGGCTGACGACACTGAGGCGCGATTCGAGACTTTCAAGGAGCGTACGCAGCAGTCCGAATGTGTCTTCCGGTGTTCCGAGCGACGAGACCGTCCGCTGCGCCGTCCGGTCTGCCTCGGTGCTGCCGCCCATCGCGCTCGCTTTCACAAGCGCCGGAAGTTTGTCCATCGTCCGCGCCACATTGGGGTCGAGCGCTGATCGCGCACTGATGTCGCGAATTGCCGCTTCGAGAGATGTGATCTGGGTTGTGAGTTCGTCGGTGGCGGAACGGAAACTTGCGTTTTCCAACTCGAGGGCGCGATGGCTCGCCTCGAGATTGGACACGTCGCTCTTCGCTTTCCACGCAGCACCGATACCGATCAGCACGGGGACGCTGAGCACGAGTCCAGAAATGACGAGCACGGGCCGCAGCGATACGGTCGCCCGGCGCACGACCCCCGAGCTGCGATCGGCCACAATTATCGTGTAGCGCTTTGAAGGCATGCAGAGTTCGATTTAGTGCTGGGGGTCGGGGGGGCCCCCTCGGCTGAGCTCGCCTTGGTGGCGAACAGACTAACACATGGTTTCGGGAAGGCGTCAGAAAAACGTTAACTCTGGCGAAGACCCGGCGAAAATCAGCTCGGCGTCCTTTTCACTCCACTTGGCGATACTGCAGCGCCTCCGCGACATGTTCGCGCTCAACGCGGTTGCATGACGCAAGGTCCGCAATTGTGCGCGACACTTTCAATATTCGGTCATAGCCCCGCGCGCTGAGTCCGAGCTGCTTGGCGGCGGACAAGAGCAGCGCGCGCCCTTGCCGGTCCGGGGCGCAATGCGTTTCAACTGCAGCTCCGCGGAGATAAGCGTTCATGCGCGGTCCGTCAGGACCGTAACGCGCGTGTTGGACGCGACGTGCCGTGACGACGCGCTGACGGACGTCGCTGGACGCTTCACCGGGCGCAGCGTCGGCAATCGTCGTGATCGGGACGGCCGGCACTTCGACGATGAGATCGATGCGGTCGCGAAGAGGACCCGAGACACGACCGTTATAGCGCGCGATGTTCGCGGGCGTGCACCGACAGGCGCGGCGCTCCTCGCCACGAAATCCACAAGGGCATGGGTTCATCGCGGCAACCAGAACAAAGCGAGCAGGAAAGACCGCGGTGCGGGTTGCGCGCGCGATCGTCACGCGGCCTTCTTCGAGCGGCTGGCGCATCACTTCAAGCACGCGACGATCGAACTCCGGCATCTCATCGAGAAAGAGAACCCCGTTGTGCGCCAGCGAGATCTCACCTGGGCGCGGAATCGCGCCGCCGCCAACGAGCGCGACGTTCGAGATGGTGTGATGCGGCGCGCGGAAAGGACGCCAGGTCAATAAGCCTGAACCGGAAGGAAGCGTTCCGGCAACGGAGTGGATAGCCGTGCACTCGAGCGCTTCGTCAAAGGTCAGTGCTGGAAGGATGCTAGGCAGGCGACGGGCAAGCATCGTTTTTCCGCCGCCCGGTGGACCGACGAGCAGAAGGTTGTGACCACCCGCGGCCGCGATTTCGAGGGCACGTCGCGGAAGTAGCTGCCCACGGACATCCGCTAGATCTCCATCGCACTGCGTCGCCGTCATCTCTGGAGGCGAACTGCGGGTACCCGGCGTTCCCGGCGATCGCAGCGCGTCGAGCGCCTCGCCGAGCGATCGCGCGACACAGACGACCAGGTCCTCGACGACGGACGCTTCCGCGGCATTCTGCGGGGGCAGCAACAGCCGTGAGACACCGAGACGCCGGGCGGCCACCGCAATCGGGAGTACTCCTCGAATAGCGTTGATTCCGCCATCGAGCGAAAGCTCGCCCAGCACAAGCGTGTCCTCGAGCACCGCGGGAGCGAGTTGACCGGTCGTTGCCAGGACGCCGAGCGCGATTGGTAGATCGAATGAAGAACCCGCTTTCCGCACGTCCGCTGGTGCAAGGTTGACGGTGATCCGATGGGGAGGGAATTCAAATCCGGAATTCCGAATCGCGAGGCGGACTCGATCGCGGCTCTCGCGAACGGTCGTGTCCGGAAGTCCGACCATCGTGAACGAAGGAAGGCCGAACGACACGTCCACTTCGATTTGAACGGCATATGCGTCGACGCCGAACACTGCCGCGGAGCGCAAGCGCGAAAGCACGTTCGACAGCGTGCAAGGGGCGGGCGACGCGAAATCTCAACAATTCTTGGTGAGGGCAGAATCGAATTGCAGGACTTGCGCTGTGGAGACCGCCGGGACGCATCGGTTTCTGCGATGCGCACCCCCGGCAGGAAGCGAAACTCGAGAACGGCTTAGCGGGTCGCCAGAGCGGCCGTGCGGGCGGTGAGAATCGTCAATCGCTGGCCGACGCGCAGCGTATTGTTCCGCAGGTCGTTCCACTTCTTCAGCGAGGCCACGCTCGTTTCAAACACGCGGGCTATCGAGGAGAGTGTGTCGCCGCGCTTCACGCGATAAACCACCTTGGACTGAGAAGCCGCCTCGGTCGCGCTCGGGACGCTCGCGCTCGCAACCACTACGGGATCCACGGGGCGCGTCTCGACCAGCGGCGCCGGATTGTCTGTTCGTGCCGCGAGCAGCAGCGTTGGGGCGCGTGGAACGATCAACTGTTGGCCCGCTGTCACGCGCGATCGGATGGAGAGATAGTTTGCCTCCGCGAGATCGGCGCGGCTCACTTTGAGCTTGCGGGCGATCGACAGGAGCGTCTCGCCACTCCGGACCGTGTGCCACGTCAGGTTGGTCACGTCGCCCGAATCCGCCAACTTCGTGCGCACGATCTCCGCCGTCCCCTCGGGAACCTTTAACTCGTAGTTCGTCGCACGGACGGGCGTCGTCCAGCGGCGGAGTTCAGGATTTAAGTCCTGGATGGTCTGGGCGGATGTCCCAACCCACTCCGCAACGCGGCGGAGATCAACCGCGGACGGCAGCATCACGGTCTCGAACTTCGGCGCCTCGAGCGAGTCGGGAATGACTTCCATCCCGTACTGTGCCGGGTTGCGGGCGACGATCACTGCGGCGAGGATCAGCGGAACGTAGTCGCGGGTTTCGCGGGGCAGGTAACGTCGCGAGGCGCTGAGCTTCCAGAAATCGCGCACGCCGCCCGATCGCTTGATGGCGTTCTGTACGCGACCAGGTCCGCCGTTGTACGACGCCAGCGCGAGATGCCAGTCACCGAACATGGCGTAAAGCGTCTTGAGGTATTTGGCCGCAGCGCGTGTCGCTTTCTCAGGCTCGGCACGCTCGTCGATGTACCAATCGTGCTTCAGACCATTCTCGAGCGCCGTGCCGCGCATGAACTGCCACATCCCCTTGGCCTTGGCGCGCGATAGCGCATCGGGTTTGAATGCGCTTTCGACCAGCGGTACGTAGGCAAGGTCCAGCGGCAGTCCTTCGGCCCGAAAGACGTCCTGAATCATCGGAAGAAATTGAGCGCCGCGGCCCAGGCCATCCTGCAAGTAACCGCGTAACCGACCGGTGAAGAGCTCAACGAACGAGACAACACGGCCATTGAGCGGAATCGAGATGTCGTAGTCGGTCGACTGGAGATCGTCGGTGACCGCCTGCCGCGTCGCCGCTGAGGGTTCCCCGGGCGACGTTGACAGGGCCAGCAGGTCGTCAATCGACGCCGACTCGTATTTCTTTTCGGTGAACCCGTCACCCTGTGCGAGTGAGGTCAGCTCGGTGGCGCTGATGCGCTCGACCAGACGATCAAAGTGCTCACGAATGCGCGGCTCGGATCGTGCCCCGTACGGCGATTCCAGCAGCACGTCGAGCGCTTTATTGAACTCGCTGCGGGCCGATTCGAGATGTCCACGTTGGAGTTCGGCCTGGCCGGCCTCAAAATGGCGGTTCGACAGCGTGATCAGATCGCCAATGGGATCGGTCGCGAGCTGGGGCGACGCAGGCGCCGACACCAGAACCGGACCGATCACAGCGGGCTGTGAGGTGGTCGTTGCCACCTGGGCGCGCGCTGCGCACCCTCCGCAAACCGCCGCCAGAGAGAGAAGTGCCGCCGCCGGGAGGAGGTGGGTTCTCAGCACGGCAGTTAGCCTAACATCCGCTGAGATGGTGGTCAACAATAAGTCCAATAGACTCAGCAATTGGCGGCCTTTCGTGCGAATTTCTGCGCCATTTTTACCGGGGCCAGCCGGCCTCGACGAAGACCCGTTGAGCCTCGCCAAGATCCCGTGCCGACGGGGTCACGATTGTCTTTTCGTCGATAACGACTTTCCGACCAGCCTTCATCGCCGCCCGGACGTCGTCTTCACAGACGAACGCGGCGGGGATTTGGGCGGGCGGCTGCGGTCGAACACCCCCCGTATCGGCAGGTGCCCGATAACCCCTTGATTCGAGGAAGCTGTCGATCCGTGCCGTAAGTGTCTGGACGGGAATCCCTGAAGGCTCGGGCCTGGCCGGAGCTTTGGGCAGCCGCGGACCAGAACTTTCGGCCGCTTGAATAGCCTGCGGGGAGGCCTTTGGCACGTCCGCAGACGCCGTCGTCTTGAGTGCAGGCCGTACTTCGTACGCGAGCCGTTTGATGTTCAACAGGTGACGGGGCGAGATGTTATCCGACGTGATGTTGCCGCCCCACCCCCCACAACCGAGCGTCATCGCTGGATCCAGGCCCGTTGTCAGCCCAATTGATCCATGTGTCGTCGGCGTGTTCACGCAGATCCGAAAGGCTGGCTTCTTTAATCCAAATTGCAGGATCACGTCTTCATTCTTCGAATGAATGGACATTGTGTGACCCATGCCGCCGTAACGCAGGATCTGAATGCACCGTTCACATCCTTCACGCCAGTCCTTCACTACATAGAAAGACAGAACGGGGCAGAGCTTCTCGATGGAAAGCGGGTAGTCACGTCCGACCCCATTCAGAGGCGCAATCAGGGCGCGTGTTCCCGACGGGATAGTGATCCCGATCTGTTTCGCAATATAGTCCGCAGGCTTGCCGACAAGTGCCGGATTGGGCAGGCGTTGTGGCGTGACGAGCGCTTTGGCTAATGCCTCCATCTCGGCTGCGTTCATGAAGTAGGCGCCCTCAGCCACCAACTGGCGCCGTGTCTCTTCTGCAGCGGCTTCATCAACCACGACCGAGTTGGGCGACGAACAGAGGACGCCGTTGTCGAACGTCTTGCCGATGATCACGTCGCTCGCCGCCTTCTTCAGATCGGCGCTGCGCTCGATATAACAGGGTGCGTTGCCCGGCCCGACCCCGTAAGCAGGCTTGCCGGAGCTATAGGCGGCGCGCACCAGCCCCATCCCGCCGGTCGCAAGGATGACAGCCACGTCGCGATGCTTCATCAACTCTTGTGTGCCTTCGAGCGTCACGGTCGTCATCCACCCAATGGAACCGACCGGCGCGCCCGCGCGGATCGCGGCATCGCACATGATCTCCACCGAACGCGTGATGCAGCGAACCGCAGCCGGATGAGGACTCACGACAATGGCGCAGCGCGCCTTCAGGGCGATCAGGACTTTGTAGATCGCCGTCGAAGTCGGATTTGTGGATGGAACGATCGCCGCAACAACGCCGAACGGCTCGCCGATTTCAACAATCTTTTTCTCTTCGATTCGGTTGACGACGCCGACGGTCTTCATCGGCTTGATGAATTCGTAGACCTGACGCGAGCTGAAGAGATTCTTCTGAACCTTGTCGGCGATCACGCCGTAGCCGGTTTCTTCGACCGCTAGACGAGCCAAGGCTTCCGCCTGTGGAGTGACCGCATCCGCCATGGCCGTCACGATGGCGTCGATTTGTTCCTGGGACAGCTCGGCGAGTTGAGACTGTGCTTGGCGTGCAGCGGAGGCAAGCGCCCGCGCCTGTGCAATCGACTCGAGATCCTTATTGGAGGTGGGGCGATCCTGGGCGGCCATTCGCGGCGACTAGGACTTGGGCAGGATCCTCTCGACCTCAGCGTGCGGTCGTGGAATCACGTGCACCGATACGAGCTCGCCCACGCGTCGTGCAGCGGCTGCGCCAGCATCCGTCGCAGCTTTCACCGCTCCGACGTCGCCTCGGACGAGAACCGTCACGTATCCAGCACCGATGTACTCCTTACCAACGAGTACGACGTTGGCTGCTTTGACCATCGCGTCAGCGGCTTCAACTGAGCCGATCAGGCCGCGGGTTTCGACCATGCCCAGCGCTTCGGATGCCATCGGTGTGACGCACTGTAACAGAATTGCGGAGTATCATTCCACTCTCGATGGCCCGCATTCCCGCGCGTTTCTACTCCTGCGCATTCACGATCGTCATTCTCCTCGCCGGGTGCGGACGTGCGCCACAAACGGAGACGCCTCTGGTCACTCCGACCGTCACGCTGACGCGGTCCGACGCCGCGATCGGAGTGCCGATCGAGATGTCCTATCGATTCGCGGTAGCGGCAACTGCGCCGGCGTTCACCGAAGACGACACGGTCTTCGTTCACTTCCTGGACGCCGACGGCGAGATGATGTGGACCGACGATCATGAGCCGCCCGTCCCGACGAGCCAGTGGAAGCCGGGGCAGACCGTCGAGTACTCCCGGACGATGTTCATCCCGAAGTTTCCGTACTCGGGTGAGACCAGCGTGGTTATCGGTCTTTACTCCCCCCGTAGCGGCGCTCGCGTGCCGATGGCGGGGCAGACGAAAGGCCAGCGCGAGTATCAGGTTGCCACCTTCAACCTGCATCCGCAGACCGATAATCTCTACGTTGTCTTCAAGGATGGCTGGCACGAGACGGAGGTTGCCGAGGAGGCGACCGGACTCGAGTGGCAGTGGTCCAAGAAGACCGCCACGCTCGCGTTCCGCAACCCGATGCGCGACGTGCTGTTCTACTTCATGTGTGACCAGCCGGTGAAGGTGCTCGGCGCGCCGCAGCAGGTCGAGCTTCGGATTGGTCCGACTGTGATCGATTCGTTCGCCCTCCCGCCCGGGCACCGGGAGCTTCGGAAGGTCAACCTCACCAGCGCACAATTGGGCAATGGCGAAACCGTCGAGGTCACTGTTGCCGTGGATCGCACGTTCGTGCCTGCCACGACTACTCAGCTGAAGAGCACCGATTCCCGGGAACTCGGGATCCGTGTATTCAGGGCTTACGTTCAGGCTAAATAGCGCTTACAATTGCACTTTCATGACGCGGCACCTCATCCTGTCCGCGCCGTTACTGTTGATAACGGCTGCGGCGCCAGCCTATGCGGAGCTTGTCTTCTTCCAGTCGGGCCGGGCGATGTCGGTACGAGCGATTCGATCCGAAAATGACGAAATCGTGCTGCAGTTACGCGGTGGCGGCGATGTCCATTGCGACCAAAGCCTGATTGTCAGGGTCGAACCGGACGAGGTGGAATATCCGGACGAGGTTCCAGAGCTTCCGCGCGTTGTCGCGGAGCCGGACGCCCCCGCGATTCCTCAGGCATTTCGGGAGCTTGTTACCTCCACGGCAGCCAGACATGGCGTTGATGCCCGTGTGGTTAACGCCGTCATCCAAGTGGAGTCAGCGTATCGCAGCCGTGCCGTGTCGCCGAAGGGGGCTCGCGGCCTGATGCAGGTGATGCCGACGACAGGCCGCCAGTATGGCGCCCTTGACCTGTTCGATCCGAAGGTGAACGTCGACGCGGGTGTTCGGCATTTGAAGAAGCTGTTGTCCCGATATGAGTTACCGCTGGCCCTTGCCGCATACAACGCCGGCGAAGCCGCCGTCGACCGGTTTGGCGGTATTCCACCGTTCCGCGAGACGCAGAATTACGTCACCCGTATCCTTCGAATCCTCAGCCGGAGCTGATCGCTCGGCCCGGCCACGCGGGAAACCTCCAGGTCTAAGTGAGGGAACCCCGCCCGTTCTTTATGGAATTCCGTTGTAGGCTCGGCACCGCTGGCGGCGAGATTATCGAAGGTGTTTACGTCGCCGACACCGAAGCACACCTTCGCCGCGAGTTCGAGGAAAAGGGGCTGTTTATCCTTTCGCTCCAGCGCCGCGGCATGCTGCCCGCCTTTGGACTGTCGCGTGGACGCCGCCGGAAGATAGGGCGCCAGGAACTGCTCGTCTTCAATCAGGAGCTGGCGACACTGCTCAAGGCCGGCATGCCGCTGGTCCAGTCGCTCGACATCCTTCGGCAACGGGTTCTGAACCCGACGTTCAAGGCAGTCCTCGACGAGATCTACGAAGGGGTAAAAGCGGGAGCCGCGTTGTCAGACGCCGTTGGCGCGCACCCCGACTTGTTCCCCGCGGTGTACGGGGCCTCCTTGATGGCGGGGGAGCGTGCGGGCAATCTGGACGAAGTCATCCGCCGATACGTCGCCTATGAGAAGGTCATCGGAGCGGTCAGGCGACGGACGATTTCGGCTCTGATTTACCCCGCCATCCTCGCCACGTTAATGCTCGTCCTCATCGGCATCATTGTCCTGAGGGTGGTTCCGGCGTTCTCCGAGTTTTACAGCCAGTTCGGCCGTGCGCTTCCGCTCTCGACGCGGATTGTCGTCGGGTTTTCCTCGGCCGTCGTCTCCAATTTCGGAATCATCGTCGCGGCGGTTGCGGCGTTTGGGATCGGCCTCGTGACCTGGTGGAAGCAGCCCGGACAGCGGACGCGGATCGATCGGATGCTGCTGGAGTTGCCGTGGGCGGGTGAAACGGTTCGAAAGTTCTCGACATCGCAGCTGGCGCGAACGCTGGCCACGCTGCTCGGCGGTGGCATCCCGCTGGTGAACTCGCTGGAGATTGCGGGCCGTGCGATGACGAATCGGTTCCTGGCCGTCGAGCTTTCCGAGATCGGCAACCGAGTCCGGGAGGGTGAAAGCTTCGCGTCGGCGATGCTGACGAGGCGGGTGTTTCCCGACGTGGCGGTGAAGATGGTGGAGGTCGGGGAATCGACTGGAGCACTGCAGGAGATGCTGAACAGCCTGGCCGAGTTCTACGACGAAGAAATTGAGACCGAGGTCGGGCGGTTCATCACGCTCGTCGAACCGCTGATTCTCGTGATTATGGGGATCGTCATCGCGATGGTCGTGCTTGCGCTGTACATGCCGCTCTTCGAGTTGAGCTCGGTGGTGAGCTAGGGGACCGAATGGCTACTGTTGATCAAACCAATCTCGTCACGACTCCCGAGGACTATTCGCAGGAGATCGCGCACGCGCGGAAGCTTGCTGATCGCTATCACGTCGAGTTCGTCGACATGGACGAATTCCGTATCGATCAGGAACTGTTTCGATCCATTCCCGCCGATCTGATGCTCCGCTACGGCTTCGTACCGTTCCGCCGCGAGGGCAAGGCGCTCGTGATCGTCGTGTCCGATCCGACGGATCTGCCGATGATCGACGAGATCGGTGTCGTGCTCAACACGCCGATCAAGGTGACCGTCGGCGCGCCCTCCGCCATCCAGTCGATTCTCAAGAAGAGCGAAAGCTCACAACGGGTGCTCGAGGAGGCGACAGAGGGTTTTCAGCTGAAAGTCGTCAAAGAGGATGAATCCGGAGAGGAGAGCCTCACCGTCGACAAGCTGACCAGCGACACCAGTCCGGTGATTCGTCTCGTGGATTCCACAGTCTTCACCGCGATCCAGCGCCGTGCAAGCGACATTCACATCGAAACGGGCGACGACTCGGTGCACGTCAAGTACCGGATTGACGGCGTGCTGCAGCCGGCCATGCGGCCAATCGCGAAAGAGTTCCACAGTTCGATCATTTCGCGCATCAAGGTGATGGCGGAGCTGGACATCGCGGAGAAGCGCGTGCCGCAGGACGGCCGCTTCCGCATGCGGATGCCCGGCAAGACGATCGACTTCCGCGTCTCGATCATGCCGAGCGTCCACGGCGAGGATGCCGTCATTCGTATCCTCGACAAGGAATCGATCAGCGAGCAGTTCACCGAGTTGAAGCTCGACATCCTCGGTTTTCCTGAACAGGAGCTCCGTCGCTTCAGGAAGTACATTCGTGAGCCATACGGCATGGTGCTCGTCACCGGTCCGACCGGATCCGGCAAAACGACGACGCTCTATGCCGCGCTGTCGGAGATCAAGTCCATCGAAGACAAGATCGTAACCATCGAGGATCCGGTCGAGTACCAGCTTCGCGGGATCACGCAGATTCCGATCAACGAGAAAAAGGGGCTGACCTTCGCCCGCGGTCTGCGGTCAATCCTTCGTCACGACCCGGACAAGATCATGGTCGGCGAGATCCGCGATCCCGAAACGGCGCAGATTGCCATTCAGTCGGCGTTGACGGGACACCTCGTCTTCACCACGGTTCATGCGAACAACGTCGTGGATGTGCTCGGCCGCTTCCTGAACATGGGTGTCGAGCCGTATCAGTTCGTCTCGGCGCTCAACTGTGTGCTCGCGCAGCGGCTCGTGCGGCTCATCTGCATGCACTGCAAGCGTCCCGTCAAGATCGACGCGAAACTTCTGGAAGAATCCGCGCTCGATCCCGCGGTCGTACAGAACCATCAGTTCTACGAGGGAGCCGGGTGTATCGACTGTGGCGGCACCGGTTTCAAGGGACGCACGGCGATCTGCGAGCTGCTCAATTTGTCGGATCGCATCCGTGAGATGATCCTTGACCGTCGGCCGACATCCGAAGTCAAGAAACTTGCGCACGAGGAGGGTATGCGGTTCCTCCGCGAATCCGCCGTCGAGAAAGTACTGCACGGCCTCACCACGCTGCGCGAAATCAATAAGGTGACCTTCGTCGAATGAGTCTGTTTGCTTCGTGGCTGGCCAGCTCTCCCCCGGACGCGGCGATCGAAATCGCTCCGGAACGCGTGTCGGTCGCGGTCGTCGGCGAACGCAGCCGTGGACTCGTCGTGCAGGCCTATGCCTCCGAGCCGGTTGCCCCCGGCGCTGTCGTCGCGTCGCTGACCTCACTGAACATTCATAACCGGACGCTCGTGGCGGACGCGCTGCGCACTGCGCTCGATCGCGCGAGTATTCGTGCGCGACGCGTGGCGCTGGTGATTCCCGACCTGGCGGCCAAGGTCTCGCTGGTGCGATTCGACACGGTTCCCAGCCGCCGTGAAGACCTCGATCAGCTTGTGCGCTGGCAGGTGAAGAAAGCGTCACCCTTTCCAATCGAAGACGCAGTGGTGACCTGGACTCCGGCGGCTCGCCATTCCGACGGAAGCGCCGAATTCCTCGTGGTCAGCGCGCGGCGCGACATTGTCGCGGAGTACGAAGCCGTGTGCGAGCAGGCGAAGCTCTACGCCGGTCTCGTCGACCTGTCCACGCTCAGCATCGTCAACCTGATTCTCGGTGGCAAGGATGTACCGCAGGTGGACTGGCTGGTCGTTCACCTGCGTCCGGATTACACGTCGATTGTCATCCTGCGGGGCGAGCAGGTGATTTTCTTCCGTAACCGCCCTGAAGGTGACCAGGAGGCAATTGCGGACCTCGTCCACCAGGCGGCGATGTACTACCAGGACCGCCTTCAGGGACAGCGGTTTGCGCGGGTCTTTCTCGGCGGCACCGGCCGCGTCGGTGGGGCTGTCGACTCGGCGCGGAAAAACCTGGAGGAACGCCTCGGCGCATCCGTCGAGCGCATCGATCCCTCCCACACCGCGGCGCTAACGGACCGCATCGTCGCGTCACCGGATCTGATGGACGTTCTCGGCCCGCTTGTCGGGATGGCGTTCCGCACACGCGGAGAATCGGTGACCGCCTGATGCTGAAGACCAATCTCGCCACCCGTCCGTTCTACAACGAACGCGCTGTGCAGTTCGTTCTGGGGATCCTGGCCGTACTTGTACTGGCCGTCAGTGCGTTCAATGCGTTCGAACTGATTCGATTGACCGAGAGCCAGCGGACGCTCGGTTCCCATGCCGTCGATGCGGAGCGCGAGGCCACGCGGTTGCGGAGCGAAGCCGCGACGATTCGGGGACAGATCAACGCCAAAGAGCTGGAAGTGGTCGCCAACGCCGCGCGCGAAGCCAACAGCATCATCGATCAGCGGGCATTCTCGTGGAGCGATCTCTTCGATGAGCTCGAACACACGCTGCCCGACGACGTGCGCATCACCGCGGTAGACCCGGCCTTGAGCCCGCAGGGAGAGTTCGTCGTCAACATCGCCGTTCAGGCACGTCGATCCGAGGATCTCGATGCATTCATCGAGGCGCTCGAGAAGACAGGCAGCTTCCGTGACGTGATTACTCCGGCGGAGGAAACGAACGAGCAGGGACTGCTCGTGGCGGTGGTCAGAGGTATCTACGTTCGAACCGGGGGGACGCGTGGCTGACGATCTTCGACGCGAAACGCTGACGCAGCGGGTCGTCCGCGAACACCGTCGCGTCGTCCTCCCGCTGGCGATTGCTCTTGGGGTCAATGTCGTGATCTACATTGCCGCGGTCTATCCGTTGTCGCAGCGCGTTGCGAACATCCAGCAGCGTGATCGGACCGCCGAGGAGCAACTGCTCGCGGCACGGCGCGACCACGCACAGGCGACGGGTACGCTCACGGGGAAGGATCGCGCAGCGGCCGAGCTCGCCACCTTTTACAAGGACGTATTGCCGCAGGATCTGGCTGGCGCGCGTCGGCTTACGCAGTTGCGTCTCGCGCAGCTTGCTCGCCAGTCCAACCTGAAGTTCGTCCGCGCGACATTCGAACCCATGAACGAGAGCAAGCGGACGTTGACCCAGCTCCGCATCGAGATGGCGCTGTCCGGCACGTATTCGGATGTGCGCGCCTTCATTCATCAACTCGAGACAGCGTCGGAATTCGTCGTCGTCGACAACATCGAGCTGGGGCAAGGTGCCGAGGGTGGGCCGCTGAGCGTTACGCTGCATCTCTCGACGTATTACCGCGAGACCACCGTGCGAGATGCCGAGCCATGAGATTGAAGGTATCGCGCCAGCTCCTGTTGCTCTGCGGGCTCGGCGTTGCGCTCGCGGTTGTTGTCATTGCGCGACGCGCGGATACGCCGACGGGCGCGACTCCAGTCCGATCGAACGGACGAAGCGCGACGACGGCCTCGGCAACGCAGACGCCGGTCGCAGATCTGAAGCTCAACTTGTTGAAGAGCGATGCGTCGGAACTCGACGCGCCGACGCGCAATCCATTTCAGTTCAGGTCGAAGCCGTCGGCTCCGGCTCCGGCTCCGCGCGAACAGGCGAGCGCGAGCAAGGCGCCGGTCGTCATCGCCCCACCGCCAGTTCCGCAGGGTCCGCCGCCTCCGCCGCCTATTGCACTGAAATACATAGGAGTGCTCGAAACGGCACAGGGACGCGTCGCGATCTTTCGCGACACTGGCGGCGACGTCATTAATGGAAAAGAAGGGGATATCATCGATGGCCGTTACCGCCTGCTGAAAATCGGCGTGGAATCGGCCGATCTCGCGTACGTGGATGGACGGGGCCGCCAGACAATTCGGCTCTCGGGACAATGATGCGTGTACTCAAATCGGCGGCAAGCCCGGCATTGGCGCGCCTGACAAGGCCCGCACTCCTGCTGGTGATCGTGTTCATCGCGCTGATCGCAGCGGGGTGCGGTGCTTCGCGTACCTTCGGTCGCGGAGAGAGTGCTGCGCGGACGGGCGATTGGGACGCGGCGGTCGAGTACTACCGTCGCGCGGTGCAGGAAGCACCAGATCGCAGCGACTACAAGATCGCGCTCGAGCGCGCGATGATCAATGCGTCGCACCTGCATCTCAATCAGGCGCAGTTGGCCGAGGCGCGCGGTGAACTCGAAGAGGCGCTGCGCGAATATCGGCGCGCCAGCGATTTCGATCCGCCGAATCGTCAGCTCGCCGCGAAAGTCACCGAAATCGAACGGCGCATCCGCGACCAGTACGAGGCGCAGCCACGCAACAACATTGCGCAGCTGCGCGAACAGGCACGGCAGGCCGGGCCTACGCCGCTGATTAAGCTGAACGAAGTACTGCCGGAGGTCCGCTTCAACAATACGAGCATCCGCGACATCCTCAACTTCGTTGCCAATGCGACCGGCGTCAACGTCACCTATGACCGGGATTACGCGGACCGCGCGTACACGGTGCAGTTGAACGGCGTCACGCTCGAACAGGCGTTGAATCAGATCCTGTCGGCCAATCAGCTGTTCTTCAAGGTGATCAACCAGAACACGATCATGGTGATCCCTGACACCGCGCAGAAGCGGGCCAACTACGAAGAGCAGGTGATCCGCACGTTCTACGTATCGCATGCCGACGCCACCGAACTGTCGCAGATGATCAACACCATCATCCGCGTGCCCGCGATGGCGGTGCAGCCGATGATCGCGCCGAACAAGACCGCCAACACGATCACCATCCGTGCGACCACCGCCGTCGCCGCGATCATCGAGAAGATGATCGACGCCAACGACAAGCCGCGTGCGGAGATCGTCATCGACGTCCAGATCCTCGAGGTCAACCGGGGGCGCGCAAAGACGTTCGGTGTCGATCTGTCGACCTATCAAATTGGCACGGTGTTCTCACCTGAAGCCGACCCGCGCAGCACGACGGGAGGCGGCAACACCGGCACACCAAGCAGCACGACCGTCAACACCACATCGGCTTTCAACCTGAACACCATTACGCGTGGCGTTTCGACCGCCGACTTCTATCTGGCGGTGCCTTCCGCGGTCGTTCACTTCCTGGAAACCGATACTGAGACGAAGCTGATTGCAAAGCCCCAGCTTCGCGGAGCGGAGGGCCAGAAGATCACGCTGAACCTCGGCGACGACATTCCGGTGCCGTCGACGGTCTTCACACCGCTTGCGACCGGCGGCGCCAACACGAACCCGCTGACGTCGTTCAATTACCGGCCCGTCGGCATCAACGTCGAGATGACGCCACGCGTCACCATTGAAGGGGACGTGATTCTCGACCTGCTCGTGGAGAACAGCACGCGTTCGACCGATGTGAACGTCGCAGGGCAGAACCTGCCGTCCTTCGGCACACGCAAGGTGACGACCCGATTGAGGCTGCGCGACGGTGAATCAAACCTGCTTGCAGGGTTGCTGCGTGAGGACGATCGCAGCACGTTGCGCGGGATTCCCGGCATCCTCCGGCTTCCGGTTCTCAACAAGTTGCTCGGATCGAATGAAACCGACGTCAGGACCACCGACATCGTGATGCTGCTGACGCCGCGCATCGTCCGGACGCAGGAAATCACCGCCGGTGACTTGAGTCCGATCTTCATCGGCACGCAGCAGAACCTCGGCCTGAATGGACCGCCGCCGCTCATCGCGGCGCCGCCAGAGTCCGAGCCTGGAGCGGCGCCCCTCGCGCAGCCGGCGCCACCGGCCGCTCCGAATGCTGTGGGGCAAGGCGCCGCAGCCGCAGCACCAGGCGTGTCAATCATTCCGCCGGGCAGCTCGCCGATTCCCGGGACGACGGCCGTCGCCGCGGCTCCCGCTCCAGCGGTTTCGGGCGCTGCGACGCCCCAGGCGACCGTTCCAGGCGCGCCACCGGCAGCGACGAATGCCTCTCCGGTGGTCGCCAGTGCCGGTGCGCAAATCGTGGTCACACCCCCCGGCCCGGAATTCCGGGTTGGAGGCGGGCCGTATACGGTGGCGATATCGGCGACAAACGCGTCACGCCTTTCGGGCTTGTCGCTGACGGTTACCTTCAACCCCGCGGCGGTGCGGGTCCGTGCGGTGCAGGAAGGCAGCTTCATGCGCGCGGGCGGCGTTCAGGCGACGTTCACCCAAATGGTGGATGCCGCAACGGGCCGCATTGACATTGCCATCGTCCGGACTGGTGACGCGACAGGCGTCGCCGGGACAGGGCTCCTGGCGGCGCTCGTATTCGACGCCGTCGGCGGCGGCGCCGCGAACCTGGCTGTCACGGGTACCGCGACTGCTCCGGGCGGGACACCAGCCTCACTGCAACTTGCGCCAGTGTCCGCGGTAACGGTTCGTTAGTCATGAGTCTGAGAGATCGCAACGGCTACACGTTCGTCGAGCTGCTGATCGTGGTCACCGTGCTGATGATTCTCGCCTCGGCAGTGCTGCCGCTCGCGCAGGTCACCTCGCAGCGTCAACGCGAAGCAGAACTGCGACGGAACCTGCGGGAGCTCCGGACGGCGATCGATAAATTCAAGGATTCAGTCGACACAGGGCTCATCCCGACGACGGAACTGCGCCCTGATAACGAAGGCTATCCGCCGGATCTCGACAAGCTCGTGGACGGAGTGGCCATCGCAAACGACGCAACCGGCCGCAAGCTCAAATTCCTGCGCCGCATTCCGATCGATCCGATGACCAACGACACCGAGTGGGGGTTGCGGTCCTATCAGGACAAGCCGGATTCGACGAGTTGGGGCGGACAGAACGTGTTCGACGTGTATTCGAAGAGCGGCGGTACCGCGCTGGATGGGACGAAATACCGTGACTGGTAGGCGCCGAATCCCGAATCCCGAGTCGCGAGTCCCGGGATTTACGCTCATCGAACTGATGATCGTGATGTCGCTCATCGTGATCCTCGCGAGCATCGGTCTCGCGGTTTACACAAACAGCGTGACACGCGCGAAGGAATCGGTGCTGAAAGAGGATTTGTTCCGGATG
>Ga0268265_10000615_pt1 | contig 35576 bp, 26 predicted proteins | sample KBSSwiS52_FD_190355 | JGI IMG/M metagenome (GOLD analysis project Ga0268265, IMG submission 190355) | Switchgrass rhizosphere microbial communities from Kellogg Biological Station, Michigan, USA - KBS Switchgrass S5-2 (SPAdes) (version 2) | ecosystem: Host-associated > Plants > Roots >...
TCTTCAACGGTGTTCCGGTCAACGGCGGCACGGCCTCCGCCACTCTGACCGTCAACGCGGCGACTCCGGCGATCGCCCTCTTGAAGCAGGTCGGCCCGACCGCGGCCGGCCCGTGGTCGTCGTTCCTGGCGGTGCCGGCGGGCGGCAACGTCTTCTATCGCTTCACGGTCGAGAACATCGGCAACGTGCCGCTCAATTCGGTCGGCGTGAGCGATCCGCTGGTGAGCACGGCTTCCTGCACTTGGCTGTCGCCGCTGCCGGTCGCCTCGCCGACTGACGATCCGACCGCCATCTGCATCGTGGGACCGGTCATTGCAGTGGCCGGCACCAACCCCAACACCGCGACCGCCTCGGGCACCAACGGGACGACGGTGACGGACGTCTCGACCGCGGTCTACGCGACCACCGCGCTGACGCTCGCCAAGAGCGTCGCCGAGACCAGCTTCACGGCGGCCGACGAGGTGCTGAACTACAGCTTCCTGGTGACCAACACCGGCTTTGCGCCGCTCGCCGGGCCGGTCACCGTCTCCGACGACAAGGCGACCGACGAGAGCTGCCCGGCGGTCAGCACCGTCGGCGACCTCGACAACTTCCTCGATCCGGGAGAGAGCATCACCTGCACGGCGACCTACACGGTCACTGCAGGCGACGTGACCGCGGGCTTCGTGACCAACGTAGCCTCGGCGACGGCAGACGGCGTCACCTCCAACACCGACACCCGGACCGTCCCAATCGCCGGCGGCACCCTGCCGCCGAGCATCGCCAAAGCGTTCTCGCCGAACCCGATCGGCGTCGGCGGCGTGAGCACGCTGACCTTCACGATCAACAACCCGAACGCGGGCACCACCCTCACCGGCGTAAATCCGAACGCGGGCACGGCCCTCACCGGCGTCGCCTTCACGGACTCGTTCCCGGCGGGCCTCCAGGTGGCCACGACCCCGAACGCCACCACCACGGGCTGCGGATCGCCCACCTTCGCTCCGGCCGCGGGCAACACCTCGGTGAGCTTCTCCGGCGGCACCATCGCCGCGAGCGGCACTTGCACGGTGACCGTCGACGTCACGGCCACGACCAGCGGCTCCAAGGTGAACACCACCGGCGATGTCACCTCCACCAACGGCGGCACCGGCAACACCGGCACCTCGACCCTGGCGGTCAACCAGACGGCGCGGCTGGTGGCAGCGGTCAAGTCGAGCAGCTTCGTGGCGGCGACCAACGACCTCGACGGGAGCGGCTCGCTCTCGCCGGGCGACACGCTCCTCTACACCATCGTCATCAGCAACACCGGCAATGCCGATGCCCTCGCCGTGTTCCTGAACGATACGCCGGGTGCCCACACCACCCTGGTCGCCGGCTCGGTGACCACGACCCAGGGCACGGTGACCAATGGCAACCAAGTGGGAGCGACCAGCGTCACGGTCGATCTCGGCACCCTGCCGGCCACGTCGGGGCAGGCCACGGTGAGCTTCACCGTCAAGCTCGACAAGCCCTTCCCGCCCGGCGTCACCACGGTCATGAACCAGGCGATCGTCAGCGGGAGCAACTTCCCCAACGTGCTGTCCGACAATCCCGCGACCACTCCGCCGGGGGATCCCACCGTGGACGTGGTGGCGGTCGCGGTTGACATCCCGACGGTCTCGGAGTGGGGCGCCCTGATCCTGGCGCTGCTGCTCGCCGCGACCGCGGCCTGGCGTCTGCGCACCGCTCGCAGCTCGTAGTGATTTCCGATCCCGGGGTCCTGCTTCGAAGGATCAGGACCCCGGGGCTGAAATCACCCGCCAGATGACGTTCCCAACGTCATCCGCCGTCAGCAAAGCCCCGTGCTTGTCGATCGCGACGCCCACGGGGCGCCCCATTGCCTCTCCGTTGTCCTTCACGAAGCCGGTGAGAACGTCGATCGGATCTCCGGAGGGCTTGCCTCCGCGGAAGGGTACGAAGATCACTTTATAACCGCTGCGCGGCTTGCGGTTCCAGGAGCCGTGCTGGCCCACGAACATGCCGTGGTGGAAGGATTCAGGCAGAGAGGTCCCTTCGGACCATGCCAGGCCCAGGGAGGCGGTGTGCGGACCCAAAGCATAATCGGGCACGATCGCCTTGGCCACAAGATCGGGCCGCGGCGGTTTCACCCGGATGTCGACGTGCTGGCCGTAATAGCTGTAGGGCCAGCCATAGAAGCCGCCTTCCTTCACGGAGGTCATGTAGTCGGGCACGAGGTCGCTGCCGAGCTCGTCGCGCTCGTTGACCGCCGTCCACAGGGCTCCGCTCTCGGGCTCCCAGGCCATGCCGACCGGATTGCGCAGGCCGGTGGCGAAGACGCGATGGCTGCCGGTCGCAAGGTCCACCTCCCAGATCGCGGCACGCCCTTCCTCTTCCGCCATTCCATGCTCGGCCACGTTGCTGTTGGAGCCGACGCCGGCGTAGAGCTTCGTCCCGTCCGGAGAGGCGATGAGGCTCTTGGTCCAGTGATGGTTGCGCGGGCCGGCCGGAAGATCGACGACCCTGGCGGCCGGTGCCGTGATCTTCGTCTCGCCTTCCTTGTAGGGGAACTTCACGATGGCGTCGCTGTTGGCCACGTAGAGATCATTCCCCACGAGCGCCATGCCGAAGGGCGAGTAGAGGCCGCTCAGAAAGGCCGACTTCGTCTCCGCGACGCCGTCGCCATCCGCGTCCCGGAGGAGCGTGATGCGATTGGCGCTGGGCACGCCGCCTCCGGCCTTCTTCTGGAAGATCTTGAAGAAGAAGCCCTTGATCCCCTTGTTGTCCTTGGGACGCTCCGGCGCGTTCGTCTCGGCCACGAGCACGTCGCCGTTCGGAAGCACGTAGAGCCACCGCGGATGGACCAGGTCCCGGGCGAACGCGGCAACCGCTGTTCCCTCGGCGGCCTTCGGCGTGGCTCCTTCCGGCCAGCCCGTCGCCTTGACGACGTTCACCAGCGGGATCAGCGACTTGTCAGGGGGCGGCAAGGTGGGGCGGGGGCCGGTCCCGGCGGAGACGGGGAGCTTCGCCGAGGAGCCGCATCCCGCGAGAGCGAAGACGGCCGCGACGAGCATGCAGCGCAGAACGATCCTGTTCGCTGGTTCGAGCATGGCAACCTCCTGGGCTCGCCTGCGAGCAAGAATCAAGCCGGAGACGGGACGCGGCCGGCCCACATCGGACCGGCCGCGGGTGGTGGCTCTTCGCGTCTGGTGCGGGTTCGGTTCTAGATGGGGCAGGTCGAGAAGATGCACCGGCAGCGGTCGGTGCAGTAGGTTGGATTGCAGGTGTAGGTGTAGTCGCAGGGGTAGCAGGATGAGGCGCAGTTGTCCTCGTCCTGGCACCAATCCTCCCCGCACTCCCCTGGTGGGCAGGTAGGACAGTAGGTGGTGGCTCCGTCACAGGTGACATACCCGCGCTGACCCGGACAGTTACTATCCACGGCCGTGCAACTGGTGGTGCTGTTGTTCCCCTGGCAGGAACGGGTGGTCCCATCCCAGCAGTAGGCGGTGGCGGAGCAGAGGGCATTTTCCCCGATCGGGGGATCATCCCCCGGGCGCTTGGCCGCGGGCGCCGGCGCGATCGGCATCCGGGCGAGAGAGGCGAGGAAGGCCCGGTCCGCGGCGCTCAGCGTCCGGGCGGCCTGCGGTTCTTTCGTCTCCGCCAGGGCCGGAGACAGCAGGAGGGTGAGAGCGGCAAAGGTCAGGAAGAGCCCGAGGACCAACTTCTTCATACCGATCTCCTTTCAAGGAACGGATGAGACTTGTCCATGCGGAGAGCCGCAGCGCATGCGCGAATATCACGTTCAAAAACTATTCCAGCTTGCCCCGGTGCTAGACTCCCTCCCTTCACCGAAAGGGGCTCACCTTGCGCCAGCCGGACGATCTGCCCGTGGCAGCTCATGAGGAGCGCGTCTGGGAGGAGGAGATCGAGGTCCTCACTCCCCACTACGGCATCGACGACGTCCCCCCTCCCGCCGAGACGCTGCTCTATGCCTGGCAGCACACGCTGGTCGACGTCTCCCCCTTCGTCCTGCCCATGATCGTGGCCGGGGCGGTGGGGTACTCCGCGGCCCAGGCGGCGACCATGATCTCCGCCTGCCTGGCGCTCATGGGGGTCGCCACGTTCGTCAACGCCACCTGGGGGAACCGGCTGCCTTCGGTGCTCGGGCCTTCGGCGACGGACACGGGGGCGATGGCCACGGCCGGGGCGATCTTCGGGGCTCCGGCCATGTGGATGGCCGGGTTCGTCGGCGGGCTGTTCGAGACCGTGGTGGGCGCGAGCGGCGTGCTCCGGTACCTTCGCCGGTTCCTGCCTCCCTATGTCTGCGGGATCGTGGTGCTGACGATCGGGATCTCTCTCGCCCGGGTGGCAGGGGGGTGGCTGTTCGCGGACCCGCGGCCGGAGATGCTCGGGCTGGCGGCAGCGGCTGTCGTCTCCATCCTGCTGCTCACGGTGATCGGCTACCGCTTCCGGATGGGCGTGCTCGCCCGCGGGTCGATCCTGTTCAGCCTGCTGTTCTGGGGCGTGGGAGTGGCCGGTGTGCTGGGCCTCGCCGACTTCGCGGCGCTCTCGCGGGCTCCCTGGTTCGGACTGCCGCGGCTGTTCGTCTTCGGCGGACCGGGATTGGGATGGACGCTCGCGGCCGGGGCGGTGTTCGGGGTGGTGATCGGGTACGTCGGCTCGATCGCCGAGTCGATCGGCGACTATGCCGGGACCTGCGCGGTCTCGGGCGTCACCTACCGGATGCGGCACATCCACCGGGGCATCACGGTCGAGGGGCTCGCGTCGATGATCGGGCCTCTCTTCGGGGCGCTGCCGCTCACGACCTACGCCCAGAACACGGGCGTGATCGCCACCACCCGGGTGGCGAGCCGGCGGGTGGTCCAGGTGGCGGCGATGATCCTTCTGCTCTACGGGCTCTCTCCCAAGACGGGCACGCTCCTGGTGCTCATCCCGCGGCCGGTCGTGGGCGCGGTGTTCCTGGTGATCTGCGGCATGATCGCGACCGCCGGCCTCCGTCTCCTCGCCTGCGGCGAGAAGGACGAGGTCTTCCTCGTCACCACCGCGGTCTCCCTGATCGCCGCCCTCACCCTGCCGCTCGCCGCCGGCGCCCAGAAAGAGTGGCTCGAATCCCTCTCGCCCACGGCGCGGCTCTTCCTGAGCAACGGCGTGGTGATCGCCATCACCCTCGGGATCGTGCTCAATGCGGCTCTCCGGGCGGCTCTGCGCGAGAGGAGTGGCCCAGCTCCTGCTCGACGCGGATCAGCTCTTCCACGAGATCCTGGCAGAGCTGATCGGCGAGAGGGCTGAAGTCGCCGGATTCCCCGAGATTCTCCAGGCACTGCGCCAGCTCGAGAGTGCGGTGGACCGTGAAATAACCGGCCGAGCCGCGCAGGCTGTGCGCGGCTCGCTTCAGCGCGGGACCGTCCCGCTGCGCGATGGCGTCGCGGATCTCGGCATGGAGCCGCTTCGAATCGGCGATGAAGAGGCCGGTCAGCCTCTTGAGCAGGCCGTCGTTGCCGGCGAGCCCGGCAGCCGCCAGGCCGGCGCCCGGCCCGGGCCGCGCCGGTGCCGCCGAGCTCTCGACCAGCTCGATCAGCTCGCCGAAGTGGATCGGCTTGGCCAGGTAGCCGTCCATCCCCACCGCCAGGCAGCGCTCGCGGTCTCCCTGCAGGGCATGGGCGGTCATCGCGAGGATCGGGACATGGCCGCCGGACAACGCCTCCCGGGAGCGGATCGCAGCGGTCGCTTCGAAGCCGTCCATCTCCGGCATCTGGATGTCCATCAGCACCACGTCGAAGACCTCCCGCTCCAGGGCGGCGACCGCCTCGCGGCCGTTGACGGCCAGCACCGGCTTGTGCCCGCGCTCGTCGAGCACGGATTCCACCACGTGCCGGTTCACCGGGTTGTACTCGGCGACCAGGATCCGCAGCGGGCGCGAGGACGTGCCGAGAGGGGTGGCGTCCGGGACCTCCCGGGACGGCAAGGCCGCGCCCAGGGCCTCGAAGAGGGCCTCGAGCAGCTCCGATTCCTTGATCGGCTTGGTCAGGCAGGTGGCGATCCCCAGCTCGCCGCAGCGCGCGGCGCCGACTTGGTCCTCGGCGGAGGAGAGCATGAGGATGATCGCCCCGGCGAGCTCCGGCGCCTGCCGGATCCGTTCCGCCACCCGCAGGCCGTCCAGGTCCGGCATCCTGTGGTCGAGAACCACCAGCGGATAGGGCTCGCCGGCCTGCGCCGCCCGCCGCAGGTCGGCCAGGGCCTCGCCGCCGCTCGCCGCCAGGGCCGGCCGCAGGCCCCAGCTCGCCAGCAGCTCGTCCAGGATGCGGCGGTTGACCGCGTTGTCGTCCACCACCAGGACGGAGAGGCCGCGGATGTCGGGGAGCCGGGCCGGCGCCGCCGCCACCGCGGGCGCCCTCTCGTGCCGGACCAGGGAGACGGTGAAGTGGAAGGTGCTGCCGCGGTCCACGGCGCTCTCGGCCCAGATCTTCCCGCCCATCATCTCCGCCAGGCGGGCGGCGATCGCCAGGCCCAGGCCGGTGCCGCCGAACCGGCGCGTCATCGAGGTGTCGGCCTGGGAGAAAGCCTCGAAGATCGAGCGCAGCTTGTCGGGGGGGATGCCGATGCCGGTGTCCGCGACGGAGATGTGCAGAGTCATCGCGGGGGCGTCGCCGTCCTTCTCCTCCTCCTGATGCGCCCGTTCCACCCGCACCACGACCTCGCCGCGCGAGGTGAACTTGATGGCGTTGCCGACGAGGTTGACGAGGATCTGGCTGAACCGTCCGGGATCGCCCAGCCAGACGTCGGGCACGTCGGGCCGGACGTAGTGGGCGAGCTCGAGCCGCTTTTCGGAGCCCAGGGGAGCGAGCGACTTCATCACGTCGCCGACGGTCTCGCGCAGCTCGAAGGGGACGCTCTCGAGCTCCAGCCGGTCGGCTTCGAGGCGCGAGAAGTCGAGGAGGTCGTTGAGCAGCCGCAGCAGCGCCTGCGCCGAGGACCGCGCCGTGCCGACGAGCTCGCGCTGGCGCGCGGTCAGGTCGGTGCGCAGGGCGAGGTCCAGCATGCCGAGCACGCCGTTCATCGGAGTCCGGATCTCGTGGCTCATGCGCGCCAGGAAGCCGCTCTTCTCGCGGCTCGCGGCCTCCGCCGCCTCCTTGGCGAGCCGCAGCTCGGCTTCGGCGCGGCGGCGCTCGGTGACGTCGCGGAACACCACGACGCCGCCGAGCAGCGTGCCGTCCGCGCTCCGCAGGGGCCGGCCGGAGACGTTCAGGTAGACCCCCTGGGGGACCCGCGGGTTGCGCAGGAACTGCTCGACGTCGTTCGTCTCCTCCCCGCGCGCCGCCCGGGCGAGAGCCAGCTCTTCGGCGGGGTACGGAGTGACGGCGTCGGGGAGGAAGACGCCGTAGGTCGCCGGCCACTTCTCCACGCCGCCCGGGGTGGCGCCGATCCCGGCGATGCGCTCGGCGGCGCGGTTGAACACCAGGAAGTTGCCGGCCGTGTCAGCGACCACCAGCCCTTCGCCCATGCCGTCGAGGATGGCTTCGAGCATGGCCGTCTGCCGTTGCAGCGCCTCCTCGGTCTTACGCCGCTCGGCGACCTCGTGCGTCAGCTCCCGGGTCCGCGCTCCGACCAGGCTCTCGATCTGCGCGGTGCGGCGCAGGACCGTATCCACGTAGGCGCAGATCAGGAGAGTGAAGAGGAGACCCGCGGCGAGGACCGCCCAGGCCGGCCAGGCCGGCTGCCCCCCCTGAAAGGCCCCGATGGGGCGGGCGGCGAGCAGCCAGGTCCGCCCGGAGACCTCGATCGGGGTGGACCAGGAGAGACCGTCCTCGTCCGCGGAAGCGGGGGCGGACGCGGACGCGTAGAGTTGGCGTTCCGCGGCTGGCGCCGCGGGATCGATAAGAGAGAGGGTGAGGCCCGCGGTCTCAAGATCGGGGATCGACAGGCGGACCATGCCGGCGACATCGAAGACGGCGAGCAAGAACCCGGCCGGCTCGCGGGCTTCCCCGATGGCGAAGGCGGGGAGGACGAGAGCGTAGCCCTGTCCCTGCCAGCCGCCGAAGGCCAGCCGCAGCGGCGCGGTGGCCGCCGGCGCGCCGGTGACCCGCGCCCGGCGGACGGCATCGAGGAGCTCGGGGCGGGATGCGAGGTCGAAGCCGAGCAGCTCCCGGCCCGGTCCGGCAACCTCATCGACGGGCAGGCGCCCGTCGCTCTCGCGCCGCACCCAGGCGATGACCCGGGCATCGGAGTGGCGGTCGAGGACGGGCCGGGTCAGCCGCGAGAACCGGGTGAGCGGCTGAGGCCGAGCCCGGATCTGCTCGCCGAAGGCGGCGAAGTCCTCGGGCCGCAGCTGCTCGCTGATGGAATAGAAGTCGGAGACGAAGCCGAGCAGCTCGTGGTGCTCCGCGACGTGCGTGCGCAGGGCCGCTGCGCGGCTCTGCGCCACCAGGGCGAAGGCGGCGCTCTCGCTGCGGGCCTCCCCGCGGCGTGCGAGAGCAAAGAGGAGGAACGACAGCCCGATGCCGACGAGGAGCAGCAACCCGACCGGCAGATAACGTCGGAGCCCTGCCTTCGGGCGCGCCGGATCGCTGGGGTTTGGCAAGATGGTAAATCCTATCATTCCGTCTCGCTGCACCTGGATCGCACGCCCCCGCGGCGCGGCGAGTGCTTCCGCGGGAAGGGCACCTGGGCTCGAAGGGGGTCATCCGGTAGGAGGCTGGGGCTGCTCTTCCCTGCTCAGGAATTCTTGGGCTGCAGCCAGAAACGTACGCGCCTGCTCCAGCATCTCTTCCACACTTTCGGTGCTCACCAGAGTCTCCGCGTCATAGTCCTCTTGGAGACGGAGAGCGAAGGCATTGAGGAGCCAGCGATGGAACTTGGGGTCGAGCAGACCGGACTTTGAAAACTCTTTGCCGTAGGCCGCATGCAGTGCGCCGTGCTTGCTGAACGTCTGATCGCGGTCGTAGAGCAGCGCTTCGGCGATGTAGAACATCGCGTAGTAAGCGCGGCCCGCGGCGAATTCAGCGCCGGCAGCGCCGAGAAGGACATCGGCGGCCTGAATAGCACGTTCCGCTTTTTCGAGGAGCTGGCGAGTGCCCTCCTTCATGCGGCTCTTGCCTGCTCGCGGACGTTCGCGAGAAATGGGCTGTCACGATGCCGCCAAGCCGAAGAGGAGACAAAGACCCGGCTGATACTGACGTCGTAGTCGAGGGAGAGCTCGGAGACGAGATAACCCGTATGCTCGATCTCCTGACCATAGTCCGTCACCTCGTCGAGCACGATCAGGATATCGACATCGGAATCAGGGGTCGCCTCGCCGCGGGCAAAGGAGCCGAAGAGGTAGATGCCCGCGAGACGCTCGCCATAGAGGTGCTCAAGCCCGCGGCGAAGCTTAGCGAGCAGCTCTTCGATCTTGGTTTCCGGCATCGTTTCCTCCTGCGGGAACATCGCCTCGGCCCAGGCAGCCCAGAGACAGCCATTTTACAGGTTCCCCAGCGGCAGCGCTCGGAAGAGAGCCCGGGACTTCCCGCCGTGATATCATCCGCCTGGACGACACAAGCGGCGCCGAAGTGACTCTCATCCATCACGATAATTCCGCAATCCAGGCCCCCGAGCGGCCTCCCGACGATGTTCCGGGCGGCGGTGGCCGCCTCCCGATCTTCTCCTATACGGTCGAGCCGCTCGCTCCCCTCTACCGGGCGGTCCTGCGCCTGTTCCTCGATGCCAAGGGGCGGTACCGCATCCAGTTCCGGCCGGATGAGGTCGGTGCCGAGCTGCGCCGGGCGGGCTTCCGCGAGGAGGTCCCCGAGGGCGGGATCGACCGGGCCCTCGACCAGCTCGTGCAGTGGGGGAACCTGCGGCGGAGCCATGACACCGGCCGGGTCGCGACGCTGGAGGACTTCCGCCGCCGGCATCTCGTCTACCAGCTCACCCCCGCGGGCGAGGCGGCCGAGCGCGCCGTGGCCGAGGTGGTCGCCGCGCTCGAACGGAGCGGCTCGCTGCAACGAGTCATGCTCGGCACGATCCTGCGCAGCCTCGCGGCGATCCGGGCCGAGCTGGCCGGCGAGCCGCCGCGGCCGGAGCGCCTGTTCGAGCACCTGTTCAATGTCACGGAGCAGTTCCGCGCTCTGACCGAAAACGCCAGCACGTTCCTCGCCCGGTTGCACGAGGCCATCGACCAGGGAGAGGTCCACGCCGAGGCCTTCCTGGCCTACAAGCAGGCGGTGCTGGAGTACCTGGAGCAGTTCCTCGGCGAGCTGTCGGAGACCGCGCCGCGGATCACGCAGGAGATCCAGGAGATCGAGAGTCTCGGGAGCGAGAGACTCGTCCTCCTCGCCGCCTCGGCGGACGCGGCCCCGGCACCCCTCGGCGTCCAGGACCCGGCGGAGGGCCTGCGCCGCAAGTGGCGGGGAATCGCGGCCTGGTTCGTCGGCGACGGCCGGGAACCCGCCACCGTGGAGCGCCTGCGGGCGGCGGCGCGGGGCGCCATCAACCGCATCCTCCTGGTGCTCGAACGGCTGCACGAGAAGCGCTTCCGCCGGCTCAGCCGCACTACCGACCTGCTGCGCCTTGCCGGCTGGATGGACCGGAGCGGCGCGGAGCGGGCGCACCGCCTGTTCCAGGCCGCGTTCGGCCTCTTTGGCGCGCGGCACTTCGGCGGTCTCGACGAGGATCCGGACCTCGTCCAGCCCGGCGCGAGCTGGTGGGAGGCGCCGCCCGTGCCCATCGCTCCCGCCCTGCGCCGGACCGGGCGCATCTCCACGCCGGGACGGACCGCGCCGGTCGTGGACTTCTCCGCGGCCAAGGACATCCTCACCGCCCGCTACCGCCGCGAGCAGGAGGCCCGGGAGGCGGCGCTCACCCGCTTCGCCGGGCACGGTCCCCTGGCCCTCGCCGATCTTCCGCCTCTCTCCAGGGACGAATTCGAACTCCTTCTCTCTCTGCTCGACCGGCTGCTCTCGACCGCGCCGGGACCGGCGGGGCGGAGGGAGGCCCGCAGCCGGGACGGCCGCCTGCACCTGCGTCTCGACGAACCCTTGGCCGGAGCCCTGGCGACCGTGGAGACCGCCGCCGGACGGCTCATGCTCCCGGCCTATGTCTTGACGGTCGAGGACGGGCTCTCCGCCCTCCGGACACGGTCCGCATGATGGAGGAGAGGACCGACGAGGGGCTCAGCCAGCTTGCCGAGGAGCAGCAGCGGGCGGTCCGGTTGCTGCTCGCGCATCCGTTCGTCACCGATTCGCGGCCGGACCCCGAGGCGTTCTCGTTCGTGCGGCGGCATGCCCGCGAGCTGCAGCGCTGGTTCGCCGAGCAGCTCGGCTACAGGCTGGTGGTGGACTCCGAGCTGGCCCGCCTGCACAAGCGCCCGGCCCCCGGCGCCCGGCTCCGGCCCCTGCGCACGCAGTCGCAGGCCCCGTTCGATCCCCGGCGTTATTCGCTGCTCTGCTTGGTGCTGGCCGCGCTGGAACGGCTGGAGGTCCAGACCGTCCTCTCCGAGCTGGCGGAGCAGGTGGCGCTCCTGGCCGCCTCCGAGGAGGGGGTGCAGCGGCTCAACCTGGAGAGCCACGCGGAGCGCCAGGCCTTCGTGGACGCGGTCCGCTGGCTCGTCGAGATCGGCGTGCTGACGCTCGCGGACGGCGAGGACACGGCCTTCCTCGAAGGCCGCGGCGACGCGCTCTACGACATCCACAGCCGGCGCCTCTCCCAGCTCCTGAGCGCCCCCGTGCCCCTGGAGCCTCCCCGCGATCCGGAGGAGCTGACGGCGGACGTCTACCCCGACACGGAGGAGGGGGCCAACCGGAGATCGAGGCACCGGCTGATGCGCCGGCTGGTCGAGGAGCCGGTCCTCTACGTCCGCGACCTGGATGAGGACGAGCGCGTCTATCTCACCCTTCAGCGCCACTATCTCGCCGGCCAGGTGACCTCCAGGACGGGCTTGGCCGTGGAGGTGCGGCGGGAGGGGCTCGCCGCCATCGATCCGGCGGGCCGCCTCACCGATCTCGCCTTCCCCGCGAGCGGCACGGTCTCCCACGCCGCGCTGCTGCTCGCCGAGGTGCTGGCGGAGCGCGGCCGGAGCGCGGCCCCGGCTTTCGTGCCCGAGGAGGAGCTGGGTGAAGCGCTCGCTTCGCTCCTGGAGCGCTACGGCCACCTATGGAGCAAGGCATACCGCGACGATCCCGGCCGTCTTCTGGAAGAAGCGCTGGAGCGGCTGGAGCACCTGGGGCTGATCGGCCGGGGCGGGGGAGGGATCGAGCCTCTGCCGGCCGTGGCGCGATACAAGGCCGTGGAGCCGGCGGCGGCGCAGGAGGATGACCGTGAGTGAAAGCAGCTGCCCTGGCGCGAAGGGGAGGGGGTTCCTCCCCCCTGGGAGGGGGTGGTTGGAAACGGGGGGAGGCCAGGAGGGGGGTGCTCCGAAGGCCACGATCGTGGGACCTCGAAACGCCCCCCTCCTAACCTCCCCCCAGAGCCAACCCTCCCCCTCCCCGGGGGGAGGGACCGGACTCCCTCCCGAGCTCTCGGCGAGAGGGAACAGAGGTCGGCGATGACGGTCCTCGAGCTCTTCCCCGAGCCCCGCCGGGTGGAAGACGACCTGCCGCACCCCACCCGCGAGCGCTTCCAGCTCCTGCGCGCGGGCATCCTCAACCTCTGGCACTACGACGAGCAGGAGCTGCGCTTCCACGACGGGCGCCTGATCCTGCGCGGGGAGAACGGGACCGGCAAATCGAAGGCCCTGGAGGTCCTCCTCCCCTTCCTCCTGGACGCGGACCTTTCGCCGCAACGGCTCGATCCGTTCGGCGGCACCTCCCGCACCATGGAGTGGAACCTCCTCCTCGGCGGCCGCCACGACAGCCGGGTGGGCTACGTCTGGCTGGAGCTGGGACGGCGTTCGGAAGAAGCAGAGGAGGAATACTGGACCCTCGGCTGCGGCCTCCGCGCCAGCCAGCGCACCCACCGGGTGGACTCCTGGTACTTCCTGACCCGGCGCCGGATGGCGGCCGGTCTCGAGCTCACCGTCCATCGGACGCCGATCCTCAAGGACCAGCTCCGCCAGCAGATCGCCGACGAGGGCTGGGTCTTCGACACGGGCCGCGAGTACCGGGAGAAGCTCGACGTCCTGCTCTTCGGCCTGGGCGAGGACCGGTTCTCGACGCTGCGCCATCTGCTCCTGCAGCTCCGCCGTCCTCACCTGTCGGAGCGGCTCGATCCGCAGACGCTCTCGGAGACGCTCAAGGAGAGCCTGCCGCCGCTCGATTCCTTCCTCATCGGCCAGCTCTCCGAGTCGTTCGAGCGCCTGGACAACGACCAGAAGGAGCTGGCCCGCGTGGAGGCCGCGGCAGCGGGCGTGGCCTCGTTCCTCGACCTCTACCGGGAGTACGGCCGGGGCGTGGCCCGCGCCCGCGCCCTGGAGGTGCGCCAGGCCGACAGCCGCTATCACAAGACCGCCGCGGAAGTGCGCGAGGCCGAGGAGGAGCACGGCCGCCTGGATGCACGCCTCGGCGAGCTGGCCCTGGAGGAGCGGGGGACGGAGCTGGGGATCGAGGCCGCCCGGGGCAAGGTCCGCGCCCTGGAGCAGAGCGAGGCCATGCGCTCGGCCGAGGCCCTGCGGGCGAAGCGCGAGAACGCCACGCTCCTCGCGCAGCAGGAGGTCCGGAGCCGCAACGACGCCGAGCTGGAGGCGCGGCGCGCCGGAGAGCGCCGGCGGGACCTCGGGAGGGCCGAGGACGAGGCCCGCCAGGCCCGGGAAGAGAACGAGACCCGCGCTGCCGCGGCCCGGACCGCGGCCCGGGAGGCCGGCCTGGAGGCGATCCACTCGGCCGCCCTGGCGGCGCTGCCGGGCCGTCCCGCGGCGGCCGAGGCCACGGTCCGGGCCGCCGTCCGCCAGCGGGAGGAGGGTGTCGCGGAGCTTCAGAGGGTCCTGGCCGAGCGCGAGCGCGCCCGTCACCGGGAGGAGCTGGCGCACGAGCGGCTCCGCGAGGCGGACGCCCAGGTCCGCGCCGCAACCGAGCGCACCCAGGCCGCCCGCGCCGAAGCGGACCGCCGCCGGGAGGAGCTGGACCAGGCGCTGCTCCTCTGGTGGCAGGGTCTCACCGAGCTGCGCCTGGAGGAGGCGGATCTTTCCGGGGATCTGGCCGCGAATCTCGCCGCCGCGGCCCTGCCGCAGAGGGATGCCCTCCTCCGCGAGCGAACCGTCCTCCAGTCGGAATCAGCTGCCGTCTCCGAGGAGAGAGAGGCGACCGAAGCCGAAAGGCAGCGGGTGGCCGCCGCCCGGGAGCTGGGTCCGGAGCCGCCCCGGACCCGGGCGAGCGACAGGGAAGGCCGGCCGGGCGCCCCGCTCTATCTCCTCTGCGAGCTGTCCCCGGGTCTGGACGAAGCCGAGCGCGCGGGGCTGGAGGCCGCCCTGGAGGCATCCGGCCTGCTCGACGCCTGGGTCACGCCCGAGGGGGATGTGCTCTCACCCGAAACGCTCGACACCTGCCTGGTGCCGGCGGACCGGAAGCCGTCCGGACCGACGCTGGCCGAGGTGCTGGTGCCGGCTCCCGGGTATGGGGTCGGGCGGGAGGTGGTGGAGAGGATCCTGCGGTCGATCGGAGTGGAGCCCTCACCCCCGACCCCTCTCCCATCGCACACCCTTCCCCCGGGAGAGGGGCGCCCCCTCCCTCTTGCTGCGGATTCTCCCCTCTCCCGGTCGGGTGGGAGTGCGATGGGAGAGGGGTTGGGGGTGAGGGGTCCGACCGTCACCACCACCGGCGCCTTTCACCTCGGTCCCCTTCGGGGCGCCTGGTCGAAGCCGGTGGCAGAGCACCTGGGAGCCGGAGCGCGAGAGGCCGCGCGGCAGAGGCGCCTGGCGGAGCTGCTGCTGCGGGTCGAAGAGCTGGACGCCCGGCTCGCCGGCCTGGCCGTCCAGGAAGCGGAGCTGGATGCCCGGCTCGAACGCCTCCGCCGCGAGGTCGAGTCGGTGCCCTCCTCCGCGGCTCTCCTCCAGGCCCTCCACCAGGTCGAAGCCGCGGCCGAGGACGAGGCCCGGCGCCGGGACGAGCTCAAGGAGGCGGAGGCGGCCCTCGCCGTCGTGCGATCCGCGCGGGAGGAGCTGGAGCGCCGGCTCGCGGCTCGGGCGCGAGAGCTGGATCTCGCGCTCCATCTCGAAGACCTGGACGGCTACCGCGAGCGGCTCCGGCGCTACCAGGGCGAGGCCGAGAGGCTGACGCAGGCCGCGGTCCTCGCCGCCCGGGCCGAGGAGCGGTGCGAGCAGGCCCGCGGCAGCCTCGCCGAAGCGCTGGCTCGCGAAGAGGAGCTGCGGCGGCGGGCGGAAGAGAGCGCGGCCGGGGCCGCCGCGGCGCAGGCCGAGCTCGAGGAGCTGGAAGCCACGGCCGGCGTCGAAGCCCGCAGGGTCCTGGAGCTGCACGAAGCCGAAACCCGCCGGCTCAAGGAGCTGGAAGCCCGCCGCCGGAGCCTCGCGGACGAGTCCCGGGCCGCGGCCGAGCTGCGCGCCCGCCTGCAAGAGAGAGTCGAGCTGCGCCGCGCCGAGCTGAAAGGACGAGAGGAAGACCGCACCCGTGCCGTGGACCGGCTGCGCACGCTCGCCGAGGCCGGCTGGCTCGCCCTGGTCCTTCAAGCGGCCGGAGAAGAGCCACAGCCGGCGTGGTCGCTCACCCGCGCGCTCGACCTGGCGCGGGAGATCGAGAGGGTGAGCGACGAGGACCTTTCGCCGGAGGCGGCCGGCCGCCGGGCGCAGCGGCTTTACGAGCGCTTCCAGGTCCTGGCCGCGGACCTCGGAACGGACTACCAGCCGCGCCTCGACGTGGACGACGAGCTGCTCCTGGTGCGCGTGGGCTACAACGGCCGCGACCACGACGTTCCGGGTCTGCTCGGCGCCCTGCGCGAGAGCATCGAGGTCCGCCGGGCGCTCCTGGCCGATCACGAGCGCGAGCTGCTCCGGCGCTTCCTGCTCGGCGAGGTCGGGGACCATCTGCGCAACCGCCTGCGCGAGGCGCGGGCGCTCGTGGGCGAGATGAACGGGCTGCTGGAGCGCTGCCGCACGGCCTCCGGCATGGCGCTCAAGCTCGCCTGGGACCCCGTGCAGGAGTCGGCGCCGGAGGTGCGGGAGGCGGTCGCCCTCCTCGCCCGCGACTTCGCCCTCCTTCCGGACGCCGACCGCCGCCGGCTCGAAGCCTTCTTCCAGGCCCGCATCTCCGAGGCGCGCGAGCAGTGGGAGGCGGTGCCCTGGCGCGACCATCTCATGGCGGCGCTCGACTACCGCTCCTGGTACCGCTTCCGCATCCTGCGCCGCACCGGGGAGGGCGACTGGGCCGAGCTCACCCGGCGGGGCCACGGCGCCGCTTCCGGGGGCGAGAAGGCGGTCGCCCTCCACCTGCCGCTCTTCGCCGCCGCGGCCGCCCACTACCGCTCCGCGCTCCCCACCGCGCCGCGCCTGATCCTGCTCGACGAAGCGTTCGCGGGCATCGACCAGGGCATGCGCGGGCGCTGCATGGGCCTGCTCGTGGCGCTCGACCTCGACTTCATGATGACCAGCCACGACGAGTGGGGCTGCTATGAGGAGCTGCCCGGCGTCGCGACCTATCAGCTCTACCGCGACCCCGCGCTCGAAGGCGTAGCCGCCGTGCGCACGGTCTGGACCGGCCGGCACCCCGAAGAGCCATGACGGTGGAGCGCGAAGAGATCGTCCGCGCCCTCACTCGTCCCGGCCTCGGCCGGCTCTGGCCCGAGGTGCGGGACCGGCTGGAGCGCCTGGGCGGACCGCGCGGCACGGTGCGGCTTGCCGAAGCCGGCGACGACGAACGCCGGGCCGTGGCGGACCTCCTGGGTCTCGCCGAGCTGCCGCGCGGGGAGCTGCGCATCCGTCTCGACCGTCTGGACCGGGCGCTCCGCGGCTCGCGCCTCGGCATCGGCCTGCCGGCGGCCCTCGAAGCCCTGGGCGGACCGCTACGCGACCTCACCGGAGAGCGGGAGGACGAGCGGCTCCGCTGGCAGGAGATCTGGGATCGCGCCGAAGCGCATCCCGCGGTTTCCATCCGTCCCGGCCTCCGCCGCTGGCTCGCGGACCTGCGGGGAAACGGCCTTCTGCGCCGGCTCGCTCCGGAGAAAGAAGGGAAGCTCCTCGACCAGGCGCTCGCGGTCCTCGCCCTGTTGCCGAGGGAGGCGCGGCTGCCGGTCCTGGCGAGCGAAGCGCTCGGCGCGAGCCATGCGCTCGACCCCGGCCGTCCGATGGCCACGCTCGTCCTCCGCGCCCTGGCCGTCCTCGCCGACCGTCCGCCGCCCCGGAGCGCCGCCGAGCGGCGCGATCTCTGGGAATCGGCCGGCGTGATCGCCGACGACCTGAGCTGCGACGTCCTGGTCCTGGGGCTCGCGCCAACCGGAGGCGGAAGGATCGGGGAGGCCCTCCGCGCCTTCGCCGCCGAGGGCGAACCCATGCGGCTGACCCTGAGGCAGCTCGCCGGGCGCGATCTCCGCTTCCCGTCCCCTCTGGTGGTGCATGTCTGCGAGAACCCGGTCGTCGTCTCCGCCGCCGCGGACCGCTGGGGGTCTGATTCCGCGCCTCTAGTCTGTCTCGGCGGCTACCCGAACCATGCCGGCCGCCGTCTCCTGACCCGTCTCGCGCACCAGGGCGCCGACCTCCTCTACCACGGCGACTTCGACTGGCCCGGCCTCCAGATCGCCAACCATCTGCTCAAGACCGTCCCCATCCGCCCCTGGCGCTTCACAGCTCCGGACTACCGTCGCGCCCTGGAGACCGAAGCCGAAAGGCCCGGGCTCGGAGACCGCCCGGTCGCTGCGCAATGGGACCCGGACCTGGCGCCTGCCATGGAGGCCGCGGGCGTGGCGGTGGAGGAGGAGACGGTGCTGGAGGAGCTGCTCGGGGACCTGCGCATCCTGTAACGGAATCGGGGCGATGATGGCTCGTTCTTGACAGCGTCTTTTTGCCTGACTAAAGTCAGAGAATGAACGTCGAGTACGTCTCGCAGGTCCGCCGATTCCATCGGCTCGTCACCCAGCGCGCCGGAGCTCTGGACGACCATTTCCTCGGCCGCGACCGCCCTCTCGGCGAGTCGCGCTTGCTCTACGAGATCGGTCCCCGAGGGGGGGACCTCCGCGACCTGCGCTCCCGGCTCGGCCTCGATTCCGGATACCTGAGCCGCCTGGTCCAGTCGCTCGCGGCGAAGGGTCTCGTGACGCTCCGGTCCGATCCGGCCGACGAGCGGGTGCGGCGCGCGGAGCTGACGGCCGCGGGGCTCGCGGAGCTGGAGGAGATGAACCGGCGCTCCGACCAGGTGGCCGAAGCCATCCTGTCGCCCCTGACCGAGCCCCAGCGGGAGCGCCTCGTCGCGGCGATGTCCGAGGTGCACCGTCTCCTCCAGGCCGCGGGCGCCAGGATCGAGAGAGCCGATCCCGCGAGCCCCACGGCCCGCTGGTGCGTCTCGCAGTACTTCGCCGAGCTGGCCATCCGGTTCGAAGAGGGTTTCGATTCGGGAAAGAGCCTCCCGAACGACGACGCCGAGATGAGCCCGCCGCGGGGCGCCTTCCTGCTTGCGAGCATCGACGGCGAGCCGGTCGCCTGCGGGGCGGTGAAGACGTTCGCGCCCGGCGTCGGGTACATCAAGCGGATGTGGGTTGCCGGCTCGGTGCGCGGCCTCGGGTTCGGTCGGCGAATGCTCGAAGCGCTCGAATCCCAGGCGCGGGAACTCGGCTTCACGACGATCCGGCTCGAGACCAACCGCGCGCTGGCGGAAGCGATCCGTCTTTATCGAAGCTCAGGCTACGTGGAAGTGGCGCCGTTCAACACGGAACCCTACGCCGATCACTGGTTCGAGAAGCAGCTCTCCTGATTGCGCTCCCGGCTCGAAAGGAGCTGGCGCGGCTGACGGCGCCGGAGGAGCCGCTCCATGTCGTGCTGTCCCACGATTTCTCCCGGGCGGGGACTCTGGCATGGTCCCTGGGGAAGCGTCGGCCTCTTCCCAAAAGCGCGGGAACCCGCTATCTTTGACGGAACTAGGGAGACTCCGTATACTCGGGACCATGGGCGAGCCCGCGAGGAAACTGCCCACCGGGGGGGAGAGCTGGACCGGCCATCGGGTTCCGGAGGAGGAGCCCTCCGGCATCAGCGTCCTCCAGCGGTGGGTCGAGCGCGCCGACGGTCGCATGGAGCTGCTGGAGCTTCCACTGACTCCGGAGCTTTTTCTCGACCCGCAGCTCGGCGACAAGATGGTCCAGGGCAACCCTCACGTTCGCGCCATCTTCGCCCTCTACGAGCTCATCAGCCGTCATCTGAGCTCCGAGCCGGGCACCTATGTCTTCTCGGACCTCAAGCACCTGATCGGTCCCGGCCTCGGTCCGGCTCCGGACATCTCCGTCGTCCGCGGGCTGGCTCCGGACCGGGATTTCGAGAGCTACGACCTCCGGTCCGAAGTCCCTCCCTGCTTTGTGATCGAGATCGTGTCCCCTTCGAACGCTCGGATCCGCCGGACAGACGAGGTGGACAAGGTCAAAGTCTACGAGAAGGTCGGGATCGAGGAGTACCTGCTCGTGGACCTGCCGCGCCGGGCGAACGGTCACCGGTTCCAGCTCAAGGGCTACCGGATGGGGCCGGACCGGCGGTATCAGCCGATGCAGCCCGACGAACAGGATCGATTCGCTTCCGAGACCACAGGCCTGGCATTCGGGGTCTCGCCGGACGGCGGGCGGATCGATGTCTTCGACCTGGACACGGGGGAGCGGCTGCTCAATGCCGTCGAGCAAGAGCAGATGCTTAAGGCGACTCAAGAGGAGCTGGTGCGGCTCCGCGCCGAGATCGAACGGCTCAAGGGGCCGTGAATCGCTCCCAAGCCCTTCAAAATCCGATTCGAAAGGCTCGGATCGGATTTTAGAGGCTTAAATCGGATCTGAGGAGCTTCGATCGGATCTAAGCGCCTTGGGGAAAATTTCAAGGAGCTTAGATCGGATTCAAGCGGCTTAAATCCGATTTTTGAAGCTTAGATCGGATTTTAGAGGCTTGAACCGGATTTCTGGATCTTAAACCGGATTTTTGGACCTTCGATCGGATTCAAGGAGCTTCGGCCCGATTTTAGAGGCTCGGATCGGATCTGAGGACCTTAAATCGGCCTCGAGGGCTTCCGGGCGATTCCCCCGCCATCCGCCTTCGCAGAGCTTCGCGCACGGGCTGGAAGCCGTTGTCGAGGTGCGCTTGCCAGCGGGACGCCCCTCTCGCGCGCCTTCCCTGGGAGCGCTGGCGTCCTCGCCGGCTTGTCCGGATGAATCGGCGGAACGCCGGCAACTGTGCCCGGATAAGGCCGGGCCTTCGGCCCAATGTCGGGACGCCAGCCGTCCCAGGAAAAGCGCGCCACGCTCATGGACGGTGGCGATCCCGCACAGTGCCGGCCGAGTACAGAGGCACTCTTGGTGGTAAGATCATCGCGTCATGGCGAGTCGGCGGAAGCTGCGGCACGAGGACAACCCCGAGGCGGAAGTGATGCGGGAAGCCGAGCACGTCCCGCAGACTCCTCTCGGACGACGGCTGTGGCAGATCCGTCAGCGGATCGTGGAATCCGGAGGACCTCTCCTGGATTGGGACGGCATCGAACGGGAAGTCGCGGAGCGTCGGGGCGGAGCCTTCGGACAGGGGAAAAAGCCGGGGGCGCCTGGCAGCACGCCCCCGGTTCGACGGGATAACTGACAGGCTACTTCACAGAATCAGGAGCCGGGGCGGGGTTCTCGGCGGGGAGCTGGGCCGCGGCCTCCTTCTCCTTCTTGGACTCGCGCCGGCGGCGCTGGATGGTGGCGGTGCGCACGGGCTCCACCCCGAACTCCACCAGCTTCTCGTTGCGCTTGCCGTAGTGGTCCTTGAGGGACTCCCGCAGCATCCGGAAGATCTGGTCCCCCTCGTCGACCAGCTTCTGCATCTCCTGGGTGATCGCCTGGCGCTCCGCCGCAAGCGCCGCGTGCCGGGCGTACAGACCGCGCATCCGCTGCGACCTGTCCCGAAGAGTGGGCAGCTTGAAGCCCAGGTGCGAGACCTCCGCATCGTTGGCGGTCATCGCCGTGTCCATCTTCTCCCAACCGTTCACCTTGTTCATGTACAGCCGCACATCGCTCATCTGAAACCTCCTTCCCCTTCCGGGGAGGATCGCCCGGTACCGTCATTGGCCCGGGTCAACTGCTTGGAATGTACATACGATAGAGACGGCCTTTGCGTTTGTCAACCCCCGACCTTGCCTCAGACGCGGGTTTTGTTCTACACTACCTGCATTCAAGGAGGTGCCGGCATGCCGAGCAGCCGAGAGGTCCAGGAAAAGCGTCGCATGGGTATCATGAAGATTTTAAAGGGCGATGAGCCGGTCAGCCAGCAGAAGGAGATCGTCCAGAAGCTGCTGGAGATGGGCATCCCCGCCACGCAGTCCAGCGTGAGCCGCGATCTGGCGGAGCTTGGGGCTTTGCGCATCCATGACCAGTGGATGCTCACCGGCCTTCAGGACATCGGCGTCTTCGAGCGGGTCGCAAAGCACGTGACCGAGGTCAGGTTCGCCGGAGCCAACCTCACCCTGCTGGTGACCCAGCCGGGAGCCGGGGCTCTCGTGGCCCAGGCCATCGAGGAGTCCGAGTGGGACGAGGTGGTGGGCACCGTCACGGGCCTCAATTCCGTCCTCGTCCTCACCCACGACGCCTTCTTCCAGAAGCTCCTCTCGTACCGCCTCCAGGGCTACCTGCGCAACGACGGGATCGAGGACACGAAAGGGTTCGCCTGGCGAGTCTCGCGGAAATTCACATAGGGAGCGGAGCCTAGCCGGAGAGGAACAGCCCCTGGAGCGTGCCCTGGATCTGCATGGCCGCTTCGTAGGGGTCCGGCGCGTTGCGGATGGGCCGGCCGACCACGATGTAGTCGGCGCCGTTGCGGATCGCATCCTCGACCGTGACCACCCGCTTCTGGTCGTCCACCGGCCGGTTCTCGACCGGGCGGATGCCGGGGGTCACGAGGATCAGCTTCTCGCCGAATTCATCCTTGAGCGCCCGCGCTTCCAGGCCGGAGGAGACCACGCCGTCGCAGCCGATCTCCAGGGCCCGCCGCGCGCGGGAGAGGACCAGGCGGTGGAGGTCCACCTCGAAGCCGAGATCCTTGAGGTCCCCCTGATCGAGGCTGGTCAGGACCGTCACGGCCAGGATCTTGAGGTCGCCCTTCTCCCGGCAGGCGGCTTCGAGGATGCCGTCGTTGCCGTGCACGGTGGTGAACGTGATGCGGCGCCGGCGGAGCTGGCGGACGGCCGAGGCGACCGTCTCCGGTACGTCGTAGAGCTTGAGGTCGGCGAAGACCTTCTTGCCCTGATCGACCAGCCAGTCGATGAGCTCGAAGTAGCCGCCGCCGGCGAACAGCTCCAGGCCCACCTTGTAGAACTGGACCGATTCGCGAAGGCTCTCGACCAGCCGCCGCGCCTCGTCGGCGCTCGGCACGTCGAGGGCGAAGATCAGGCGCTCTTCGGGAGGGATCTCCTTGGTCGAGATCCGGATGGGATCAGATTCGGCCATGCCTGGAAGGCTAGCACAGGGTTCAGGGCCGCCTCGGAGGAAACGATCGCGCACGCTTGCTGGCATGTGCTAGCATCGTGATGTATTTGTTGTCTGGAGGATTCCTTTGGCCAGCTTGAGCATCCGCAAACTCGACGACGAGACCTGTGATCGGCTTCGAGCCCGCGCCACGCGGCATGGAGTGTCGATGGAGGAAGAGGTCCGCCAGATCCTGAAACGGGCCGTAACACCGCCGGAGCGGCTGGGCGATCTGTTCTTGAAAGTCTTCGGCCCCGACAGGGGTGCGGACCTGGAGACCTCCCCCCGCGAGCCCCATGAGCCTGTGAGCTTCGAGCCCTAGGCCGCCACCGCCACCATGATCATCCTCGACACCAACATCGTGTCGGAAATGATGAGGACCGTGCCGACTCCGGCCGTCACGGCCTGGTTGAACGACCAGGATGTCTCTCTGCTGTTCTTGACCGCGGTCACGGTCGGGGAGATCCGCTATGGATTGCGGATCCTGCCCCAGGGGAAACGCCGGCGCTCCTTGGAAGAGGGCTTCGAGAGAATACTCGCCGATGCCTTTGCGGGTCGTATTCTGGCCTTCGACGAAGCGGCTGCGCAGCGCTACGGCGAGGTCATGGGGCGGCGCAAGGAGATCGGGCGGCCGCTCGACGTCCTGGACGGCCAGATCGCCGCAATCGCCTGGTCGAACGGCTGCTCCGTCGCCACCCGCAACGTCCAGGACTTCACCGAATGCGGCGTCGAGATCATCAACCCCTTCGAGCCACCCCTCTCCTGAAGCGTCTGCCAGCGCGCCGGCCGTGAGGCCCTCACCCCCTCCCCTCTCGGTCCCCCTGGCACACCCCCACGCTGCCTTTCTTCTGGGCAGGCTCCGCCCTTCAAAACCTGAGAGCTTTCCCAGAGGATGCGAGGCGTATTGCCGGCCACGAGCTTCACCTGGTTCAACAAGGGCTTGAGCCGGATGACTGGAAGGCCATGGGTCCTCGGGAGGGATCTCCTTGGTCGAGATCCGGATGGGATCCGATTCGGCCATGCCCGGAAGGCTAGCACAGGGTTCAGGCGGCGGAGGCCCGGAACCTTGACTCTGTATATGACAGTCGTATACTGATACTGAGGAGGGGGCATGGAGACCCAGGACGAGGAGGGCTCGGAATTCGACTGGGACGGCGGCAACGCGGAAAAGAATTGGGAGCGCCACCGGGTCTCGCAGTCGGAGTGCGAGCAGGTGTTTTTCAACCGTCCGCTGGTCGTCGCGGACGACGACCTCCACTCCGTCAGTGAGGCTCGGCACTTCGTCCTTGGCCGGACCGATGCAGGGCGGCTCCTCTTTCTGGTCTATACCCTCCGCGGAGAACGGGTCCGGGTCATCTCCGCTCGCGACATGACGCCGCGAGAGATCAAGGAGTACCAGCGTGCCCAATCTGAGGAAGATGAAAGCGATCCCCACGTTTGAGACCGAGGACCAGGAGAGGGAGTTCTGGGCCACTCATGATTCCACGGATCATGTGGACTGGAGACGCGCCAAGGCGGTCTCGTTTTCCCGGCTCAAGCCCTCGACCCGGACGATCTCCCTGCGCCTCCCGGAGGCGCTGCTCGAAAACCTCAAGATGCTCGCCAACAAGCGGGACGTGCCGTATCAATCGCTGCTGAAGATCTTCTTGGCGGAGCGCATCGACCAGGAGCTGAAGCACAGCGGATAGATCAGGCGGTCTTGCGATGCTCGGCCGCCGGCGGCGGAGCCGCCCTGGCCGGCTCCGCCTGGAGCAGGCGGCGGAGCTGGACCGGATCGACCGGCTTGGTCAGATGGATGTCGAACCCGGCCTCCTTGGACTTCCGGCGGTCCTCCTCGCGGCCGTAGCCGGTGACGGCGATCAGCCGGGCCGACGCCGTCTCGGGATCGCTGCGCAGCGCCGCCGCCACCTCGTAGCCGTCCATCCCCGGGAGGCCGAGATCGCAGAGCACGACCTCCGGGTGGAAGTCGCGGGCCGCCTGGATGCCGTCGGAGCCCGAGCTCGCGAGCTCCACCTCGTGGCCGGAGAGCTCCAGGAAATCGCGCATCGTGGCCGCGGCATCCTCGTTGTCCTCGACGACCAGGATGCGCCGGTGGCCGGCCTGCGGCGCCTGGGCCACGACGGGAACCTCTTCTTCCTGCGGAGCGGCCAGGGAGGCGCCCTGGTCGAGGGGGAGGAGCAGGGTGATCTCCGAGCCCTGGCCCAGCCCCGGGCTCGCGGCGCGCACCTCGCCGCCGTGCATCTCGACCAGGCCCTTGACCACGGCGAGCCCGACCCCGAGGCCGCCGCGGGCGCGGTCGAGGCTGCGGTCCCCCTGGGAGAACACCTCGAAGACGTGCGGCAGGATCTCGGGCGCGATCCCCTGGCCGCTGTCGCGCACGGAAAGCTCGATCCGCCGCGGATCGGCGAGGCGGATCCGGACCGCGACGCGGCCGCCCGGCGGCGTGAACTTGGTCGCGTTGTGCAGCAGGTTGGCCAGCGCCTGGGAGAGGCGCAGGCGGTCGCCCTGGACCGGCAGCGGCCCGTCCGGCAGCTCGAGGTCGAGCGTCAGGCCGGAATGGAGGAGCGTCTCGCGGTAGCCCTCGACCGTCTCCTTCACCAGCTCCGCCAGGTCGAGGCTCTCGCAGTGGAGCTCGACCTCGCCGCGGGTGACGCGGGAGGCCTCCAGCAGGTCGTCGACCAGCAGGGCCTGGTGCAGGACCTGGCGCTCGGCCGCGTCGATGGCGCGGTGCCAGGTCTCGTCCCCCTCCCCCTTGAGCCGCAGCACCTGGATCGCGTTGCTGATCGTGCCCAGCGGATTGCGCAGCTCGTGGGCGAGCATGGCCAGAAGCTCCTCCTTGGCCCGGTCCGCCCGCTCCAGCGCCGCCCCCTTCTGGGCCAGGCGCAGGGTCAGGTCCTCCAGCTTCTCCTCGTTCACGCGCGCCCGCCGGACCTGCGCGATCATCCAGTCCACCCGCTCGTCGGGAGTGCCATGGCCGACGACCATCTCGGGCGGCTCGTAAAAGGCATTGGGGCAGACCTGATGGCCGAGGAGGGCGAGCGGATGCGTGCGCAGCACGTCCTCGAGCAGGGCGGCCGGCGAGCGTACGCGCGGATATCGACAGAGCGCGGAGGTGCGGCTGCCCGAAAGGAACGCGTTCAGACCGGCCTCGAAGGCGATCCAGCGCTCGGCGCCGGGCACGTCCTCCAGCAGCCAGGCCGCGTCCCAGGTGGCGCGCAGGCCGGAGAAGCCGTCGTCGAGCGCCTGCTGCTCGGCGCGGCGCAGGAGGTCCTTGAAGGAGTTGGGGTCGAAGCGGCCGCGGTCCAGCCAGGACTCGCGGTCGGCGAGCAGCACCAGGGCGCCGCGCTCGATCTCGCGGCCGACCGGAATGCCCTCGGATTCGAGCGCGCGCTCGATGGCGCGGCAGCTCTGGATGCTGCCCAGGAACAGGCTGCGCTCGCCCTTGGCGAGGCCGGATCTCAGGTATGGCACCAGGGCCGCGAGCTTCTCGACGGCGCTGTCATGGATCAGGCAGAGATGATCCCCCTGCCGCAGCCGTCCGATTCGCCGATCCACTTCGCTCGCCACTGGAAACCCTGCTCTTTCAACCGGAACCGCGACCGCCGCGACCCGCGGGTCGGCTTGTGCAAGAAGCGTGCGCGGACGCAGAAACCCCCGCCGGCGCAGGCCGGTGGGGGTTGCGGACCGCGGGGTACGGCGCGGACGGCTAGGCCGGCTCTTCCGGCTCGGGCTCCGGGGGCAGAGCCTGCGAGACGGTGTCGTGGAAGTACCGGACGAGCTTGTGGAAGCCCTGCAGCATCTCGCTCAGGGCCTGCTCCTCGATCGGCGGGATCGGCCGGTTGATGCCGAGCACGTGGTAGACGTCGGAGCCGGTGCGCTCGCCGCCGAACATGTCCTGCGCGGGGCGGGTCCAACCCGAATCGCGTCCACCCGGGCGGCGGATCGCCTCCGGTCGCTCGTTGACGATCTGCAGCGAGTTGTGCAGGTCGTTGAGGCTGCAGTCGAGCGCGTCCAGGATCTTCTCGAGCGTGTCGAGCGACGGCTTCTGCTTGCCGGTCTCATAGGCCGACAGCATCGCCTTGGTGATCCCGGCCGCGTCTGCGACCTGGTACTGCCGCTTGCCCTGCCTGTCACGGAGCCAGCGTAGGGCCCTACCCAGACCTTGGAAGGTTGACATGCGTGGAAATGTACCTTTTTCGGGGCTTTCTGGCAAGCGCAAACTTTTTGGATCCAGTGACTTACATCGAGAAAAGCTGTTCCCGAAGAGCGGCCTTTTGTGCTTGACTGCGCGATATGTTCCGCGTTACGGTTGCAGCAAGCGACAAGATGTACCTGGAAGCCATCCCAAATCTCACGCCTTCGGTTCTGAACTCAACCACTCCGAAGTGCGCGCCTCACCCGTTCCGCATGGCTTTTGGAGGGGGTCCGATCCGATGAAAGACTACCATCCGAGTCCGGATCTGCTGAAGCGGTTCGTGTGCGGCAGCGCGGACGCCGCCGAGTGCCGGCGCATCGTCCGGCATCTCCTCAGCGGATGCCCGTCCTGCCAGGAGGTTACACGCGGGCTGTTGCAGGGCCTGCCGGAGCCCGCGGACTGGCCGGAGCTCCTGCGGATAGTAGACTGAGCGCGTGACGGCCGATCCGATCCTTTCCGAAGCCACCGCGCTGGCCCTGGAGCTGCCCAGCCTGCTGGCCGTGGTCTCTTGCCTCGCGTCCACCGACCTGGGGCGCGACCGGGTGCTGGGCCTGGAGCCCTACGGCGACGAGGCGGACCTGCGCCTCCAGCGCGCCCGCTTCGAGGAGACCTCCCGCCTGCTGGGCGAGCGGGCGCTGGTGCCGGACTTCGACATCCCCCTCGGAGCGCTCCTGGAGCGCCTCGCGACCGGCCGGCCCGCGCTCGAAGGGGCCGACCTGGTCCGCCTGGGCGACCTCGGAAAAGCCACCCGCGCGGCAGCCGGCCGCATCCGCGAGTCGGTCCCGCCCTGCCCGCATCTGCTGCGCATGGCCGACGGGCTGCCCGATCTCGATCCGCTGCTGCGCCGCATCGACCGCACGCTCGACCGCCGCGGCGAGGTGCGGGAGGACGCGAGCCCGCGCCTCGCCGCTCTGCGCCAGCAGATCCGGCGCACCCGCGACCAGCTCTACCGCGATCTCGGCGAGTTCGTCTCCGGCCACAAGGACGAGCTGTCCGAGGAGACGATCCCGATGCGCGGCGGGCGCCTGGTGGTGGTGCTCCAGGCCGGGGCCCGCGGCCGGACCGGCGGGCTCGTCCACGGCCGGTCGGCCACGGGCAAGAGCTTCTACTTCGAGCCTCTGACCGTGGTGGAGACGAACAACACGCTGCAGCAGTCGTCGGAGGACGAGGAGGAGGAGCGCCGCCGCATTCTGCTGGAGCTGATCGCCGAGGCCCGGGCGGCCATGCCCGCCCTGCGGGACCACGCGGCGTTCCTGAGCGATCTGGATCTGCTCCAGGCGTCGGTGCGCTTCGGCCAGCGCTGCGACGGCCATCTGCCCGAGATCGCGGCGCGCCACGAGCTGCGGCTGCTCGCCGCGCGGCATCCGCTCCTCGATCCCTGCCTGGCCGAGCTGCGCGCCGAGGCGCTGGGCCAGGCCGGGCACTCGGGCGACATCGTCCCCCTGGAGATCGAGCTCGGGTTCGACCGCCGCATTCTGGTGGTCACCGGCCCGAACGCCGGCGGCAAGACCGTGGCGCTCAAGACGGCCGGGCTCCTCTCCCTCGCGGCGCAGTGCGGCCTGCCGATCCCGGCGGCGGCCGGCAGCCGGGTGCCGTTCCTGCGCAAGCTCGTGGCGACCGTGGGCGACGAGCAGGACCTCCTGGCCGACCGCTCGACGTTCAGCGGCCGGCTGCTCCGCCTCAAGGAGGCCTGGGAGGCGGCCGGCCCCGACAGCCTCATCTTGATCGACGAGTTGGGCTCGGGCACCGATCCCGAGGAGGGCGCGGCCCTCGCCGTCGCTCTCCTCGAAGGGCTGCTGGAGAAGGGGAGCCTGTCGGTCATCACCACCCACCTGGCGCTGCTCGCGGCCGCCGCCCTGGAGATGGACGGCGCCACCTGCGCGGCCATGGAGTGGAATTCGGAGAGCGGCCGGCCCACGTTCCGGCTCATGCCCGGCCCGCCGGGAGGCAGCGAAGCGCTGGCCCTGGGCCGCCGGCTGGGCCTGCCCACGGAATGGCTGGACCGCGCCGAGGCCCGGCTGGGGACCGAGCACCGCGACCTCCGCCGGTTGATCGCCGAGGTGGACCGGGTCCGCCGGGAGCTGGGCGACACCCGCGAGCGGCTGGAGATCGAGGCCGCCGACGCCGAGAAGCTCCGCCGACGCCTGGAAGCCGAGCGCAACGCCCTGGAGGAGGAGCGCCGGAGCGTCGGCAAGAAGCTCAAGGCCGACCTCGAAACCTTCCGCCGCGAGACCTCAGAGCGCCTGCGCCGGGAAGTCGAGCGCATGCAGGAACGTTTCGAAGAGGGGAAGCGCCGCGGGCTCGCGGCCGAGGCGGTCGAGAGCCTGTTCGCCGAGGCTCCCCGTTTCGAGGAGGAGGAGCCGGCCGCCGAAGGTCCGATCGTGGTCGGTGGCCAGGTCCGGCACCTGGGCCTGGGCTGGCAGGGGACGCTCGACAAGCTGGAGAAGGACCGCGCCGAGGTCCTGGTCAAGGGCAAGCGGGTGCGCTGCCGGCCCGAGGAGCTGGCCGCCGCCGGCCCGGCTGCGAAAGGCCCCGCGAAGCTCAAGCCGGTTCCAGGCAAGGCCCGCGATCTGGAGGAGTCGGCCGCGGTCGCGCCCGAGCTGAACCTGATCGGGCAGCGGGTCGAGCCCGCCCTGGAGGAGCTGGACTCCTACATCGACCGCGCCCTGGTCGCCGCGCGCAAGGAGATCCGGGTGGTGCACGGCCACGGCTCCGGCCGGCTGCGCCAGGCGGTCCGCGAGCACCTGCGGTCGCACCGGGGTGTTACGTCCATCCGCTCCGGGGCGCCCAATGAAGGGGGCGACGGGGCCACGGTCGTCACCCTGCGCGCCTGATTCAGGGTCTGTCCAGATATGAGCCTCGGCAACGTCCACATCACCCCCCAGCTCGTGCAGGCCGTGCGCGATGCCGTGGACGTGGTCGCCATCGCCTCCGAGCACACCCGGCTGCGCAAGGCCGGCCGGCGCTACCAGGGGCTCTGCCCGCTGCACAAGGAGAAGACCCCGTCGTTCAGCGTCGATCCGGTCGCGGGCCTCTTCTACTGCTTCGGCTGCGGCGCCGGCGGGGACGCGATCAAGCTCCACATGCTGGCCACCGGGGACGACTTCCCGGCAGCGATCGAGGCGCTCGCCGGGCGCCATGGCATTCCGCTTCCGAGCCGCGAGACCCGGGCCGGCGGCCGGACCGAGCGCGATCTGGAAGGCGCGCTCCAGGCCGCGTCCGAGTTCTTCCGCGACCAGCTCCGCAAGTCCGCCTTCGCCCGGGAGTACCTGGAGAAGCGGAAGATCCCGCCCGAGCTGATCGAGCGCTTCGGCCTCGGCTACGCGCCGGACGGCTGGCGCAACCTGATCCCGGCTCTCCAGGCCAAGGTGCCGCTGGCCGATCTCGAAGCCGCCGGGCTCGCGGCCCGGTCCGACAAGGGGGGCGAGCCCTACGACCGCTTCCGCAACCGGCTGATCTTCCCGATCCACAACGCCTCGGGCCGGCTGGTCGGCTTCGGCGGGCGGACGCTCTCGCCGGACGAGAAGGCCAAGTACGTGAACACCAACGAGACCGACCGCTTCCACAAGGGTCTGCTGCTCTATGGCCTCCATCTCGCCAAGAAGGAGATCCGGGAGAGCGGCCGGGCGGTGCTCTGCGAAGGGTACTTCGACGTGATCGGCTCCGTGGCCTGCGGCCTCGAAGGCTCGATCGCGGGCATGGGCACGGCGCTCACCCCCGAGCAGGCGAAGCAGCTCTCGCGCTACGCCGAGGACGTGGTGGTCGCCTACGACGGCGACAGCGCCGGCGAGAACGCCTTCCGGCGCGCGCTGCCGCTGCTGCTCGCCGAGGGCCTCGGGGTGAGGCGCGCCCGCTTCCCCGGCAACCACGACCCGGACTCGCTGCGGGTGGAGGCGGGCCCCGAGGCGGTCGAGGCCGCGGTTCGGGAGGCCGAGGATGCGGTCGTCGCGGAGATCGAGCGGCTGGTCCCGCCCGAGGCGGGCCGCGAGCCGCAGCTCCAGGCCAAGGCCGGAGCGGCGGTGACCGAGCTCCTGCGGCCGGTCCCGGACCCGATCCTGCGCTACAGCTACGCCCGGATCGCGGCCGAGCGGCTGGCCGTGCCGGTCGAGATGCTGACCCGCCGGGTGGGGGGAGCGCAGAGAGACGACCGCTCCGCGCAAACCCCGCGGAGCCCGGCCAAAACCGACGGCCTCTCCTGGAATATCGAGAAGCTCGTGCTTGCTCTCCTGCTGGAGGCGACCGAGCCGGTGCCCCCGGTCGAGGACCTTCCGCCGCCCGAGGCGTTCCTCGACCCGGAATGCAGGAATATTTACCAGGCCTGGTGCGCTCTATATGCAGGAGGGGCCGGGTCCCCCCCCGACGCACGGGCAGTTCTCTCGGAGATCGGCTCGGAAGGCGGGGCAGTTGACCAGATGGCCGGTATTCTGCTAGAAAGGAATATTACGTCCGGGAGACTGGGCCTGCTTGAGTCCCTCGAAAAGCTGGAGGACCGCTGGCGTAGGCAGAGAAGCCGTGAGCTGGCGGGAAAGATCCGGGAGGCGGAGCTCCGGAAGGACTCTGTGCGCCTCCAGAGCCTGTTGGAAGAGAAGAGCCGTTTGAGCCAGGGCGGCCATCGAGGGTTCCGCTGGAGCCGTGAGGGAATCTGATCCTGTGACGCGCTCAAAAGCCCATAGGAGAGCACTTTTGACTATTTCGAGTCTCACACCCGTCGAAGAGAAGTACAGCTCCGTCAAGCAGCTCATCGAGCTTGGCAAGGAGAAGGGCTATCTCCTGTACGACGAGATCTACGAGATGCTGCCCGAGGAAGTGGTGAGCCTTCCCGACGAGCTGGACGAGATCTATCTCCGCTTCTCGGACCTCGGCGTGGACGTCATCGACCGTCCGGAGCGCTACCAGAACCGGGACGACTTCGAATCGGGCACGGGCGATTTCGACAAGAAGGAAGACGAGACCACCGAGTTCGGTCTCACCACCCATGAGAAGACGAACGACCCCGTCCGCATGTACCTGCGCGAGATGGGCACCGTGCCGCTGCTCGACCGGGAGGGCGAGGTGGAGATCGCCCAGAGGATCGAGCAGGGCGAGTGGCTGATCTACGAGGCCCTGTGCGAGAACCCGGTCGTGCTGCGCGAGCTCCTGCGTCTCAACGAGATGGCGATCCGCGACAAGCGCATCCTGCGCGAGCTCATCAACGCCGATCCCGACGAGCCGCTCGACGCCAAGTCCGCCGACCGGATCAAGCTGAACTTGAAGATCTTCGAGCAGATCGCGGTCAACGACCGCGAGATCCTCGAGCTGCGCAAGCGCCAGAAGCGCTGCAAGCCGGACGGTGACAAGTACCTGGAGATCGAGCGCGAGATCGACCGCCTGGTGGCCAAGATCGCCAAGGACATCCGGACGATCGACTTCAGCGTCCAGACCCGCAACCGGCTGGTCGACTTCTTGAAGGACATCGACCGCCAGTTCTCCCGCTTCGAGCAGGACATCAAGCGGGCGCAGACGGCGCTCAAGAAGGAGACCAGCGAGGAGCTCAAGGCCCTGCACCGCCGGCGCATCGAAAAGTACCGCGGCGCGCTGCGCGAGCTGGAGGAGCGCTACGACATCACGCACGCCGAAGTAGCGGCCACGATCGACAAGATCCGCTCGGGCGAGGCCATCTGCGAGCGCGCCAAGGAGGAGCTGATCGTCGCCAACCTGCGGCTCGTGGTCTCGATCGCCAAGAAGTACACGAACCGCGGCCTGCAGTTCCTCGACCTCATCCAGGAGGGGAACATCGGCCTGATGAAGGCGGTCGAGAAGTTCGAGTACCGGCGCGGCTACAAGTTCTCGACCTATGCCACGTGGTGGATCCGGCAGGCGATCACGCGGGCGATCGCGGACCAGGCGCGGACCATCCGCATCCCGGTCCACATGATCGAGACGATCAACAAGCTGACCCGCACCAGCCGCTCGCTGGTGCAGGAGCTGGGCCGCGAGCCCACGGCCGAGGAGATCGGCGAGCGCATGGACCTGCCCGCCTCCAAGGTGCGCAAGATCATGAAGATCGCCCAGGAGCCGATCTCGCTGGAGACGCCCATCGGCGAGGAGGAGGATTCGCACCTCGGCGATTTCATCGAGGACAAGAACGCCGTGTCGCCCATCGATTCGGTGATCTTCGCCAACCTGAAGGACCAGACCCGCAAGGTGCTGAAGACCCTCACCCCGCGCGAGGAGCTGGTCCTGAAGATGCGCTTCGGCGTGGGGGACGGCTCGGAGCACACGCTCGAAGAGGTGGGCCGGTCGTTCAACGTCACCCGCGAGCGCATCCGCCAGATCGAGTCCAAGGCGCTGCGCAAGCTCCGCCACCCCAGCCGGGCGACGAAGCTGAAGCCGTTCCTGGATTCCGCATAGGAAGAAGGCCAACCGGGCGCCATTTGACATGGCGCCCGGTTGGCCCTAACATTCCGCGTCCCGGGCAAGTCCGGCAGGTCCCACACTCCTCGGTAGCTCAACGGTAGAGCGTTCGGCTGTTAACCGAAATGTTGGGGGTTCGAATCCCTCCCGAGGAGCCATTCTTTTTCCGAGCCACCCTCGCAGTGAGCCCCAAAGGGGCGCAGGCATAAAGCCTGGGGCTTCAGCCCCAGGAAAGCCCCCCAAACCACCCCAAGTCCCGAAGGGACGCAGGCATCGGCCCCGGGCGCCAGCCCGGTAGGCCCCCCGCCGCGGGGCTCTCGCCCCTGGCCCATGCCTACGCCCCTTCGGGGCTTTTGGTATTGGGGGGTGCGTCTACCTGGGGTTGAAACCCCAGGCTTTATGCCTACGCCCCTTCGGGGCTCAAAAAGTCACGCTTCCGACAGGATCCTCCGCAGCAGCCACACCAGCCAGGCGGCCACGATCGTCACGCCGAGCGGCATGACCCAACGGCCCCACCACGGTTTTTCGGGAGCGGCGCCTTCGCGCCGGAGCTCCGCCGTGTGCGAGGGACGGCCGAGGAGGGCCGGCCCGAGCGCCGCGAGGTCGTAGCGCGGCGCCTCCAGGTCCTTGGCGCCGGCCAGGAGCCTCACCCCCCCGTCCTCTTCCAGCTCGGGCCAGACGAAGAGCAGGACGTCTCTCCTCCGCCAGACCGACACGCCCAGGGCCGGGAGGCTCGGGTTGTCCCCGTCGCGGAGACGCACGGTCAGGAGGCGGGGCGCGGTGCCCGAGAGGGCCAGCCGCGTCCGGCAGGGGAGCGGCGGCTCGGGGACGCAGGTCCAGGTGGACTTGGCCGCGGGCTCCCGCGATGCCCGGCCGCTGCGCGGGGAGCGGCGGTCCGGATCGACATAGATCACCGTCACCGGCCGGCGCAACGGCGAAGCCGGGGCGCTCAGGTGGACCTGGGTGAGGGGCAGGCCCTCCGGCAGGGAGACCACGACGCGGCTCTCTCCCGGCCGGTCAGAGGGGCCGGGCCGCATGCCCGGCTCGCCGCCGGCGAACGCCGGGGCCGGAGGAGACCAGAGGAAGAACGGGATCTGCCGCCCTGCCGCGGAAAGCCGCAGGTCGCCCAGGTCCTCCCGGGCAACGCCGTAGACCGGCGCCGGCAGCTCCAGCCGGACCAGGTCGCCCGGCTCCGCGTTCGGCGCGGAGACCTCCCAGCCGTTCGAGAAGCGGATGCGGTCGAGGGTCGCTCCCGGCCGGATGGGGAGCGGCGGCGACGTTCCCACCTGCTCGGGCCCCGGCGCCACCCAGAGCACCTGTTCAGGATGACGGCGACCGGCCTCCGGCCCGCCCCCGATCCCCCCGTAGGCCAACCGGTAGCGCCCCGGTCCCGGAGCCTGGAACAGGACGGTCGGCTCCACCAGGTCGAGCACGTAGCCCGTCACCCGGGGTCCTCCCGGCCCATGCAGCTCCAGGCGCAGGGTCGAGCCCGCGACCGGCTTCGTCCTGCCGGCGAGCTCGTGGAGGCCGCCCTCCTGCCAGATCCCTTCCGCGAGCAGCTCCCACCGCGATTCGGCCGGCGCGTGCAGGCGGAATCCGACCGGCCCTGTGCCCTCGATCTCCACCGTCAGCCGGCGCAGCACCTGGCCGGCCGGGATGTCCAGCGTGCAGATCGAGGACGACGAGGCGACCCGGCAGGAAGCGCCCCGGGTCGCGATCGTCAGATCGGGAGAGCTCTCGGGCGGAGAGGCGGCCAGGCCAAAGGGAACCGACTCGCCGCCCGGCGCGAAGACATGGAGGTCGGCGCCGCCGGGAGCCATGTGCCGGAGCGCGGCGATGTCGAGAGGGACGCGGACCCAGCCCGCCGCGGGGACTTCGAGATCCCGGGTGTAGGCGAAGCCGTCGAGAGCGTGAACCGAAGGGACGAGAAGGAAGCCGAGGAGCACCAGCAGTTGGAACGGCCGCACAGAGATCACCGGAAGCGTCCTGCGAGCTTCTGTACCAACCGGAGAGAGGGGGCCTCTGAAAAAAGCTGACCGGATTCTAGCACGAGGTCGGCCCCCTTTTGTAAAGCCCCCCTGTTTATACGGACCGGGAGCGGTGATCGTCCACCAGTTTTTCAACGACTCCGGGGTCCGCCAGGGTCGTCATGTCGCCCAGCTCCTCGTATTCCCCGGCCGCGATCTTGCGCAGGATCCGCCGCATGATCTTGCCCGAGCGGGTCTTGGGCAGGCCGGTGACGACCTGGATGCGGTCGGGGGTCGCGATGGGTCCGATGGCGTGCCGCACCTGCTCCTTCAAGGCGCCCACCAGCTCCTCCTCGTCCCAGCTCTCGTAATCCGGCGTCACGTGCACGTAGGCATAGATGCCGGTGCCCTTGATCTCGTGCGGGAAGCCCACCACCGCGGCCTCCGCCACGGCATCGTGGGCCACCAGCGCGCTCTCCACCTCGGCCGTGCCCAGCCGG
>Ga0268265_10000616_pt1 | contig 35508 bp, 27 predicted proteins | sample KBSSwiS52_FD_190355 | JGI IMG/M metagenome (GOLD analysis project Ga0268265, IMG submission 190355) | Switchgrass rhizosphere microbial communities from Kellogg Biological Station, Michigan, USA - KBS Switchgrass S5-2 (SPAdes) (version 2) | ecosystem: Host-associated > Plants > Roots >...
GCTCGCCGTTCGCGGTGATCGTGAAGACTTCCGCGCCGTTGCCGCCATTGACCTCGACGGTGTCGATCCCGTCGCCGCCTTCGGCAAGATCGGTGTCGTCGCCGGGATTCCAGATCATCCGGTCGTCACCCGCGCCGCCGAACATCTGGTCGTCGCCGTCGCCGCCGGTCAGCACGTCGTTGCCGTCGCCGCCGTCCAGAATATCGGCGCCGCCCTTGCCGAGCAGGATGTCGTTGCCCGCGCCGCCACCGATCGTATCGCCGCCGGTACTGCCGGTCAGCCCGTCATTGCCGTCGCCGCCGTCGAGCACGAGCATGATCGCGGCGGTCAACTGGTCCGCGGAGACGATGTCGTTGCCGACGCCGCCATTGACGACCAGGCGATCGGTCGCCTCTTGATGGGTCACGCTGGTGATTGCGCCGAGTCCGCTCACCATCGCGCCGCCGGTGCCGTCGTTCGCGACGGTGACGATGTCGGCCGCCGCCGTCGCGTTGACGATGACGCTGTCGACCTGGCCGTCGCCGCCGCCGCCGGACGCCGCGAGGTCGATCACGACCTGCGACACGTCGGTGCCCACCAGGCTGCCGATGTTGATCGTGTCGGCACCGCCAAGCGCGCGGAAATTGATCGTCTCGACGTCGTTCAGGTCCATCGCGATCGCGGCGATGTCGCGGGTGAAAAGCGCGCGTCCGCCATTGGCGAAGATGCCGATATTTTCGTTGATGTTACTGCCGTTGAACAGCAGGCTGTCGATACCGTCCTGGCCCTCGACGGTGTCGCTGCCGTCGCCCGGATCCCATTGGAACACGTCGTCGCCGGCGCCGAGCAAAGCGACGTCATTGCCCTGGTTGCCGTCGATGAAGTCGTTGCCGTCGCCACCGAGCAGCAGGTCGACGCCATTGCCGCCGCGCAAAGTGTCGTTGCCCGCGCCACCATCGACGGTGATCTTGATCAGCGCCGCGACATTGCCGGTGACCGAAACCGTGTCGTCGCCGCCATTGGCGTTGAGCACGAGATTTTCGCTGGTGCCGATATCGATCGCGAACGGCGCCGGATCGACGCGGTCGAAGCGCACGCGCTCGCCGTTCGCGGTGATCGTGAAGACTTCCGCGCCGTTGCCGCCATTGACCTCGACGGTGTCGATCCCGTCGCCGCCTTCGGCAAGATCGGTGTCGTCGCCGGGATTCCAGATCATCCGGTCGTCGCCGAGGCCGCCGAACATCTGGTCGTCGCCGTCGCCGCCGGTCAGCACGTCGTTGCCGTCGCCGCCGTCCAGAATATCGGCGCCGCCCTTGCCGAGCAGGATGTCGTTGCCGGCGTCGCCCGACAGCGTGTCCGCGCCCGAGCCGCCGGTGACGCTGTCATTGCCGTCACCACCCGAGAAATTCCCCTGCGGCAGCGCGCCTTGGGTCTCATCGGTCGCGATGACGTCGTCGCCCGCGAAGCCGAATGCGGTCAGGAGGCTGGTGTTGGCGACGGTCGGCGTGCCGCCCGAAATCGGCGTCGCGCCGTTGTTGACGAAGATGCTGCCGGCGGCGTTGCGGTTGAAGCGGATCTGGTCGGGACTGGCGTCGCCGTTCGCGGCGAGCGTGCCGGTGGCGGGCGTGAAGGTGGCGGTTACAGACATCTCTTTCCTCCGAACATTCTCATTCTGGCTGGGCCGGAAGCCGGCACCGGCGGGCGGATGCGTCGCGCAATGGCCCGATATAGCCGAAACGGTCGCAAAAAGGGCGTGTCGATGATCACAGCTGGCGGCGATCACACCATTTCGAGGCGGCCGTTCATGCGGATCGGCTGTGCCATGTTGAAGAAATTGGGCGAGGTCCGCATCACCGCCTCGTGGATCTCGGCATATTGGCCGGCATCGCCATCGCCGCGGATCCGCACCGTATAGTGCAACTCGCGATAGCCCGGCGGGATATCGTCGCGAAGACCGAGGAAGCCGCGGAGGTCGAGCGCGCCGTGCATCTCGATCTCGAGCACCTCGAGCGTGATCCCGCGCAGCGACGCGTTGGCGGCATAGCCGACGCACATGCAGGCGTTGACCGCCGCCATCAGCAGTTCCTGCGGGTTGGGCGCGGTGTTGGCACCGAGCAGTTCCTGCGGCTCGTCGGCGATGATCTTGAAGCGCCGTTCGATCTGCGCGCCGCCGAGGACATAGCCGCTGACCGTGGTTTCGCTGCGGGTCTGGCCGGTCCAGCGCGTGAGCACGGCGAATTGCACCTGCGCCTGGGCGGCATCGGCCTCGACAGCGTCGACGAAGGCCGCGAGCGCGTCGAGATCGAGCCCGTTGACCGTTTCGGCGGTGAGCATGTTGGACATGGGAAAATCCTTTTCGTCGATTGGGAAATTGGGGTTCAGCAGAAAGCGGGGGCGATGGCGTCGATGCGCGCGAGCCCCGCGGGGGAAATTCGACCGAGCGTCTTGCGGAAGCGGGCATGCGTCATGCCCGAGCCGAGATAGGTCCAGCGCAGCGCCTGATGCTGCCGCGCGAGCAGCGACTCGCGCGTGGCATCGTCGAGGCGGCGCCCGGTCGCGCGCTGGAGCGCGTCGAGATTGAGCGCGGTCTGCATCTTCAGGCCATTGTCGAGGAACTGGCCGATCTCGACATAGCCGTCGATCGCGCGATCGATGGCTTCGCGGCTGCGGCCGCCGGCCAGCGCCTCGACCATCAGCGTGTCGAGCCTCGCGTGCTGCGCCTCCTCGATCCAGTGATGCCTGAGCAGGCTCGCGAACAGCGGGTCGATGCCGCGATCGTCACGAACGCTGTCGACATAATGGTGCTGCGTCATCCATTCGATCTGCAGGATGATGAGTGCGACCGCGAGCGGATCATGCGCCAGCACCGTCGCGGCGATCGCGGCGGGCGGGCCGATGACGGCGCATTCGGTGCCGAAATCGCGCACGAAAGCGGCGTGGAAGAGTTTGAACAGCTGAATATGCTTCGCCTCTTCGGACGCGAACTGCAGCAGCGCACGGGTGCGGTCATCGTCCGTGTCGAGCATCGGCCGGGCATGGTCGAGCACGAACGGCAGGACGAATTCCTCGACCAGCCCGAAGATCGACAGATATTCATGGCCGCGAATCTGGTTGAGCACGCGCCGCTCGTCGGCGTCGAGCTCGGTGAGGCCGCCGGTGCGCGCCAGTTTCTCGGGAAGAAATGGCAGCGTGAAGTCGAGCGCGTGGCCAGGACTGATGACGTCTTCGATCTGCCAGGCCGCGCGCTGCGACGATGCCAGGACAGTTCGATATGAAAAGTCGGTGAACATTCGACCGCTCCGTGCTTCGGTTCGAAGGGTCCCGGCGCCGTCAGGCGCCGGGGATGGTGATGATCGAGAGCATCGTCACGGTGCCGATGCAGGCGAACAGAAGCGTCGCCAGGCTGCGCGGAAGCGCGTTGGGGAAATCAGGGAACATGTCTTCGTCTCCATTTGGTCGTGCCGCCCATGCGGCCGATGAGACGCTGATGATCCCCCAGCGAGGAAAGCATCGTTGTAAAGAGCGTGTGAAATTGCCGCGCGGCGTTGTTTTCTGTACTTTCGGCGCATGGGCGGCGGGGATGAGAGATTCGAAAGCCGATTGCGGCTGCTGGGGCCGATGACGCTCCTGCGCGACGGACGGGAAATCGCCCTGCCCGCCTCGAAGAAGACGCGCGCGCTGCTCGCCTACCTCGCCGCCAGCGACCGGCCGGTGCGCCGCGACCATCTCTGCACGATGCTCTGGGACATGCCCGACGATCCGCGCGGCGCGCTGCGCTGGAGCCTCAGCAAGCTGCGCGGGCTGCTCGATGGCCGGTTGCTGGCGGATCGCGAGACCGTCGCGCTCGACGTCGCCGGACTCGCGATCGACTGGCGCGAACTGCGCAGCGCGGCGAAGGGCGATCTCGCGTCGCTGAACGCGGCGGAGCTCGACCGCCTCGCGGCGATGACCGGCGAGTTCATCGAGGGGCTCGACCTTGCGCGCAACGAGGGCTTCCAGGCGTGGAGCATCGCCCAGCGCGAGGATGTCCGCCGCTGGCGCTGCGCGCTGCTCGCGGCCGCGTGTGTGCGCTGTGACGATGGCGAGACCGCGCTCGGCCATGCGCGCGAATGGGTGCGGCTCGACCCGTTCGAGGGCAAGGCGCGGATCGCGCTGATCGGCCTGCTCGAGAAAACCGGCCGCCATGCCGAGGTCGACGGCCAGCGCAGCCTGGGCGTCGCGAAGCTGAGGGAAGGCGACGCATTCATACCCGACGCGCTGCTCAGGTCGTTCCCCGCGCCCGAGTCCGCGGCGTCGCTCGCGCATCGCCAGAACGCGCCGCTGCCAATCCCGGTGGTCAGCGCGCCGGCGCCGATGCTGACACGGCCGCCGCTGCCGGTCCAGCAGGTCCGCTTCTGCACCGCTTCCGACGACACCGGCCTCGCCTGGTCGCGCGTCGGCGAGGGGCCGCCGCTGGTAAAGACAGCCAATTGGCTCAACCATCTCGAATATGACTGGGACAGCCCGGTCTGGCGGCACTGGATCGCCAGTCTTTCGCGCGGCCGCAGCCTGATCCGCTATGATGAGCGCGGCAACGGCCTGTCGGACTGGAACGCGGACGACATCTCGTTCGAGGCCTTCGTCGACGATCTTTCAAGTGTGGTCGACGCCGCCGGGATCGAACAGTTCGATCTGCTGGGCGTGTCGCAGGGCTGCAGCGTCTCGATCGCCTATGCGGTCCGCAATCCCGGACGGGTGCGGCGGATGGTGCTCTATGGCGGCTATGCGGCGGGCTGGCGGCTTCGCCAGATCCCCGGCGAGATCGAGCGGCGCAACGCGATGGCGACGTTGATGCGCGAAGGCTGGGGCCAGAACAACCCCGCCTTCCGCCAGATGTACACGACCCTGTTCTTCCCCGACGCCTCGCACGCGGAGATGGACTGGTTCAACGAGCTGCAGCGGATGACCACCTCGCCCGCCAACGCCTACCGGCTGCAGGACGCCTTCGCCGACATCGACGTGCGCGACCTGCTCGCGCAGGTGGGCGTGCCGACCCTCGTCGTCCACGCGCGCGACGATGCCGTGATCCCGTTCGCCGCGGGCCGCGCGCTGGCGGCGGCGATCCCCGGCGCGCGATTCATAGCGCTGGAAGGCAGGAACCATTTGTTGCTGGAAACCGAGCCTGCGTGGACGCGCTTCCTGAACGGCGTCGAGGATTTCCTGGCGGAACCCTGATCGTTCCGGTTCCGGGGAGGAATGGCCGACACGCTTGCCTCGATGCGACCCAAGGTCCAATGTTCATTCGCCCTCGGTTGGCGCAAAAAGGCGTCCGAAACGCAGCGTCGAGGCGCATGACAATCCGGAGAGATGCTATGCTCGAACAGGCCATGGAGAAATTCGCGGGGAAATTGCTGATCCGCGATCGTTACGACAATTATATCGGCGGCAAATGGGTCCCGCCGGTGCGCGGCGACTATTTCGAGAACGTCTCGCCGGTCACCGGCCAGCCGGTCTGCGAGATCGCCCGCGGCACCGCCGAGGATATCGAACTCGCGCTCGACGCCGCGCATGCCGCCAAGGACGAATGGGGCCGCAAATCGGCGACCGAGCGCTCCAACATCCTTAACCGGGTGGCGCAGCGGATGGAGGATAATCTCGATCTGATCGCGATGGCCGAGACCATCGACAACGGCAAGCCGATCCGCGAGACCACCGCTGCCGACATTCCGCTCGCGATCGATCATTTCCGCTATTTCGCCGCCTGCGTCCGTGCGCAGGAGGGCTCGATCGGCGAGATCGACGAGGATACCGTCGCTTATCATTTCCACGAGCCGCTGGGCGTGGTCGGCCAGATCATCCCGTGGAACTTCCCGATCCTGATGGCGGTGTGGAAACTCGCGCCCGCGCTCGCCGCCGGCAATTGCGTGGTGCTGAAACCCGCCGAACAGACGCCGATGTCGATCATGGTGCTGATCGACCTCGTCGGTGATCTGCTGCCGCCGGGCGTGCTCAACATCGTCAACGGCTTCGGCGTCGAGGCCGGCAAGCCCCTCGCCAGCAACAAGCGCATCAGCAAGATCGCCTTCACCGGCGAGACCACCACCGGCCGGCTGATCATGCAATATGCCAGCGAGAATCTGATCCCGGTCACGCTGGAGCTGGGCGGCAAATCGCCGAACATCTTCTTCGCCGACGTGATGGACGCCGACGACGATTATTTCGACAAATGCCTCGAAGGCTTCGCGATGTTCGCGCTCAACCAGGGTGAGGTCTGCACCTGCCCGAGCCGCGCGCTGATCCAGGAATCGATCTACGAGAAATTCATGGAGCGGGCGATCGAACGCGTGAAGACGATCAAGCAGGGCAGCCCGCTCGATCCTGCGACGATGATCGGCGCGCAGGCGTCGAACGACCAGCTCGAGAAGATCCTGTCCTATATCGACATTGGCAAGGCCGAAGGCGCGAAGGTGCTGACCGGCGGCGAACGGGCGCGGCTGGAGGGCGATCTGGCCGGCGGCTATTATGTCACGCCGACCGTGCTCGAAGGCCACAACAAGATGCGCGTGTTCCAGGAGGAGATCTTCGGGCCGGTACTCGCGGTCACCACCTTCAAGGACGAGGCCGACGCGATCGCGATCGCCAACGACACGCTCTATGGCCTGGGTGCAGGCGTCTGGAGCCGCAACGGCACCACCGCCTATCGCATGGGCCGCGCGATCCAGGCCGGTCGGGTGTGGACCAACTGCTACCATGCCTATCCGGCGCACGCGGCGTTCGGCGGCTACAAGGCGTCGGGCATCGGCCGCGAAAACCACAAGATGATGCTCGATCATTATCAGCAGACCAAGAATCTGCTGGTCAGTTACAGCCCGAAGGCACTCGGGTTCTTCTGATGCGTTGAAGATATGCGGCGAACTCCGGGCCATATTTCCCCTTTCTGGTCCGATCCCTCTCCTGGTTCGCCGATTCTGGCGGGCATCCCTCCAGGGGGATGCCCGCCCTTTCTCGTGATGGAGTCCCCTGCCCGCCATGGATCCCCCGCCCCGCATCCTTTCCACCCCGGCCGCTGATGCACTGATCGCGAAGCTCGCCGCGCGCAACGGCCCGCTGATGTTCCACCAGTCCGGCGGCTGCTGCGACGGCTCGGCGCCGATGTGCTTCCCGCTCGGCGAGTTCAAAACCGGCGGGCAGGACGTGCTGCTGGGCCATGTTGCCGGCGACGTGCCGGTATGGATCGGCGCCGCCCAGTTCGAATATTGGCGCCACACCCAGGTGACGATCGACGTCGTGCCCGGTCGCGGCGCCGGCATGTCGCTGGAGAGTCCCGAAGGCGTGCGCTTCATCGTCCGCTCGCGCGTGTTCGACGATGCCGAGGCCGCGGCGCTGGCGGCGGCCGGCGAACCGCCGCGCGGAGGCTGACGCCGGCCCGCCGATGCTGCTAGACCCGGAACATAAGAACAGGGTCAGGAGGGGTAAAATGGACACGCGCACGCGCGGATTGGTGTTCGCATCGTCGCACGAGGCCGATCCGGCGGCGGCGCTGGCCGAGATCATGGCGCAGATCGGCGCCACGCCGCTGGCCGGCGCGATGCTGTTCTGTTCGCACAGCTATGACCGTGACGCGCTGGCGCGCGCGATCAACCGCAACAGCGAGGGGCTGACCGTGATCGGCTGCACCAGTTCGGGCGAGATGACCGCGATCGGCTATGATCAGGACAGCATCGCCTTCATCGGCTTTCCGGCCGAAGCCTTTCACATGGCCGCGCACTGCTTCGACGAGATCGACGCGTTCGACACGCAGGGGGCCGCGGCGACGATCCGGTCGCTGGCGGCGCGCGCCGAAATGGGGTCGCGCGCGCTGGGCGAGGCGGTCAACCATGTCGCCCTCTTCCTTGTCGACGGCCTGTCGCACCGCGAGGAACTGCTGACGATGACGGTGCAGGACGCGCTTGGCGACATCCCGCTGATCGGCGGTTCATCGGGCGACGGCCTGCTGTTCCGCGAGACCGGCATCTTCCACGGCGGCCGCTTTCATGTCGATGCCGCGGTGGTGGCGATCCTCTCGTCGATCAAACCGATGCATGTGTTCCGCTCGCAGCATTACGAGCCGGGACCGAACAAGATGGTGGTGACCGGCGCGATCCCGGTCGAACGCATCGTCACCGAAATCAATGCCGAACCCGCAGCCGAGGAATATCTGCGGCTGGTCGGTCACCCCGGCGAACGGCTCGACATCGGCTTCTTCGCCGCGCACCCGCCGATGGTGCGCGCCGGCGGCGAATATTATGTGCGATCGATCCAGAGCGTGAACCCCGACGGCAGCCTCACTTTCTATTGCGCGATCGACGAGGGCATCGTGCTGACGATCGGCGAACCGGTCGACCGCATCGCCGGCATCGCCGCCTTGTTCGAGGAGATCGCCGGGAAGATCGGCGAGATCGACCATATCATCGGCTTCGACTGCGTGCTCAACCGGATCGATGCCGAACGCCGCCAGGTCGCGCGTGAAGTGTCGCTGCTCTACGCGCGCAACCATGTGGTGGGGTTCAACACCTATGGCGAACAATATCATGCCGCGCATGTGAACCAGTCCTTCAGCGGACTGGCGATCGGGCAATGACGGGGATTCACCATGGGACTCCCATCCCTTTCAGGGAGGGGGCTGGCATCTTCACAGACTTTTCGATGATGGCTTGGGCATTTAGCCCCTCCCCTTCAGGGGAGGGGTTGGGGTGGGGGCGAGCGAAGCGAGCTCCTTCTTTTACAGGAAATCGCTTCCGAAAGCTTCGGTCCATCCCGGACTCCCCCACCCCAACCCCTCCCCTGAAGGGGAGGGGCTTGAGCATCTCAACTCACGCCGAAAAATGTATGAACATGATCGTCCTGAGAGCGGGGCAAAAGGGATGAGCACCCTTCCCCTCGACGCCGAAGCCGACCCCCTCACCCCCGAAAACGCCGCGCTGCGCGCCCGCATCGCCAAGCTCGAGAAGATCAACGCCGCGTTGATGGATCGCGTCGAGCGCTCGACCGATCTCCAGGGCAGCGCCTTCACGATGTTCGAGACCGCGATCTCGCTCGAGGCGATGGTGCGTGATCGCACGCATGCGCTGGAAGATGCGCTGGCGCGGCTCGCCACCGTCAACGCCGAACTGGCCGAGGCACATGCCGGCGCCGATGCCGCCCGCGCCCGCCTGCGCGACGCGATCGAGTCGATCAACGAAGGCTTCGCGCTGTTCGACGCCGACGACCGGCTGGTGCTGTGCAACGAAGCCTATCTCGGCTTCTGGCCGGAGGTCGGCGCGCATCTCGAGCCCGCCCCCACTTTTCATGCCATCGCCCGGATCATCGCCGAGAAAAGGCTGACGGTGGGATCGATGGTCGCGCCCGATCGCTGGGTCTCCGACCGGCTGGCGCAGCACAGCGTCGCCGGCGGCGGCCATGTCCAGGCGCTGACCGATGGCCGCTGGGTGCAGATCAACGAATTGCGCACCAGCGAGGGCGGCATCGTCGGCATCTATACCGACATCACCGAGGTCAAGGCCGAGGACGCCCGGGAACGCGCGCGCGAGCTCGGCGAGAAGAGCATTATCCTGCAGACCACGCTCGACACCATACCGCAGGGCGTCTGCGTCTATGACCGGGACCGCCGGCTGGTGGCGTGGAACGGGCCGCTGCTCGCGGTCATCGGCCTGCCGGTCGAGGGCATCGCGCTGGTGCAGACGCATGACGGCCTCGTCGCCACCTGCGCGCGGCACAACGGCCCGATGGATGTGGACGACCCGCTCGCGTGGTTGCCCGCGGGCGTGCCCGAGGCGGTGTCGCGCCGTCATCATGCCAATGGCCGGGTGGTCGAGGTGCGGCGCGCGCGCATGCCCGACGGCGGCATGGTGATGAGCTTCGCCGACATCACCGAGGCGCTGCGATCGGCCGAGGCGCTCGAACGCCGCGTGATCGAACGCACCGCGGAGATGGAGGAGGCCAAGACCGCGGCCGAACTCGCCAATCTCTCGAAGACCCGCTTCCTCGCCGCCGCCAGCCATGATCTGCTCCAGCCGCTCAACGCCGCGCGGCTGTTCACCGCCGCGCTCGGCGACCGCAAGCTCGCTCTGCCCACGCGCGCGCTGGTCGCCCAGACGTCGACCGCGCTCGACTCGGTCGAGGATCTGCTCGAGGCGCTGCTCGAGATTTCGCGGCTCGATGCCGGCGCGATCCAGCCCGAATATGGCGATTTCCCGCTGCACGGGATGCTCGCGACCTTGCGGACCGAATTCGCCCCGCTCGCCGCCGCCGGCGGGCTGACTTTGTCGGTCGACACGACCGAGCATTGGGTGCGCAGCGACGTGCGGCTGGTGCGGCGCATCCTCCAGAATTTCCTGTCGAACGCGATCCGCTATACCCCCAGCGGCAGCGTGCGCGTGTATTGCGAGACGGCCGAACACGACATGATCCGCGTCTCCATCGAAGACAGCGGGCCCGGCATCGCCGCCGACAAGCAGGACGAGATCTTCGACGAGTTCCACCGGCTGGAGAGCGCGCGCCGGATTCCCGGCAAGGGGCTCGGTCTCGCGATCGTGCGGCGCGCCAGCGACATGCTGCGTCACCCGATCGCGCTGCGCTCGGCGCCCGGCGAAGGCGCCTGCTTCTCGATCCTGCTGCCCGTCGGCGAGGCCAGGGCCGCCGATGCCGACGAGGATCGCCCCGCCGCGCGCGCGCGATCGATGCACAATGTGCGCGTGCTGGTGATCGACAATGACGAGCAGATCCAGCGCGGGATGAAGGCGCTGCTCGGCGACTGGGGCTGCCAGGTGACGGTCGCCGCGAGCCTCGCCGACGTGCGTCGCCAGGCCGAGCGTGCGCTGCCCGACATCGTCGTCGCCGATTTCCACCTCGACGACGACGAGGCCGGCGACGATGCGGTGCGGCTGGTGCGCGCACTGGCCGGGCGCGAAGTTCCGGCGATCCTGATCTCGGCCGATCGCAGCGACGATCTCAAGGCGCGGCTGGAGGGACAGAACATGCCGCTGCTGAGCAAGCCGGTGAAACCGGCGCAATTGCGGGCGCTGTTGCGGACGATGCTAGGATGAAGCGAGTGCGTAGCTCGGTGTCCACCATGGGAGAGCGCCCGCCTAATCGTGGATGTGGGAACCCAGATCTGACTTCGCGATAATCTTGGTGACGGCCTTCGGATCGGCCCTGATCATCCTGAGCAAGGTGACGCTCCCTGCATCCGGTTGACGGCGACCCTGCTCCCAATCCCGGACAGTGCCGATCTTCAGTCGAAATGTCTCGGCGAATGCCGCCTGCGTCATATTATTGGCTTCCCGGATCGCCCTCACGTCGACATTGGCTTCGCGTCCGCGACTGCGATCCCCGTCGGCATAGGCAATGGCATCTTCAAGGCCTGCCGCGATCTTATCGAATGCGCTCTTCATCTCAAAATTTCCCAATTTCACGACGTATCAGGCTGTCCTTCAACGTCTTCGTCAACCTTGCGAGCAAGTTACGCTCACCCTTATCGAGATTGTCCTTCTCACCCTTGCCGAAAACGGTCAGCAGGAAGACCGGCACGTCTTCGCCAGCATAATAACTGATGACCCGATAACCACCGGATTTGCCTGTTCCCGGCTTCCTCACCCTCAACTTTCGCGCACCACCACAACCCGGCATGATCGCACCGACCTGCGGATCAGCCGCGATGATGTCGACCACCTCGTTCCGCTCCTCTTCATCCATGCCAGCACCGTCCGCCGCAGCCAGATAGGCATTTGTTTCGATGACGACATGCATGCGTTCAGCATATGCGAACATCATGTCGCCCACAATCACTATACGGCAATGCCGTATATAATTTGGTGTCGAGTTATGGCAATGCCCGCCGAAAGGTAAGGTTGTAACGCAACGCCCCCGTCAGCGGATGCACGCCGTCGTCCAGCGCGTCGACGCCGTGGAAGATCATCCGCGCCGGTCCGCCCCAGACGACGACGTCGCCATGGACGAGGCGGAAGCGGCGGGGCCGGTGGGCGCGGGTGTCGCCGCCCCACAGGAAGATCGCGGGCAGGCCCAGCGAGACCGAGACGATCGGGGCGTCGGTGCGCGCCTCGTCGCGATCCTGGTGCAGGGTCAGGCGGGCGCCGGGCGCATAACGGTTGATCAGGCAGACGTCGGGCGCGAAGTCCGCGTAACCGGCTGCCGCGGCGGCGCGTGCCGCCAGCGCGCGGAATGCCGAAGGCATTGCCGGCCAGGCGCGGCCGCTGTCGGGATCGATACGATCGTAGCGATAGCCGCTGCGATCGCTCACCCAGCCGGCCGTGCCGCAATTGGTCATCGCAACCGACATGCGCCGGCCGCCGGGCGTCTCGAGATGGCGGAACGGCGCGTCCTGTGCCACGGCCCGGATCGCCGTTATCAGCGCATGATCGTCACCGGCCGCGAAGCCGCCGAGCAGCATCGCGCCGTCCTGAAGCGACACGTCACGCGTTTCCTGTGCAAAGAGATCGGTCTGCATCGTCTTCCGCTCTACGCCACTTGCGCGAACGCCCGCACCGGAAATGTCCCGAACGCCGCCACCTTGGGCGGCACGGCATAGAAGCGGAAATCGCCGTCCGGCAGCGCGGCGAGATTGGTCATATGTTCGCAGATCAATACGCCCTGCCCCAGCAGCACGCTGTGAACCGGCCGAGCGCCGCCGCCGGTGTCGTCGATATTGTGCGAATCGATGCCGACCAGGCGGGCGCCGGCAGCCGTGAGATGCACAGCGGCGGCTTCGGTCAGAAACGGATGCCCGGTCAGATAGGCGTCGGTGCGCCAGTGGCGATCCCAGCCGGTGTGGACCAGCACCGCCCTGGCGGCGACGTCGATCCCCGCGAATGCGTCGGCATCGATCGCCAGACCCTGCTCGAACGGCCGGCGGACGACGACGCCCGGCAGATCGGCCATCCGCTCCAGCGCAAGGCCGGCGAGGTCGGTGCCGTCGGCATAACGGTGGAACGGACTGTCGAGATAGGTGCCGGTATTGGCGACCATGTCGATCCGGCCGATATGGAATTCGGTGCCCGGATCGTAGAGCGCGCGCGAGGCCTGACGCGACAGGTAGTCGCAGATGACCGGTCCCGGCACACCCTTGTAAGTCGTCATCCCGGCCTCGATCATGTGGCTGAGATCGATCAGTTGCGCCATCATGCCGCCTCCCTGTCGCCCGTGGGCAAGGCGCACCGATAGGCACGGGACAGGCAGGACGCCAGCCCGGAGGCGCCGGATCCAGCCCGGCGCCCCGCTTGCGGCGCTAGACCCTGCGGCCGCTGAACAGCTGGAACAAGCCGACGACCAGGGCGACGACCAGCAGGATGTGGATGATGCCGCCGGCGACGTGGAAGGTGAAGCCCAGCAGCCAGAGGATGACGAGGATGACGACGACGGTCCAGAGCATCGAAACGGAACTCCCATTTTCAGGTCCGCGGCGAAGCGCCGGGGGCATGATGATCAAACCGGTCGGGAGAGTAATCGTTCCGGGGTCGTGATGCCGATGATGCGCTACGGGCCGACGCCGTCCACTGCCGCCCGTCCCAGCGCGGGATCGTCGGTGAAGAAGCCGTCGATGCCGGTGGCGAGATAGCGGCGGATTTCGGCGATCGAGCCGGCCGGATTGCGCGCGTCGTCACCGGCGCCGTCGCGGAAGTCGGCGGCGAGGAAGCGGTTTTCGGGGCGGAAGGTGTAGGGGATGACGCGCAGGCCGGCGCGGTGCGCGTCGGCGACGATCGTCGCGGGCGTGCCGAGACGGCCGTCGGGGCCGAGCGGGATGATCGCGCGGCTCGCAGGGGAGACGATGTCGGCATAGGTCGCGATCGCGGCGAGGCCGGCGGGGGTCGTCATCGTCGCATAGCTGCCGGTGCCGCCGCTTGCGACGATGTCGGCGGGGATCGCGGCGGGGTCGTCGATCAGCTGGACCAGCGAGACATTGGCCGGTCGGCCGAGCCGGTTGCGCAGTGTGCGCAGGTTCGCGGTCTCGAACGACTGGATCATCACCGGCGCGCGGCGGCAATAGTCATGGGCGGCGAGCGTGGCGAGGAAGCGATCCTCGAGCGGCAGGCCGATCCTGCCGAAATATGTCGCGTGTTTGAGTTCGGGGACGATGCCGATCATGCGCCCGCGCGCCGCCGCCTCGGCCGCGGCGAAGTCGATCATCTCCTCGAACGAGACGATCTGGAACTGGCCGTCATGGCTGCGGCTCTCGGGCCGCACCGGACCCAGCCGCTCGACCGCGCGCAGGGTCTTGAGCTCGGCGAGCGTGAAATCCTCGGTGAACCAGCCGGCCTGGCGTTCGCCGTCGACGATCTTTTCGGTGCGGCGACCGGCAAATTCGGGATGGACCGCGACATCGGTGGTGCCGGCGATATTATTTTCGTGGCGGATGACGAGCACGCCATCCTTCGTCGCGACCAGATCGGGCTCGATCAGGTCGGCGCCGTCTGCGAGCGCCTTGGCAAAAGCGCCGAGCGTATGTTCAGGCCGGAGTGCCGAACAGCCGCGATGCGCGATCACCAGCGGTTTCGGCTTCGACGCAACCGGCGTTGCCGCCGCCCTGCCCGCCAGCATCACCGTCGCCGCACCTGCGACCAGTGTTTCGCGTCGCGTCATCGCCGCCATCCCGTCGCGCTCCTGCCCATGTTCGTCCGCCCTTTCGCAGCATGATGTTGCAATCGCGAGGCAATCCGCCGGCAATGTTGCAGCGCGTCATGTTTCCGTCGCCGATCCTTCACACCATTGCAAGCGAGCGCGCGCAAAGGGCCGGCACCGGCCGCGCAGAGCCGCTGATCCCATCGCCGCAGTCTCATCCCAAGGGGAATTCCCATGTTGCTTCGTCGTGCCCGCCTCCTGTCGGGGGCCATGTTTTTCGCCGTCATCACCACGCCAGCCTTCGCACAGGACAGCGCCGCCCCGGCCGCGCCCGCCGAAGATGCCGCCGGCACCGCCGATGCCGCGCCCGAAGGATCGGACGGCACCGACATCGTCGTGCTCGGCTTCGGCCAGGCGCGCCAGGTGCAGACGATCACCGCCGACGATCTCGCCCGCCTGACCCCGGGCACCTCGCCGCTCAAGGCGCTCGACAAGCTGCCGGGCGTCAATTTCCAGTCGGCCGACGCGTTCGGCGCCTATGAATGGTCGACGCGGATCTCGCTGCGCGGCTTCACCCAGACCCAGCTCGGTTTCACGCTCGACGGCGTGCCGCTGGGCGACATGAGCTATGGCAATTTCAACGGCCTCCACATCAGCCGCGCGATCATCTCCGAGAATGTCGGCAGCGCCACCGTCGCGCAGGGCGCGGGTGCGCTGGGCGAGGCATCGGTCTCCAACCTCGGCGGCACTTTGCAGTTCACCTCGCGCGCGCCGTCGGCCGATCTCGATGTCGCGGTCTCGGGCACCTATGGATCGGACGACACTTGGCGCGGCTTCGTCCGGCTCGACAGCGGCGACCTGACCGGCGGCGGGCTGCGCGGCTATTTGAGCTATGGCTATCTCGAGGCCGGCAAGTGGAAGGGCGTCGGCGTCCAGCGCCAGCATCAGGTCAACGCCAAGCTGGTCCAGGACCTGGGGGATCGCGGCAGCATCACCGGCTTCTTCAATTTCTCCGATCGCCGCGAACAGGATTACCAGGATCTCAGCCTCGATCAGATCCGCCGGCTCGGTTATGGCAACGACAATATCGCCGACAATTTCCCGCTCGCGGTGCGACTGGCGCAGGTCTACCAGAATCAGGTAACACGCGCCGGCTCGGCGACCGCCACCTTGCCCTATCCGTCGGCCGGGCTGGTCTTTCCGGCGCCCTACACGACCGTCGACGACGCTTATTACGACGCCGCCGGTCTGCGCCGCGACTATCTCGCGGGCGTGACCTTCGACGCGAAGCTGACCGATAAGCTGAGCGCGACGGTGACCGGCTATTATCACGACAATCACGGCCAGGGCATCTGGTACACGCCCTATGTGCCGACGCCGGGCGGCGCGCCGATCTCGGTGCGGACGACCGAATATGACATTGCCCGCGGCGGCGTGATCGCGCGTTTCGCGCTGGAAACGGGGCCGAACCGGCTCGAGATCGGCGGCTGGTATGAATCGAACGGTTTCCGCAACGCGCGCCGCTTCTACGGTCTCGCCGACCAGGCGACGGCGTCGCTCCCGACGCTGGAGTATAAGACGAACCCGTTCTTCACCCAGTTCGACGTCCGCTTCGATACCGAGACATTGATGTATTACGTCTCGGACAAGCTCACCCTCGGCGACCTGACGCTGTCGGGCGGGTGGAAGGGGCTGCGCGTGCGCAACAGCGCCGATCCGATCGTAGCGGGCGGCCTCGCCTCGGGCGAGATCGAGGCGCGCGACTGGTTCCTGCCGCAGGCCGGCGCGGTCTACAGCCTCGGCAGCGCCGAATTGTTCGCGACCTTCACGCAGAACATGCGCGGCTTCGGCGCGGCGGCGGTGGGCCTGTCACCATTCGCGACCACCCAGGCCGGGTTCGACGCGATCCGCGACACGCTGAAGCCCGAGAAATCGGACAGCTGGGAGGCCGGCGCGCGCTTCCGCGCCGGGGGCTTCCAGGGCTCGATCGCCGGCTATTATGTCGACTTCACCAACCGCCTGCTGGCGCTCACCAACGGCGCCGGCATCGTCGGCAATCCGGTGACCTTGCAGAACGTCGGCGACGTCCGCAACTACGGCGCCGAGGCGACCCTGCTCTACCGGCCGCTGCCGCCGCTCTCGCTGCTGGCGTCCTATTCGTACAACCACTCCGAATATCGCGACGATGTGCTCCGCGCCGACGGCAGCGTCGCCACCGCGACCGCAGGCAAGACCGTGGTCGACAGCCCCAGGCACATGCTGAAGGGCGAGATCGTCTATGACGACGGCCGCTTCCTCGCCCGCGTCGGCGCCAATTATCTGTCGAAGCGCTTCTTCACCTACACCAACGACCAGTCGGTGCCGTCCCGCCTGCTGGTCGATGCCGCGATCGGCTATACCTTCGGCGACGAGGGCCTGCTCAAGGGCTTCGCGGTCGAGGCGAGCGTCACCAATCTGACCGACAAGGATTATGTCTCGACGATCGGATCGAACGGCTATGGCGCGAGCGGCGATAACCAGACCCTGCTGGCGGGCGCGCCGCGGCAGTTCTTCGTGACGGTGCGGCGCGGGTTCTGAGGGGAGGGATTGCGGGCGTGCAGGCGACACTCGGTCGACTGCACCCGCATTGAATCATACCCGCCATCTGCGCATAGCCGTTGCCATGATGTCACCTCCTGCCGTCCGGAAACACAATTGACCGGCGCGTCGAAGACCCGCGGCCAGCTTGCCCGTTTCCTGACCGCGGGCGCTGCCGCCTCGCTGGTGACGGTGCTCGCCTTTCTCGGGCTGGTCGCGGCCGGCGTCGCGCCGATGATCGCCAATCTTCTGTCGTTCCTGCTGCACGTGACGATCAGTTTCCTGCTCCACAGCCGCTGGAGCTTCGGCGGCTGGGGCGGCGACGAGCGCGCCGCGGCGTGGCGCTATCTGGTGACGATGCTCGCCAATCTGGCGATGAACAGCGCGTGGGTGTGGCTGCTCGTCACCCGGCTGCAGCTGCCCGGCTGGACGCCGGTGATCCCGATGCTGACGCTGACGCCGGCCATGGGCTTCGTCTTCAGCCGGCTGTGGGTGTTCCGCCGGTAGGCATTCGTTAACCCCGTTTTCCTATGCCCTTGCCAGAGCATTTTGCGGCGGGGAAAATCAATTGGTTCACGACATCGGCCATCCGAGATCCGCCAGGCGGCCGCACAAGCCGTTCCTGCTCTATGGCGTCCTCGCGATCTGCGTGGGCATGGTCATGTACCTGACCGGCGTGCTGCTGGTCTTCCCGCGCTATCTGCTCGATCTGCACGACCTGCTCGATCCGGTCGCCGAATGGCTGGTGTGGTACAGCGGCGTGCCGATCGTCGCCGGCATGGTGCTGGGACTGTTCGACCTGCTCTATCTGCTCGGCCACAAGAAACCCGACGTGCCGGTGCGGTTCGAGCCGGTGATGCGCCGCCGCGTCACCGTGGCGCTGACCGCCTACAACGACGAATTGTCGATCGGCGATGCGGTCGAGGATTTCCTCGCCCACCCGCTGGTCGAGCGCGTGCTGGTGGTCAGCAACAACAGCGCCGACCGCACGTTCGAGCGCGCCGAGCAGGCCGGGGCGATCACCTTCAACGAAATGCGCCCCGGCTATGGCCGCTGCGTCCATCGCTGCCTGACCGAGGCTGCGAGCTTCACCGACACCGAATTCGTCGTGCTGTGCGAAGGCGACATGACGTTCCGCGCCTATGACATCGAGAAGCTGCTCGCTTATGCGCCGCATGCCGACATCGTCAACGGCACCCGCACGGTCGAACCGCTGCGCCAATATCTGACCCAGCTCTCGACCTTCATGTATTATGGCAATATCTTCGTCGGCAAGCTGCTGGAGGCGAAACATCTGGGCCGTGGCACGATCACCGACGTCGGCACGACCTATAAATTGTGCCGCCGCACCGCGCTCCACGAGTTGCTGCCGAAGGTCAATCCGGCCGTGAACCTGGAGTTCAACGCCCATTTCCTCGACAAGGCGCTCGAAAGCGACCTCGTGCTGCTCGAATGCCCGATCACCTTCCACCCGCGCGTGGGGCTGAGCAAGGGCGGCAACGTCAACAACTGGCGCGGCCTGACGGTGGGCGCGCGAATGATCTGGGGCATGGTGTTCGGGTGGAAGCGCTTCGCGTGAGCGACGGCTATCATGACAGCCGGCTCGCACGCGATCCGAAACGGGCGGTGGTGTGGAACGCGCTGTGGCGTTACTTCTTCCGCCATCGCATCGGCCCGGCGGACTGCGTGCTCGATCTCGGCTGCGGCTATGGCGAGTTCATCAACAGCGTCGTCGCCAGGCGGCGGATCGCGCTCGACCAGTGGGCGGGGATGCCCGCGCACCTCGCGCCGGGGGTCGAGCCGGTGATCGCCCCGGCGACCGACCTGTCGGCGATCGCCGACGCCAGCGTCGACTATGCGTTCGCCAGCAATTTGTTCGAGCATCTGCCGCAGGCCGCGCTCGTCACCCTGCTGAGCCAGTTGCGCTTCAAGCTGACGGCGCGCGGGACGCTGACCATGCTCCAGCCCAATTATCGCTATGCGTTCCGCGACTATTTCGACGATTATACTCATGTCGCGGTCTATTCGCACATCAGCCTCGCCGACCTGCTGACCGCGCATGGCTGGGAGGTGATCGAGGTGCGGCCCCGCTTTTTGCCGCTGACGGTGAAATCGCGCCTGCCGGTGTGGCCGCCGCTGATCGCCGCGTGGCTCGCTTCGCCGATCAAGCCCGGCGGCAAACAGATGCTGCTGGTGGCGAGGCCGGCGCGATGACCGCCGCGGCCACCATCGAGCCGCCCGCGCGCCGGCTGCCGATCGGCGGGGTGATCGCATTGATCGGACTGGTCGTGTTCGGCGGCGTGCTGCTCTGGCGCTTCGCGCTGTTCGCCGCGCTCGGCCGCTACATCGTCACCTTTCCCGACCAGTTCGATTATGGCGAGGGGATCGTCTGGCAACAGATGCTGCTGATGTTCACGCCCGACGCTTATGGGCGGATCGACGGCTTTCCGTCGATCGTCTTTCATTATCCGCCCGTCTTCCATGCCGGCGCGGCGGCGCTGTCGCGCCTGACCGGACTCGACGGACTGGCAGCGGGTCGGCTGCTCTCGCTGCTGGCGACCTTCGCGACCGCGCTGTTCGCCGGGCTGCTGACTGCACGGATGCTGGAGGGTCGGGCGGCCGCGCGGACACGGTGGTTCGCGGGCGCCGCCGCCGGCTTCGCACTGCTGACGGTCTGGCCGCTGCTGCTGTGGGCGCCGCGGATGCGCGTCGACGTCCTCGCCTGCGCCTTTGCGCTCGGCGGCATGCTGCTGGCGGTGTGCGCGCTCGACGGCAAGGCGCGGCTGATCCACGTCGCGGCCTTGTGCTTCGTGCTGTCGGTGTTCACCAAGCAGGTGTTCGTCGCGGCGCCGGCGGCGACCTTCATCGTGCTGCTGTGGCTGCGGCCGCGCATCGCCTGCGCCGGCCTTGCCAGCAGCGTGGCGATGGGGCTGGTCGTGCTGGGCGGGCTGGAGTGGGCGACCGGCGGCGGCTTCATCCGCCATGTCCTGTTCTACAACGTCAACCGGTTCGATCCCGCGCGCCTGATGATCCTGGTCCCGCCGCTGACATTCCACATCGCCTATCTCGCGGTCGCGGCAGCCGGCGTGACGGCGGTCGCCCGGCGCGTCGCGGCCACGAGCCGGGCGACGGCAGGCAGCACCGACATCCTCAATCTGGTGATGCTGGTCTATCTGGCGATCAAGACGCTGATGCTGCCGATGATCGGCAAGGTCGGATCGGCCGACAATTACATGATGGAATGGTTCTGCGCCGTGATGATCTTCATGGGCGTGGGCGTGGCGCCGCTGATCGCACGCATCGCCGAGCGGCCGCTGACGGACTCGGGCGCGCCATCGCGCTGGCCTATGGTGGCGATGCTGGTGCCGGCGCTGCTCGCGGCGCAGGCGATCATCCTGCCCGGCTGGCAGCGCGAGCGCCCCGACGCCGGCCGCACGCGCGAGCGCGCGGCGCTGATCCGGCGCATCGCGCTGGCGGACAAGCCGGTTATCTCCGACGACATGGTCATCGTCATCCGCGCCGGCAAACGCGTGGTCTGGGAGCCGGCGATCTTCGCCGAACTCGCGCATACCGGCCAATATGACGAGCGCCCGTTCGTCGACCGCATCAAACGCGGCGAGATCGCCTTCTTCGTCACCGAGGGTGTCCGCGGCGACCCGTTGTTCGACGACCGCTACAATCCGGCGATCGCCGATGCGATCGACGCCGCCTACCCGGTGAAGGTGAAGCTGGCGGGCATGGTGCTGCATCTGCCTGCGTGGGCGCGCTGAGCAGGCTGTCCGCAGCTCAGAACTCCACCTTCGCGCCGATCCGCAGGCCCCACAGCGAGAAGCGCGCCTGATTGTCGACATTGGGGTTGGAGAAGCTCGAATAGCGATATTGCGCGCACGGGTTGGGTCCGCTCGCGACGCACGCCACGTTGACGACCTGGGTGAGATAGGGGAACGACACCTGCCGCAGCGCACCCCAATCCCGGTCGATCAGGTTGAGGACGTTCTCGAGATCGGCGAACAGCTTGAAGCGCAGGCCCTTGACCAAAGGCACTGGCAATTCCTGATCGACATGGAGATCGATCTTGAACCAGTCCGGCGCGCGCTGGCTGTTCTTGGGCAGGATCGAGCCGCGATATTTCTCGAGGCCGTTGGCGCTGATGAAGGCATCGAGCGCGGTCCTGGTCGCGGCACTGTCATAGACGACGAGCGGGTCGGTGGTCTGCGGCACGTAGAGCAGATAGCGATTGGCGCTGCCCGCAGTCCCGAACACCGAACTGTGGCCGCTGAGCAAGGTGGGATCGTTCATCGTCAGGCTGTAGGGGATGCCCGACCGCAGTTCGCCGAACAGGCTGAAGCGCGTCTTGTAGTCGCCGAAGAAGGCGTGATCGAAATCGGCGTAGAATTTCCAGCTGTTGCGAATCTCGTAGATCGACGTGCCATAGGCCGCCTTGTTGGGATCGATCATCGCATTCTGGCCATAGGTGCCCGATGCGGTCGTGCCGTTCATCGCACTGATATCGGTCACGTCCTGGAAGGTGAAGCTGCCGCCCAGCGAAAGACCCCAGTCCCAGCTCTTGTCGATCCGCGCGACCGCGACCAGCGAGTGGCCCCTGTCGGTGTTGGTCAGGAAAAGATCGGTGTTCGAGCCGGAGGTGGTCGACGCATAGCGCGGCCGGCCATCGGGCAAGGTGCCGTTCGGGCGCAGACGCAGATCATAATAGATCGGGGCATTGTTGACGAAGCCGTAATAGACGTCGGCGCCGAAATTCCAGCCACCGCCGAGGAAATCGGTGTCGGGCGCATAGTCGACCGACAGGCTGGTCTTCCACGTCGACGGCAGCTTGAAATCGGGATCCATCGCATTGACGTTCGCCAGCGACAGCGATCCGGTATTGTTGCTCAGATAATCGAGCACCAGCTGGTGGAAGGTCCGGCCATTGACGTTGTCGAGCGCGGCCGAACAGATCGCCGGCGTCGGCGACACGCAATTGCCGTTGACCGCGCGGTTGATCGTGATCGAATTGCCGAACACGCCGGCGACCGAGAAACTGTTGCCGAGGAAGACATCGGGCGACCCGCCGGCGAACAGGCCGATGCCGCCGCGGATGCGCAAAGTATCGGTCGGCGCCCAGGTGAAAGACGCGCGCGGCTGGCTGGCGAGCTTGCCGCTGATGACGGACGTGTTCGGGAAGCCGTAACGCGCGAGGAAGAATTGATTGAGCGGGGGGCCATCGTTCATGTCGTACAGATCGAAGCGGACGCCGGCGGTGGCGCTGAAATCGTCGCTGGGATCCCAGTTGGTCTGAACACCGAACGTGTATTGATCGTAGGCGAAGCTCGCGAGAATATCGTTGAGATCGCCGGTGATCGAGCCGGCCAGCGTCAGCGTACTGGCGCGGCCATTCTGGAGATCGGCGATGGAATCGAAATAATAGGTGCCGAGCGCGTTCTGCGCGAAGGCGTTGGCGACATCGAGATGACTCCATGCCCCCGTCATCTTGAACCCGAAATCGCCAAATTCCCATCGCACCGCGAGGTCCGCGCCATATTGCTCGGTGCGGACATAGTTGAAGTGGCGGAACCGGTCGGGTCCGAAATAGAGCCTGGCCGCGCCCGGGCTGCCGGCGCTGCCCTGCGAACAGGCGATCGCGCTGGCATTGGCCGCGCCATTCTGCTGCAGCGCCGAATTGGGGTCGAGGCAGACCTGGAATTCGCTGAACGGGAATTCGCCGAACGGCACCGGCGTCAGATCATATTTGCGGTAATTGCCGCGCAATTCGGTGTGGAAATTGTCCGACCAGTCGGAGTTGAGCTGGGCGACGACCGAATCGACCGTCTCCGGCCGCAGGAAATTGTCCGACTTCAACGTGAGCGCAGGTGACGCGGCATTGGTCGAGGAAAAGCCGGAAACGGCGCCCAGCGTTCCCTCATTGTGGATGTAGGTTACCGACAGGCGCTGGCCATCGGTGACGTTCCAGTCGACTTTCGCCGTATATTTCTCGTCGGTCTCCCGGGTCGAAGCGAAGACGCCGCCGGTGTCATAATCATAGACCGACTGGGCGATCGCGCCGATATTGTCGATCTGCGCCAGAGTGAGATTGGGCACGACGTTGGCGAAGCCGGCGATGCCGATCGAGGTCGGCTGCGATTCCTCGAGCCGTTCGTAGGAGAAGGCGAAGAAGAGCTTGTCCTTGATGATCGGGCCGGAGAGGAACGCCCCCCAGTTCTTGCTGTCGAAATCCAGCTTCACGCGACCGGTGGGGTTGGTGAGACCGGGTCTGGTCTTGCTGCCGGTCAGCGTGTCGTCGGTATAGGTGAAGAAGGCCGAGCCGGTGAAGTCATTGCCGCCCGATCGCAGCACGAGGTTGATCGCGCCGCCCTGGAAATCCCCTTCGCTGATGTCGTAGGGCGCGACCTTGACCGACAATTGCTCGATCGCGTCGAGCGGCACCGGACCGCGCGATGTCGGCAGGCCGCCGACATTGAGGCCGAAATTGTCGGAAAAGCGCAGACCGTCGACCGAGAATTTGTTGAGCCGCGCATTCTGGCCGGCGATCATCACGCCGCGGCTCTGCGCCGGATCGATCGTCGCGAACGGATCGCGCCGGACGATGTCGCGGATGTCGCGCGCGACCGAGGCGACGCCCTCGATCTTCTCGCGGTCGATCAAGGTCGAGGGGCCGGGCGACACCTGCGTGCCGCCGCTCGCCGCCGCGGTGACGATGATGTCGTCGCCCGTCGATTCGAGCGCGATCGGCAGGCGCAGCGGCTGGCCGGCGACCAGCGAGATCTCGGTCACGGTCGTGCCGGTATAGCCGTCCGCCGCGACGGTGACGCTGAACGGCCCGCCGACGCGCAGGCCGGAGGCCGAGAAGGTGCCGTCGGCGCCCGTCGTCACATTCGAGGTCGTGCCCGACGGTTCGTGCTTGACGACGACCGACGCACCGGAGACCGGCGCCCCTCCCGACGTCACCACGCCGCGGATCGACGAGGTCGTATCCTGCGCATATGCGGTCGACGAGATCGCGCAGACCGCCGCCACGCAGGCACTGCCATTGAGAAAATGTCGCATCGAAGCCCCCCTTCGTTGGTGATCAATCGGCTTGGGACGGAGCCTCCGTCCGGCCCGGAACATGGTCGCGAAATCGGCCCCAATCGCCAGCGATCGCATCGATCACCGGCGTGCCGACCAGGAATGCCGCGTCGAGCGACGCCTGCAGCGCGGAGAGCCCGCCGGCCTCGGCGATCAGGCTTTCGGCGGCGCCGACGCCCGGCGGCGGCACCGAATAATTGCTGCCGGTACGCAGCACGAGCAGCCGGTCGGGATCGGCGCGGGCGATGCGGCCGAGCATCGCCAGCGCGCCGGCGACGCCGCTATCCTCCATCGCCGTCATCACGAAGCGCTCGCGGCCTTCGGTCCAGTAGGTCACCCATTGGTCGAAATGGGCGTTGAGCAGCGCGCCGTGCCAGAAGGTCTGCCCGCTCGCCTCGGCGCCCTTGAGCACGAACGGCGGCTTCACCGCGGCCGGATGCGCGGCATAGGGCGCGCGCAAGGTCTTCAACACGGCCGAATCGGGGAGCGGGACCGCCCGCGTCAGGTCATAGGCCCAGTCGCGCAGGCCCTTGTTCAGCGGGAACAGATTGTAGCCCGGATCGCCGCGCGGCGCCTGATAGGGCGCCTTGCGATCACGCGGAAACATGCCCGTCGTCCAGCCCGCCGGCGCCTCGCGCGGATCGACCGCATAGCCATAATCGGTATCGACGACATCGCCGATCCACGCAGCCGAGCCGACCGAGGCGGTTTCGGGGTTCGCGCCGGCGATCGCGGCGATCAGCCAATAGGCGTGCGACAGATCGAAGCGCGGGTCCATGCCCAGCGCCATCGTCGAGGCGGCGGCGCGATTGGTGCCGATGCCGGTCGACAGCAGCAGCGCCTTGCGGACCGGATCATAGCGGAGATGGCGGAAACCGGCGGGGAACGGCAGGACCTCCGGCGTGACCGCGGCCCAGGCCTGATATTCGCCGGCACGGTCGCCCGAATCCTCGCCGATCTCGAACGCGGTGACCATGACGACCCGGATTTCGATCGGTGCCGACGCAGGTGCAGCAGAAGCTTGGGCCGACGCCGTCGGCGCACCTGTTGCCGATGCCAGCGCGACCGGCGCGGCCCATGTGAGCGCGCATGCGACGAACGGGACAAGACGATGAAGGAACCCCAAGACCGGCCTCGCATCACGCGTTGAGGCCTCTCCCCGATCCCCGGCGTGCTCCCGGGAATGGCATGAAGCTATCAGATCGGCAGCGGCCCGCAAGGGACTCGATGGGCCGGTAAATATTGTTTCGGGGGCTTGGCGAGCGCGGCGCGGCGCGACATCATGCCGCGCCGCAACGTGAGATATTGCGCCGCAATGCGGCGAGCGCAATCGCACGACAGGCGGCGTCCGATTCAGTGGGGTGATCGATGCGGATCGTTCGACGGATATTGCTGCTGCTCGCGCTGCTCGCCGTCGTGCCGGTGCACGCCAGAGCGGAACCGCTCGACCGGACTGCCCGAACCGCGATCATCACCGCCTTCGCGCCGGAATGGGCATCGCTGCTGCCGCTGGTGGAGGATCAGCGGCGCACCGACGTCAACGGCGTCGCGATCGTCACCGGCCGGATCGCGGGCAGGCCGGTGGTGCTGATGGAGAGCGGCGTCAGCATGGTCAACGCCGCGATGAACACCCAATTGCTGATCGACCGCTTCCGTGTGAAGCGAATCGTCTTCTCGGGCATCGCCGGCGGCGCCGACCCGGCGCTGAACATCGGCGACGTCTCGGTGCCCGAGCGCTGGGCGCAGAATTTCGAGGTGGTGATGGCGCGCGAGACGCCTGGCGGGCACGCGCTGCCGCCGCATGCCTACACCAGCGGACTGCCGCCGTTCGGCATGATGTATCCGCGCGGCATTCGCATCGGCACGGTCCGATATCGCGACTTCGCCGCCGATCCCGCCTTGCTGGCGACCGCACGGGCGATCGCGCCCGGCATTGCGCTCGTGCGCTGCACGACGGCGGACGACCCCGCGGTGTGCCTCGCTCATGGCCCGAAGATCGTGGTCGGCGGAACCGGCGTCAGCAGCCCGGCGTTCGTCGACAATGCCGCCTATCGCGAATATCTCCACGCCGCCTATGGCGCGCGCGTGATCGACATGGAGAGCGCCGCGGTGGCCCAGACGGCCTTCGCCAACGCCATTCCCTTCATCGCCTTCCGCAGCCTCTCCGACCTGGCCGGCGGCGATGCCGGCGAGAACGCCATGCGCGTGTTCATGGCGCTGGCGGCGGACAACAGCGCCGCGGTGGTCAAGGCGTTCGTCGCGGCGCTGCCGGATTGAACGGGCGACTCATGTCAGGCCGCGCGGGCGCAAGCGGCCAGGTTTCGCTGCCGGGATAGACGAGAATCCGCCGCGCGGGACCGAGGTCGGCGCAGGCATGATGGAAGCCGCGTTCGACCTTCGGCGCCAGGCTTCGTTTGATCTCGATCGCCCAGATGTCGCCGCCGGGAAGCGTCAGCAGCAGATCGATCTCGGCACCGGCCGCCGTGCGATAGAAATTGGCCAGCGTGCCTTCGGGCGCGGCGGCGAGCAGCGTTTCGATGACGAAGCCTTCCCAGCTCGCACCGGCGACGGGATGGCCCAGCACGTCATCGACATTGGTCAGGCCGAGCAGCATGTGCCCAAGGCCGCTGTCGCGCACGTAGATGCGCGGCGATCTGACCAGCCGCTTGCCGGCATTTGCGTGCCAGGGTTCGAGCCGGCGGACGAGCAGCAGATCGACCAGCAAGTCGAGCCAGGACGCGATCGTCTTGCCATCGACACCCAGCGCGCGGGCCAGTTCGGCCGCGTTGAGCAGGGCGGACTGGCAATGGGCGAGCATCGTCCAGAAGCGGCGGAGGGTTTCGGCGGGAATGCGGCGTCCGAACATCGCGATGTCGCGCTCGAGATAGGTCCGGATGAAGTCCTGCCGCCAGCGCCGGCTCAGCCGGTCGGCGAGACTCTCGCCCGATTGCTGCATCAGATCGAGCGATGCCGATCCGAGCAGCAGGAAGCGTCCCGTCCGAAGCCCCTTGGGCCGCCCGCGATCGATCAGCCCGCGCAGGTTCTGGAACAGTTCAGGCGCGCGATGAACTTCGTCGAGGATGACGAGCTTGTCCTCATGGCTGCCGAGAAAGAGTTCGGATTCGGACAGGTGTGCGCGATCGGCTTCAGATTCGAGATCGAGATAGATCGACGGCCGCTCCCGGCCGATCTGCTGCGCCAATGTCGTCTTGCCGACCTGGCGGGGTCCGAGCAGCGCGACGGCCGGGGTGCTGTCGAGCCGCCCTCCGTGAGTTCGGCGGTCAGGCGGCGTTCGATCATCCTTGCATTTATGGAGTTTGACTCCAGATTTGCAAGGTTATTTGGAGAGCGTCGTCATGGATCGGATGCTGGCATCAATGGGCCAGACAGGTTCGCCTCCTGAATTTTCCTGTTTCCGCAGCGAAACCGCTTCCGATCACGAGCCGCGTTGGGACACGCCGGCTTCAATTCGGAATCGGATCGAATACGGGCCGGGTCAGCGCAACGCGTCGCTTCGAAAGCCAACCCATTTCGGCGATAGCGTCGTCGTCTCGGCTTCCGTTCATCCGGGCATCGACGATCCGCTGGATCAGAACGGTGGATCTCTGTCGCATTCGATGCATTTCGGCGAGCAACGCATCTTCCTCTTCACGCGTCATCACATGATCTCCATCACGACCAATATTGGCATGATAGCACCGATTCGTGAATCCCTATCATAGGTCGCTCAATGAGAGAGCGTCCGCAATGCGCTTACGCGGCGATGATGTGCGCAAATTCGACGGTCGATAGCGACTCGGCAATCCTGAACAACGGCTCCTCAATCATTGCCACAACGGTCGCGTCTCCCAGCCGACCGGGAAACCCATCGCCGCAATGTTTCCGGTGGGGTGAGTTGCCAGCAAGGCCAGCAGTTCCGCTCGCCAGGTCGAGCCCGGTGCCACCTGGCGCAGAAGATATGTGATCAATACGAGGGCGTTGTAGAGCAATGCGGATGCATTTGGTGCCGATGGAGCGAGGGTCGCCAAAAGGTCCGCCGGCTTCTGCGGCAGTCGCATCCTCAACAGGAATCCACGATTCCAGAGGCGCGCATGATGGGCACAACTGTTGCGGATGATCGAAAGATGCTTGAGGAGCGGAACCAATACCGCTTCCGGCAGCCCGAGCGGTTGGGCGATCCTGTTCCGAAGTGCACGGTCGTCGAGCAGTGAATACCAACGTGATAACTGCCCGAACGACATCATCTCGGCGACCATCCAGACCGGCGGCATCGCCGGATCGTCATAGGTCCGGCGATAATGATCGATATAGGTTTCGGGTGACGAGCCGACATCGCGGACGAGGCGCGCGAGATTGTCGTGGAAGAGGCGGCGGTCACGATAGAGCGCAGCATCGAGATAGCCGTGCGGGCCGCCATGGTGCGCCAGAGCATAGGCCCAGTTGCCGCGCACCGCGACCTCGATCCGCTCGATCGCGTCGAGCACGAGCAAGCGCAATTGCCGGTCGAAATCATAGAGCGCGGTGACGACATCGAAATCGGCGCCCGGCTGGAATCGAGAGCCGTGGTGACCTTTCGGATGCTCGAAGGGCAGCCAATATGCGCTCATACGGTAATAGCTGACGTGGCGCAGCCAGTGTTCGGCGCGGCGCAAATCGGCGATCGTCATGCCTTGCGATCTGAGGTGGGCGATCTGTTGCGCGATCGTCGTCGCCGGCTTGGTGAACGGACGTGTCATCCCGCCGACCCTGCGCCACGAAGTCCCAAAACAAAAGACCCGCCAAGTGTGCATATCCTTGCGGACAGAGGCCTGGCGGGTTCGATTGACACCGAACTAGGAGGAGATTTCCTACAAATCAACCTTGGGTTGAAAAAATTCCGTCATCCTCCGGTCTCACATAGCGCTCGTCGAGCCGCTCCCGCACCCGCCACGTGCGCGAACTCCATTGCCATTCATCCCTGCTCGAACCCCTGCGACGAGAATTTCAGTGTCCGACCATTCTCCGTCACCGTCCGCACGACATTCTCCGGAACGCCATCGGGAATGTCGGCTGATATTTCGAGCCGGATCGTCACCTCGCCGCCGACCAGCGCGGACAGATGCGCGATCACTTCCTCGGCGATGCGCCCGGCATCGTGGCCGACACGCGCGGGGTCGAGGGTGACCGATCCGTAATAGCGGGTCGGCTGCGGCCGTGCGGCTGGCTGCGGCGAGGGACCGGGACCGGACGGCGATGGATCGCCTGCTATGCCGCCGTCGCCGAACGTGGTTTCGCAAAGCCCCCCGGTGGCGGCACCGGCGGTGGCGTGTCGGCCGCCTGCTGATTCGTCGCCACCTCCGATCGCACGAGCATGCCCTCGCCGCCCAGCCCGAGTCCCTCGACCCTCTGACCGCCGCGCAGGCCGCGATAGCGCGCGCGGATTTCGTCGAAGCCGTCGGCATAGGCGAAGCTCTCTTCCCGCCACAACAGCAGCGCCAGCCCGTCCTGGATCGACGCCATCAGCACCTGCGGATCGCGCAGGCGCGGCAGATAGACGTAGCGCGCGAAATCCTCGGTCAGCTGCGCGACCGGGACATGATCGCCGCGCCACAAAGGAACCCGGTCGAGGTCCATCCGCAGCCGCGTGCCCGAGAGCGACAGAAACAACAGGTCCTGCGAGCGCATCTTCTTGCTCGCACGCTCAGCCAGCGGTTCCTGGCCGGTCAGCCGCAAGGTTTCCCAGCCGATCTTGTCGGTCGGCGTGTCCTGCACCGGCACCAGCAGCCATTGATAGGTTTCGGGCAGCCGCGCGATCACCGCGCCGTCGACCGCCTTGAGCTGGTTCTGCGCCTGCTTTTCCTGATGCGGATCGAGGTTGAGCTGATCGGTCTCGGCGAGAATGCTCTGCCACGCGATATAGCGCCGCACCGCATCGTCGAGATCCTGCAGCCGCGCCGCATCGGGCGCGAGGAAGGCGAGCGTGTTCTGGAACAGCCGCGGCGCATTGCCGCGCGACTGGAGGAACACAGCGGCGGCGGCGCTCGCCTTGTTGGCGGCATCCTTGCTGTAGACATGGTCGGGGCCGAGCACGACCAGCCGGACGTCGTGATTGTCGGGCACGTCGGCGCTGGTCTGCGGCAGCGGGTGGATCGCGACGAAGTCGCCCGCTTGGCGCAGATCGGCGCGCAGCCTTTTCTCGATCTCCTCGGCGACCTTGTCGGGATCGCGGCGCAACTGTTCGGCGCGATCGTCGGCCAGCTTGGTGACGGTGGGCTGGGTGGCGTACCAGTAGCGCGGGCCATCCTGATAGAGATAGGTGGCGGACGCGGCGAGCCGGCGCAGCGCATCGCCGAACACCGCCGGCGTCTCGCCCGGCATCACGCAGCCGAGCCTGATCCGGCGATCCTCGATCCCGCGATTGGCTGACGCGGTCATCGGCGCCGAGCCGAGATAGACGGTGCGCGCCACGCACCGCGCCGCCGAGGCCCGCGCGCCCCGATCACTCCATCATGGCGCGTTTCCCGCTTGGCACACCCGCGCGCATCGCCCATTGTCGCCGCGAACGCGGGGAGGAATACAGGTCTGGGTCGGGGCTCTCTGGCTGTGGCGAGATCAACGGGTTCGTGTCGGGAAGCGGAGAGCGGTTCGACGGCTGTTTTTCAGGCCCTCACCCTCGCCGCCTTCGGCGGTGAGCAGGTCGGGATTGACCCCGGCAATCCCTGGCCATGCCGGGGCATGGCTTCCTGCTCACTCCCTCTCCCGCCAGCGGTAGAGGGCTGGGCAATGGAAGAAGACGGGGCTTCACGCATGCATTTCCCGCAACCAACTCGCAATCATCGGCAATTGCGGTAACCGCGATCTTCACCGACATGGAAGGCGCCTTTCAGGCATCCTCTCCTAAACCTTTACGGGCTGGCCTTCGGGCCGGCCCTTTTTTCAATCGGTTGCGATCGCGATTGGTGGTGCATTCCGTCGCGCATCGACGCGAGACGCGACAGGCAATCGTCACGTCGTCCAACAGGCACAGAGCAGTGGTGCAGCCGACGATTGCATTTTTTGCATCTAACCTATGATATTTCGCAGTTGCAGCATAAGTGGCAATCCGCCACTTAGAACCTGCCTTTCAGGCATCCTCTCCTAAACCTTTACGGGCTGGCCCTCATGGGCCGGCCCCTTTTTTGGCGGGCGCAGGCCGGTGACACCGGAGCTGATGCCGATCGGGATCAACGGCACGGCTTCCATCCCGACATGAACGCCGCCATTGACGCGCGGCCGCAACGCGATTTCGCCGTCGAGAGCTCGATCGTGCAATCCGCCGGCATGCGCCCTTCGCGGAAATTGGATGCGTCCGTCTTATCCCGGCTGCGACTCTTCGCAGTTGCAGCATCAGCAGCAATCGGCCATTGGGAGCCGGCCTTTCAGGCATCCTCTCCTAAAACTCTACGGGCCGGCCTCCTCGGGCCAGCCCCTTTTTTTCTTGATATCAATCAATTGTAGTCGTGTCGGGCGCGGGCATGTTGGACGCATGTCCCCCGATCGTCGCCCAAGGCCGTCCCGGTCAGGCTCGAGACCGGATGCAAAACCGGCATCCAACCTATCATTCTTCGCAGTTGCAGCATAAGCCTCATTGGGCCATTCAGATCCTGCCTTTCAGGCATCCTCTCCTAAAACTTTTCGGGCTGGCCCTCACGGGTCAGCCCTTTTTTTAACCCGTTTAGGGCGCTTCGTTCGCGCCCATTTTTTTGACAAAGCTTCACCTCGTGAAAATCTGTCCCGATTTCGCGCAACGCAAGGTTTGGCTAACCACAACCCGGCCCTCCCCGCCGGAGGCGCCGCCCGCGGGCCGCAGGCATGACCATCGACAACGGCGTAAAGCCAAGTTTAACCGCCCTTGGCGAACAAGCGTCAATACGTAACCGCTAGACCGGCACCATCAAGACGTGGGGTCTGTTGGGGATTCGTCGCAATGTCGCTGAAGTGCAGGCGCAGTTCGATATTGCTCTCATGCGCCGCATCCCCGCTGGTGATGATGGCGGTGGCGACGACGGCATCGACCGCGCAAGCGCAGACCGCGACGCTCGTTACGGCGAAGGCGCCGGCGGTGCTGCCCGACCGGGGTCTCGGCAGTCTGGGTCCGGTATTGGGCAATGTCCTCGGCGGAGTCGTCACGCCCGTCGTCACCGTCGTTCCGCCGGTGGTTACCACCACCACGACCACGCTGCCGATCCTCGGACCCGTGGTGGTGCCGGTGCTCAGCCCGGTGGTCGTCACCACCGCCGGCCTGCCCGGCACCGTCGGTTCGACCGGCGGCGCCGCCGGATCGGTGGTGGGCAATGCCGTCACCGATCCGCTCTCGCTGCTGCAGGCCGCGCAGTTCAGCGATCCGCCGTCGGACGCGGTCGATCCCAAGTGGGGCAAGATCCGCAGCTTCTGGGGCAAGATCCGCAGCTTCCAGGGCGACACCTGGTATTCGCCCTTCCTCGGCAGCACGCGCGGCTTCTGGGGCGACACCGGCCCGTTCGAGGGCAATATCGGCGGCTGGTGGGGGAGTCTCCGCACCTATAATGACGACACCAGACCCGCGGCCGGTCCGCAATGGAGCAGTATCCGCGCCTTCTGGGACGGCGCCGGTAGCGATTTCGACAGCATCCGCACGAGCTGGGACGCCAGCGACACGTCGCGAGATTATAGTGCCGTCGCGACCAAGCTGAACGGCGTGGTGACCAAATCGGCGAGCTTCTGGGGCAGTACGATCCAGGCGAAGACCGGCAAGAGCTTCGAGGCGGGTTTCGCATCGGCGCTGCTGCAGCGTTACGGCATCGACCTCAACAATCCGGCGTCGCTGGCCGGGCTGGACGTCAACGAGCGCGAGCATTTCTTCCTCGAATATTATGACGGGCTGATGCAATATTCGGGCGCGGACAGCCCCGATCACTGGATGCGCCAGATCGGCTGGTCGCCCAGCATCACCCAGATCGCGGGCGAAGGCAGCGACACCGTGATCGGCCTGCTCGATTTCACCGTGACCGGCGCCGAGACCGGCAACGTGACCTGGCAAAACGGCGTATCGAGCGTCGCCAACGGCCATGGCGCCGCGGTCGCCAGCCTGATGGTGGCGCCGCATGACGGCAAGGGCGTGATGGGCATCGCGCCGCGCGCCTCGGTGGTGTCCTATAACCCGTTCGATTCGACGCAGACCGCGAACTGGCGCGACATCCGCGACGGCATCGTCCAGCTGGGCGTGCACAAGGCCAGCATCGTCAACATGTCGCTGGGGGTGTCGGGCTGGACGCTGAACCCGGACTGGAACAATGTGTTCAAGGATCCGCTGGTCCAGCTGACCACGCCGACGACGGTGTTCGTGATCGCGGCCGGCAATGACGGCATCAGCCAGACGCAGAACGTGGCCTGGAGCAACAATGCCAGCGTTCTCATCGTCGGCTCGGTCGATCCGACATCGACGATCTCGACCTTCTCGAACCGGCCGGGCACCGCCTGCCTGCTGACCAATGGCGTCTGCAAGCCCGGCGACCGGCTGATGGACCATTTCATCGTCGCGCCGGGCGAAATGATCCTGGTTTCCGACGGCCAGGGCGGCGTCACGCGCTATTCGGGCACGTCGTTCGCCGCGCCCCTGGTGTCGGGCACGATCGCGCTGATCCATGACCGCTGGCCGTGGCTCGCCAAATATCCCAGGGAAAGCATCGACATCATCCTGAAGACCGCGACCGACCTCGGCGCGCCGGGCACCGATGCGGTCTATGGCGTCGGCCAGCTCAACGTCACCGCGGCGCTGTCGCCGATCAGCTATGACAAGCTGACCTGGTACGGCAAGGACGACAAGGGCCAGACCAGGCCGATGTCGTCGACGACGATCAAGCAGACGGCCGACCTGGCGCGCTGGGAAGCCTCGGGCATGTATTTCTATGCGTTCGAGACGATCGGCAGCAGTTATCGCGACTTCGCGATCCCGCTGTCGAGCAAGCTGGTCGACAGTTCGACCCTGTCGGCCGGGCTGACGCAGGAGCGTTTCCAGTCCTATCTCTGGAATCAGGTCACCGGCTGGCTGAAGAAGGGATTCGCCGCTGCGGATGAAAGGGCCAGCCTCAACCTCGCCGCGGTGACCGCGCCGGTCGCCAATCCCTATGGGATGAACGTGACGATGGCGCTGGCGCCGCGCACGCTGCGCGCGGGCTTCCGCGACGGCCAATTCCCGTATCAGACGATGATGCGTTTCTCCGACCGCGAGAACCGGATCGCACTGAAGCTGGGCAGCGGCGATGGCGCGATCGAGCTGGGCGATGCCGCCGGCTTCGCGCGCGCGTCCGACTATGACAGCGCGCGTGGCGGCGCCAATCCGCTGCTCGGTATGGCGTCGGGCGGCGGCTATGCGCAGATCAGCTACAGCTTCACGCCGCAATTGTCGTTGGCGGCGGGCGTCACGCAGCGCGACATCCGCTATGACAAGAGCGCGATGCCGATCACCGAGCTGGCCTCGTTCAACAATCTCAGCGGCTATCGCACCGGCGCCGACACGGTCTCGCTCAGCTATCGGCCGAGAAGCAAGCTCGCGCTGACCGCGAGCTATACCCGCCTGCACGAGCAGGACGCGATCCTCGGCATCCAGGCGCTCGATCCCGGCCTGCTGGGCGGCGGCGCCGCAACCGAAGGGGTGACGATGGGCGCCGCCTGGACGATCGTCCCGGGGCTGCAGCTCGCCGCGTCGGGCACGGTGGGGCGGACGCGTTCGAATGCGTCGCAGGCGCTGATCGCGACCGACGGCGCCGGCCTGCGCACGACCGCATGGCAAGTGGCGATGTCGCGCGAGCATCTCTTCGACGACAAGGATGCGCTGTGGCTGAGCGTGGCGCAGCCGCTGTATATCGAGCATGGCAGCCTCGCGATCACCAGCGTGCAGGTGATCGACCGCCAGACCGGCGCACTCGGCGAGGTCACGCAGCGCTTCGCGATCCCGGGCAAGAAGAGGCCGATGATCGGCGAATTCCATTATTCGCGTTCGCTTGCCGGCGGGCGGGCGGATCTGGCGATGTTCGGCACCGCGCAGTTCGCGGGGGATCCGGTGGATGCGACCAGTGCCGACTTCCGGAGCGGGTTGCGGTTCCAGTTGCGCTGGTAGGGAAATATTGCCCTCTACCGCTTGCGCTAAGCTATGCACACATCTTCGAACCGCGCGGGATTTAGCCCCTCCCCTTCAGGGGAGGGGTTGGGGTGGGGGCGAGCGAAGCGAGCATTTCCGCCATTTTTTCGCGCGTTTCGATCGCCAACGAGTGGCTC